>PDYJ01003184.1_pt1 | contig 18218 bp, 12 predicted proteins | sample 1430841 | NCBI WGS metagenome assembly PDYJ01 (sample SAMN07237672, study PRJNA390542) | Gut metagenome, whole genome shotgun sequencing project. | isolation source: fecal pellets | host: Mus musculus | place: USA: New York, NY | collected 2016-10 | reverse complement strand
GTGTGGCCCTCGGCCCGTTTCTCCAGGCCCGCTTCGACATGCCGGTGTTTATCAACAACGACGGCGACCTCTTTGCCTACGGCGAGGCCACCGGAGGCGTGCTACCCGAGATCAACAAACGCATAGCCGACCTCGGCGGCCAGAAAGTCTACAGGAATCTGCTCGGATTTACCTTCGGCACCGGCCTTGGCATAGGTGAGGTGATCAACGGACAGCTCAACCTCGGCAACAACTCGTGTGTCGAGACTTTCATACTCCGCAACAAGCGCTGCCCCGACATCATAGCCGAAGATGGAGCATCGATACGCGCCGTGATACGCGAGTATAAGGAAATCTCGGGCTCGGAAGAGGAGGGTCTCACCCCCTACGACATATTCCAGATAGCCGAAGGCACACGCGAGGGCAATCCCGAGGCCGCCAAGGAGGCCTTTGCCCGCTTCGGCGAGGTGGCTGGCGATGTGTTTGCCACTGCAGTGTGTCTCACCGACTCACTCGTAGTGGTAGGTGGAGGTGTCACGGGCGCGATGAAGTATATCAAGCCGGCGCTCCTTGCCGAGATGAGATCGCAGATACGCACCCTCTCGGGCGACTCCATCGACCGTATGCCTATGCGCGTGTTTGACCTCGACAACGACGATGAATTTGCCATCTTCGTCACTGGCAGCTCCCGCACCATACCTATCTCCGGCACCGACCGCACCGCCATCTACGACCCCATGAAGCGCACCGGTATCTCCATAAGCAAGATCGGCGCATCCAAAGCCATCTCGATTGGCGCCTACAACTACGCACTTGCCCAGATCGACAAGGATTCTGCCATCTGATCCAATCTTTACCTCTATAAGCCGTCAGGGCGCCGGAATCATACGTTCCGGCGCCCTGACGCTGTATAAAGTGTGGGTGTGGTCAGCCCTTGCGCGATACTTGTGAGAAGCTGCGGTAATGGGCTGGCTCAAGATTGAGCTTACCGGCGGCGCGAAGCATCTTGCGCAAGCTCGTCACGAGCTCCTGGCTCTCCTGAAGCACATTGAGATACACATAGGTCACGGTCATATTGTCGGTCTCGCCATTCTGCAGGAAATCGTAGACCTTGCGGGTGTGGACTGTGATATCCTGCTTGAGGAGATCGCATCGGCGGCGCAGATCGTCGATCATCTCGGGATTATTGTCGTCGATAGCACTGCGCGATTCGGCAAAGAGAGCCGTCACACGGTCGCGCATCTCGGTGAGATAGCTCTTGAAGCGGTCGGGGAGCGGACGGAAATTATTGTCGACATGCTCCTTACACACCTCATTGATGCGGCGCAGATTGTAGGTCATCGACATGGCCATATTGTTGCTCAGATGAAACCATGTGCTCTTCTCGATAGCCGTGGCGGGGGTGGCGCGGCGCAGGCAGAGAGTGAGCTTGCGGCGCTGCCCTTTGAGCACATCCTTCTCCGTGGCCAGAGCCTTCTCGCTGCGCGAGAGCAGCTTCACATTATCATCCCTGAAACCATCGATCACCATACCGTAGGTCTCCTCGCCAAAGGAGAGAAACATCTTCTGCTTCTCATTGATATAGAGCAGCAGGAGGGGCCACACCTCAGCCTGGTTTTCGGTGGCGAGAATGGTCTGGAAGAGCACATCCGACTGAGCCTCCTTCTTCTTGCGGTTGAAGCGCACATGGCTCCTTACAAGGAGCACTACGGCTATGAGGCCACCGGCTATCATCACAGGCACACCACCGAGATGCATCAGACACACCACAATGCCTGAACCGATAAATGCCACACCGGCGGTGATAAACCATCCGCCTATCACGGAGATCACACCGGTGATCCTGAACACAGCACTCTCGCGCCCCCATGCACGGTCGGCAAGCGAGGTGCCCATAGCCACCATGAAGGTGACGAAAGTGGTTGAGAGCGGGAGCTTGAGGGTGGTGCCCCACGCTATGAGCATACCGGCGAGCATGAGGTTGACCGATCCGCGCACGAGGTCAAACGCCGCTCCCTCCTCCGGCTCCTGCACCCGGGTGTCGAGCCTGCGCGCTATCCATGCCTTGAGGCGGGCGGGAGTGTGCTCCTTGACGCGGGTGATGGCATTGATGGAGTGGCGCACCAGAGCGCGTCCGAGTCTCGACGAGCCAAACATCTCATCGTTCTGGCTCTGGGCACTGAGCCCTACAGTGGTCTGTGTCACCTGACGCGCTTTGCGCGATGTGGCGAGCGAAACCACCATTATGCCTCCCGCTCCAACAAGGAAGTAGAGCGGGGTAGAGGCGGGACCGTTGAGGCTGCTCATCATGAAGCCGTGGAGATCGCCGCCGCCATTGGCTGCATAATCCTGATAGGAGGCAAGCGAGGTGAGTGGCACTCCGACAAAGTTGACAAGGTCGTTTCCGGCAAAGGCCATGGCAAGCGAGAAGGTGCCGAGGAGCACCACGACTTTAAGCACATTGACCTTAAGATAATGGAGCAACTGCATGAGCAGGGTGAAACCTGCGAGGCTGCTCCCAAGGATAAGGAGGGTGTTGCTGCTGATCCACTCCTTCAGCTCGGGGGTCATGAAGGTGAGATCCTTGATGCCCTTGATGAGCATGAAATATATGATAGCCGTACACGCCACTCCACCGAAGAGCCCTACCTTCCATTTCATGCGGCTCTTGTACTCGAAGGTGAATATGAGGCGCGCGAGAAATTGCACCAGAGTGCCGAACACAAAGGCGATGGCCACCGACAGGAAGATCCCTATGATCACCGAGAGCGCCTTCTCGGTGTTGAGCAGGTCGCCTATGGCAAGCGTGCTCTCAGGAGCCGAGATCTTGAACAGAGCCACCACAAATGTGGCGCCGAGAAGCTCAAACACCATTGACACGGTGGTCGACGTAGGCATGCCGAGAGAGTTGAAGAGATCGAGCAGGATGATGTCGGTCACCATCACTGCCATAAATATCGCAATAACGTCGTAGAACGACAGATTTTCGGGCTGAAAGATGCCGTGGCGGGCAATATCCATCATGCCGTTGCTCAGAGCCGCGCCGATAAACACGCCTATCGACGCAACAATCATCACACGCTTGAAACTCGCCGCCCGCGACCCGATGGCCGACGAGAGGAAATTGACAGCATCATTGCTCACTCCCACCGACAGATCGACCACCGCCAGGAGGAACAGAAAGATCACTATCCCTAAAAAAAGTATATCCATAAACAAGTGCTTTTTTCTATGGTGCAAATGTCTGAGTTATTTGTTACCGAAAAAAACACTTTTTGTTAACATTTTGTTAAGTCGCGGGGTGGTCTTTGGGTGAATTTTCCTCTGTAGGCTTCTTGGAGCCAATGGTGAAGTCAAATGTCAGCCCTCCGTCGTTGCGTGCGGTGATGGAGCCCGAATGGATCGCTATGGCGTTTTTCACTATCGCGAGGCCCAGTCCGGTGCCTCCACGATCGCGCGACCGCCCCTTGTCGACACGGTAAAACCGCTCGAAGATATGCGACAGATGCTCATCAGGCACTCCAGCTCCATTGTCGCTGAAAGTGTAGTGCCCGTCGCTATCGCCGCGTATGCTTATTTGTGTACCTCCGCTGTAAGATATGGCATTGTCGATCAGATTGCGAAACACCGATTCCAGCAGGAGTCGGTTGCCCATAATCGAGTAGGGTTTCAGATCGGTTGTGATGGTCATGGTGGTGTGGAGGCGTTCCTCCTCGACCACTTCCCCGATGAGCCTGTCGAGGTCGATTGCCTCGCAGCTTATCATCTCGGCCCCGTCGTCCATGCGGGTGATATTGGCTATATCTTTGAGCAACTCATTGAGGCGCGCGGCATTGTCGCAGATAAACGATGCGAGCTGATGCCGCCGGGGCTCAGGCATCTCCGGATGGTCGCGCAGCGCCTCTCCGAGGATTGTGATTGATGCCAGCGGGGTCTTAAGCTCATGGTTGATATTGTTGGTGAGCTGCTTCTTGAGCCTTATCTTCTCTCGCTCAGTGTCCATGGCGAGGCGGTGGCTCTTCTCGCGCGCCACATAGAGCTTTACTATATTGGCTGCTATATTGCCCAGCTCATCGTTGGGAAAGGTCCAGTCTTCACCGGCCTCAGTCTCATCATATATCCGGTGACCGCTCCCCGCCTTGGCGGCAAAACGGTTGAGGCGCGAGATGCTGGTGGATATGCGGCGTGTCATGAAATATCCGGCGAGACACACTGCGAGCGATCCGGCGAGCATGATCCATACAAAGCTCCGGTCGGCCTCAAGAAAATCGCGAAGAGTGTGGGAATACGGAGCCGCGCTCCTCACCACCATCCCGCCGGGGGCGAGAGTGGCCGAATAGAAATACTCGCGGTCGTCGGTGGCCGAGAAGCGCTCAACGGCGTAGCCCGAACCGACTGACCGCGCATGCCTGATCTCAGGGCGGTCGTTATGGTTGGCGGTGGGAAACGGGGTGGAGCGATTGTTGTCGTAGACCACATCGCCGTCGGCATTGATCACAGTCATGCGCAGATCGGGCAGTGGGGCGCCAATACGGTCGAACACCTCCGCGACATCGGGCCCTTGTCCGAGTTCTTCGATTATCCGCCGGTTGTGGGTCTGGAGCTCCATGTCGAGTAGCTCGCGGCGGAAAGTACGCTCGCGGTGGTACTGGAATATAAGGAAGGCAGTGACCAGCGACCAGCATAGGGCGAGCATCACGCCCATCACCCTCCACTTAAACGTGAGCCTGATCATCCCAGCCATAACCGTAGCCCGAACGGGTCACAATATGATTGCTGTATCGTCCGATCTTGCCCCGCAGGCGGGTGATATGCACATCGACCGAGCGGTCGACCACCACTGTGCCTCCGGGCCATATGCGGGCCAGCAGCTCCTCGCGCGTGAAGATGCGCCCGGGATGCTCGGTGAGAAGCGCCAGAAGCTCAAACTCCTTGCGGGGCAGATGGAGCGCCACCCCGTCGACAGTGCAGCGGAGCGAAGACCGGTCGCACACCACGCCTCCCCCTGCCGCGCCCCCCTTACGACGGTCTGATCGGCGCAATACGGCGCCGATCCGAGCCAGCACATTCTTGATCGAGTAGGGTTTGGCTATATAGTCGTCGGCGCCAAGATTGAGTCCCGACACCATATCGTCGTCGCTGTCGCGGGCGGTGAGAAATATTATTGGCAGATCGGCGGTGGCCTTGTCGGCCTTGAGCTTCGCGGCCATTTCGATGCCGCTCATATCGCCCATCATGATGTCGAGCAAAATGAGATCGTAGGAGCGGAGGTCAAGAGTCAGAGCCTCCTCGGCGCTCGCGGCGGTGTCGGCCTCATAGCCCTCCAGCTCAAGATAAGTCTGAAGCCCCGCCCGGAGCGGCGCCTCATCGTCGACGATCAGAATCCTGTATTTACGGTCCATAAAAGGGTAAGATAAGCGGTGATGGTTAGCATCCTGCAAATGTACACACAAATTCCGGCAATATCGCCCTTTGCGGGTCATTATCCTGCAATCATTGCGGTCGTGGCAGACGGAACACGAATGTCAGGCCGCAGCCGGCGGAGCCGTCGGCAGCTATGTCGCCACCCATAGCCCGGAATATACGCTTGACGAGCGGCAATCCGAGACCGGCGCCACCCTTTTTTCGGGCCCGCCCCCTATCGACCCTGTAGAAGAGATCAAACAGACGCTCAAGATGCTCGCTGTCCACTCCGGAGCCATTGTCGGAGAAGGCAAAAAGCGCGTAGCCATTGTCATCGCCGACCCGGCGCAGGAATATGCGCGAGCCTCCCGAGTGCTGGGCTGCGTTTCTCACCAGATTGAGCAGGGCGTTGGTGAGGAGGGTGGGATTGGCACACACCATGCAGCCTGAGGGCACATCGACCTCAAAGGTCATATCTCCCGCCACATGATTGTGGGCCACATCGTCGGCGAGCTTCATGGCCAGATCGTGGAAATCAATTGCCCGGCACTCCACCGGCTGCCCGCTCTCCTGAAGCCTCATCACACTCTCAAGGGCACCGACCAGTCCGGCCAGTCGGTCGGCATTGTCCTTAGCCCTCTGAATAAACAGCTCTTTTTGCGGCTCGGGGAGCTCCGGATCGGCCACGATGGTGTCGAGATAGCCCTTGATGATGGCTACCGGGGTGTTGAGTTCATGACTCACATTGATACCTATCTGCCGCTCATGGAGCGTCTTCTCATGCTCAGCCTTGATCTTTTCGCGATAGAGGAGCAGGAGGCGCTTCGACACCTCGCCGAGCTCATCCTTGGAAAAGCGCCACGACTCTATGTCGTCGGGCAGATTGTTTGACGATATCATCTCGGCAAAATCACGAAGCGAATAGACATTGCGGCACACGGCCCTCGACCCGAGATAGGCCATGACCGAGGATAATATGCCCAGAGCAATCACCACCACCCACACCATGGAGTCGACGCTCAGAAACTCCCTTACCTCACCCTGATAAGGCAGAGCGGCAAACGAGTGGATGGATCCGTCGCTGCTGGTGGCCGAGCTCACCATATATTTTGCTCCGTCGATGTTCATGTCGTGGAGATAGGTGGAGTCGTTGCCGGCCCATGTGTCCCTGAACTGAGGGAGCATGGCTCCGGTATCGTCGTGGATGCGGATGGTGGGACGGCTGTTGTCGGCTATCACATGGCCACTGTCGTCGTAGACGGTGAGATGGAGCGGATCGAGAGTGGTGCGGTTGGTAAAGAGGCGGATGAAGTCGACCGTTTTCTGGAGGTCGGCTCCACGGTAGTAGGCGTCGATAACAGTTTTGTTGACATTGACCAGACGATTGCCGAGATTATAGCTCAAGCGATGCCGCTCATGGATCACGAAATAGCAGATCGTTATGCCTATCACAAGCCACAACAGCCCTACCAGCGGAAAGAAGAGCTTCCAGTGAAGACGGGTCACGCGGTTTGACGACTGCAACGGCATAAATCTGTAATCTGTTTTGTGATGGATGGTGGAGGGAATGGGTTTACTTCTTTTTCAACACATAAGGCCCACCGATGGTTCGCAGGCCGCAGACTTGCATAATAGCGCCGTTTTGCCTACCTTTGCCGTGTATCCCCCTCATACGGTTCAATCATTCCACACTCCACACATCACCCCCAATGCTGATCCTTAGCTCCGAACAGATAGCCCGGCTCAATCTCGACCCCGCACAGAGCGTCGAGTGGGTAAGGGAGGCTTTTCTAATCAAAGACCGTTGCCAGCTCCCCCCCAAGATCGGGCTCCATCCGCGCGGCACCGACTTTTTCAACACCATGCCGTGTATCCTGCCCGAGGAGATGCACACTTTCGGCTGCAAGGTGGTGTCGCGCATCAAGGGCACCCACCCGGCACTGAAGAGCGAGCTGATGGTGTTTGACACTCTCACGGGCGCAATGACGGCGCTGGTCAACTGCGACTGGATCACGGCCCGCCGCACAGGCGCCGTGGCCACCCTCGCCATCAACACCCTGCGGTGTTCCACCGCCTCGGTATATGCCTTCGTGGGGCTCGGAGTGATGGCCCATGCCACTCTCGACTGCTTTCTGGCCACCAACACCGACCGCCCCATAACCATACGCCTGAAGCGCTACAAAGACCAGGCCGAGGCCACAGCCCTGCGCTACGGTAATGCGCCCAATGTGACCTTCGAGATTGCCGACTCTATGGAGCAGCTTGTGGAGGGCGCCGATGTGGTAGTGTCGTGCATCACCGATGCCGACGGTCTGATGGTGGGCAATGTGGATCTCTTCCAGCCGGGGGTGCTGGTGGTGCCGGTACATACACGTGGATTCCAGAACTGCGACCGCGTGTTTGACAAGGTCTATGCCGACGACGAGGGGCATGTGAGCGGCTTCAGATACTTCAACGAGTTCCGCTCCTTTGCCGAGATAGGCCAGGTGCTCAAAGGAGCCGATCCGGGGCGCGACAACGACCGCCAGCGCATCCTCTCCTACAATATCGGACTGGGGCTCCACGACATTTTTTTCGCCCGGAAGATCATCACATCGGGGCTCCTTTAGCACACCCCTGCAACATGCAGAAAGCCCCGCGTCGGGGGAAACCGCCGCGGGGCTGATTTTGCGTAGTTGCGTAGAAGGTTTTTTTAGCGACCTTCGGAGAGGGAGAGAGCAACATCGGACTCCTGCTCAACGGCGCCCAGGCCTTGAGCCGTCCGACCAAAAATCGCTGTAAAATTACGCATTATTTCTCATCCGGCCAAATAGAGACCGATTTTTAGCTAATTTTTCCGCATCAACATCTATTTTACGGATCATTCAACGGCTTCCGGCCTTCGACTGCTCAACCGAGCTGTCGGCATTGACGCGCTTGTTGACGCCCTGCTTCTGACGGCCCCACTGCAGATTGTAAGCCACTTGGATAAAAGGCATCGGAGACATGTCAAGGCGCATATGCTTCTCATTGGTGTTGTAGCGGTTGAGCAAGCGCGACCCCTGGTCGTACTTGTTGAACGGCATGAGGAGACCTGCGCCAAACTGCCACTTCTTCCAGTTGTAGGATAGCATCACAAGCGAATTTTTCTCACCCCATGTTTCTCTTTCGCCTATTAGCATGGCGGCATTATGACTATACTGGGCAATCAGGTTGAAACCCCAGTGATATGCCATGGCTGTCACCTCGCCGCTCCAGTTGTATCTTGTGATATCATAGCCTGTGCCTTTGGTTGTGGTGAGGCCATAACGCAGATAACCCGACAGGTTAAACCATCCCGGAATAACATTGATATCCGGCGATATATAGGCAGAAAACCATCTGCGGCCGCGACTGTTTTCATACGACGACACAAGCCTATCGCCGCGCCATTCATAAAAGGGTGCGATAGCATCAGGCGACACCTGCCAGTTGAAGCCTACAGTGCCTGAGATTCTGTTGCCGCTGTATGAGTACTGGGCATCGATACGGTAGGTATTGTAGGTTTTCAGATCAGGATTGCCTTCCTGCCATTGGAATGCATCAATCTGTTGGACGACACTATTGGTTTCCGACAAAGACGGTGATACTTGCCAGGTATAAAATGCAAGATACCAACTCGACGCGTTGCCCGGACGGTATGACAAGGTAAGGCGGGGCCGAAGATTCCATGAATTGTTTCCAAGTCCGGTCTCACGCAACTTGAATGATGAGTATTGCGCACCCAAGCCTCCCGTGAGTGTCACCTTATCAAGCATATACATATATTCGCCAAAGAAATATACCTGATTCTGGTTCTGGTGATATTTTTCACCTCCGAGATTTTCATAGGTGGATTGATTGCTGCGTCCGCTGTAGGAAACTCCGGCTGTAAGCCTTGATCTCCGCCATTGTTCTGTATAATTGGCTTCGATGGCATACGAATAATTCCGGTCTCTGATCCGGGTCCTTACATCAGACAGGATATCACCGCTCTCAACATCATTTTCCAAGTGATGATGGCCTGCGTAGCCTGTATAATACGATGTTCCGGCGTCAATGGCCAGTATGCGGTTTTTGGTCAGGTGTTGCTCCACATACAACGACACACTTGGTTGGAATCCGTGAAAGTCATCCTTATCCCTTACAGCCACTTTATCCTTGCTGTCGCTTAATGTCAGTATGCCTCTGTAGTCTTCGCATACAGAAAAGTTCTTGAATCCCGACAAACTCGCATATACCACGGTGGTATCAGGCTTTATATATGAATATGATAGAGTTGCCGTTGCGTTATTTCCTTTCAGTTTACCATCCACCGGACTCTCGTCGCGGGTAAGACGGCTGCCGTCAGGTCGTGTGAATGTCTCGTAGTAGTCACGATACGTTTTTATATCGGTCAATTTACCCGACATATCGAGCCCCCACTGCGACTTGCCATTATTGAGCTTTACCGACATGGCGCCTTGTCCCCAGGGCACATTCAAGGCGGGCATAGCTTGGGCCATAAACGATCCTCCCAGCCCGGGATTCCTTACAATAAGATTGATCACCGCATTGGCGCCTTTATATTTCAGGCCGGGATTTTCAATCCACTCCACTCGCTTGATATCTTCGGGTGCCAATGTTTTCATCTGCTCAACTGATGCCACACGACCATTGATCCGGATTTCCACAGCGTTGCCGAGCGATGACACGGAGCCCAACACTTCGTTGATTGTCAAGGTTGGTATTTTGAGATTCTGCAGAAGCTGAATACCATTTTTCGACATAGCCTTGGCGTTGGGAGAAGGAATATAGAGATCCATATCAGACTTATGCAGCACCTTTGGCGCCGACACCACGACCTCGTCAAGATTGCGGGTGCCAGCAACACTGTCGGCTGATTCCTGAGCCGTCAATCCTGAAGCTGATATGATAATGAGTAAGAAAACTAAGAGGTGTCGGAGCATAATTTTAATGATGGTTTTGTTGTGGGGTTAGTGTCAGCTATCGAGGAGAAAGCATTTACGACTTGGCTCCGGATTGAGAGCCTGTCAAACAAAAGACGCCCGATCTGCGATAATCATTACACTTCTTTTCGTTAAAATGCGTTAAAGCACACCCCAATTCGCTTGCCGGGTGGGGCAGCATGATGTCGTCCGCGTCCATGCGGGCGATATATTCCCCTCGTGCGTGGGATAGCAGTGTGTTCAGCGATTCGATAAAGCCATGAGGCCGGCAGATCAGGCGGATACGTGGATCGGAGTATGAGCGCACTATATCGGTGCTACTGTCGGTAGATCCATCATCGACAATGAGTAGCTCAAAGTCGGTGAAGGTCTGTGCAAGGATACTGTCAACACACTCGCACAGATATGGTGCGGCGTTGTACATTGCCATGCAGACGGATATTTTTGGAGTGAGTGACATTTATTTTTTTTAATTTTTTTGTTTATGGCGCAAAGTTAGATTGCGTATGTCAGCTTTCGATTACACAAAAGGGTATTTGTTTAATTGTGTGGCGATTTTTACACTTTTGTGTAGTACAAGATGCTTATGTTGATAGGTTTTATTAACTTTCCTCTAAAAAGTAAAGGTCACCCAACTTATCTGTCTGCTTTCCATTAGGCGATTCGAAGATCCATTCAATAAAAGGGCGCATAATGTCCTAATCCATAGCACGTAGCCATAGATTGCGTTATAAGTTTGTTAATTTCCTCTTCAGGCTTGAAAACCTATGCCGGTGACCAACTCCCTTGCCGATGCAATAATTTTGCGAGACGGGCTCATGCGGCACCACAAAGTTACTTATGTTGTCGGCAAAGGTATATTGTGAATGATCTTAGTTGACCATGGACAATTCAATCTATTGAATGGATTCTTGAAAAAGTCGCTGTCCCTCGGCTTCCTTTTCAAGCCGCTTGAGATAGACATCAAAGAAGTTTTCATCGTTTGAGAACATATGCCATACGGCAACAAGTATTTTACGGGCGATTGCCACCTGTACTTTCATTTTCGTCTTACGCTTGACGGTGCATTGCACATATGAGAAGTTGGAGAAGAAGCAGTTGCGTGTTCTCGATGCTGTCCAGGCAATTTCAATCAATATCTTTCGGAGGAACTTGTTGCCGTGGGTGATTTTGTTGCTCTTGATTTTACGGTTGCTCTCGTCGTTGCGAGGTCTGAGTCCGCACCAGCCCACAAGGTTTGTGGATTTATGGAAATGGCTCATATCAGCTCCGGTCTCCGCAATTATAGCTGTAGCTGCGCGTTCCCTGACACCGGGGATGGTCTGTAGCCTTTCGTACTGGGTGGGGAAATGTTCCTTGCAAAGTGCGGTCAATGCCGATTGGCACTCTTTTATCTGACGGTCGATGATGTCAATCATCTCCTTATATTGGCGGATAAGGTCAATGTCGGCTTGATGGAAATCGGCAGTAACCGCCGCCATTACAACGTCTTTGCCATGCTTGTTGATGGTTCTGCCGTGAACGAGTTTTGCCAACTCAAACGGGTCGGTAATTCCGCTGATTATGGCGGAAATGCAGCTTTGATAGCTTTTGCCCTTTACATGAGTCACATAGTTGCTCAGCCGAAAACCGCATCGCTGCAACGCAGCATCAAGTTTATTGGTGTTATAGACCATGTCATCGTTAAGGTCGAAGATACGGCGGTTGTACTTGCGCATATCCTGCACCACGGAATCCGGCACAAAACTGCCCTTGATAAGATTTTTCAGCAGGCACTCAGCTATCCATTGTGCATCCTTCACGTCGCTCTTGCGACCCGGAAGTTGCTTGATGAAAAAAGGATTTACCAGTTTGAGCGACATGCTGTCACACAGCGCGTTCCACACCGGCACCCAATAGGTAGCCGTGCTCTCCATTGCCGCCTCGGTCACACCATGGGAAACCATATCGGCGCACATCTGACGCAGGTCGGGAGTAAGGGTTCCATACGTTTTTTGGAAAATAATGGCCTCGTCATGTCCCATAACACAAAGATAAATGCTATCTTTGTGGACGTCAAGGCCTGCCACAGTCTTTTGTCTGTCCATAGAAATGAGGTATTTAGGTTATCGCCCTCAATTTACGAAAAATGTGCCAAGAGCACGGTATCTAAAGGCAGATAAGTTGCGGCGGCCTTGACCTTTTTATTCTGCCGGTGTAAAAATCCCAAGATTTTTATGTACTTTTGCGTGGTAAATAATTTCTGATGTGTATGGAAACCAATATAAAAACTGGAGATTTTTTTTCTCTGCACAATTCTGTAGGGAATATCAATGAGTCCGATTATGCAAAGGTCGGGTTGATAATAGAGGCTGCGAAAGCTTTTGAACGCAGTACCTACCAGTGTGTATATATCATAGACTATTTCAAGCAGGGGTTTCTGTATGTGTCTAATAATATTGCCAGATTATGTGGCGGAGATGCCGAGAAGATTAAAGACTTCGGATATCGGTTTTACATAGATTATGTACCCGAACATGATCTGAAGATGTTGCTTGAAATAAATGACAGCGGCTTTAAGCTATTCAATACTATACCTGTCGAAGATCGGAAGAACTATATCATATCATATGACTTTCACATCAAGAGAGGAAAAAAGAAGAGGCTTGTAAATCACAAACTGACGCCACTTATATTGACTAAAGACGGTAGGATATGGTTGGCTATATGTACAATTTCGCTTGCTGCAGGAAATGAGCCTGGTAATGTAATCATGAAAAAACCGGGCGCAGGAATATATTATCAGTATTCGCTCTATGACCATCGATGGGAGGAGTACAAAGAGATTGTTTTGACTGATAATGAGCGTGAGGTTCTCACCCTCTCGACACAGGGATATACAATGAACGATATCGCCGACAATATATGTAAGTCGGTCGATACCGTCAAGGCCTGCAAACGCAGTATATTTCAAAAGATGGATGTGAAGAATATAGCGGAGGCTCTTACCTATGCACAGAACCATCAGCTTATATAGACGGATTTACGCAGGATCGCAGCGCAAAGAGGAAAAATAGAATTTTGGGAAATATTTGACCTCTTTTTCGGTAATAATATCAAACATAGCATTGACGCAATGCCCGGCTACAATCCATGATGCAACTGACAGTTGGGGAGGAGGTAGTTCTCCCGGTTCATTTCGGTATGATTCTATAACATCGTCGAGCCAACGGTTCGGCATGTTCCAGAATGTGCAGTAACGGGCTACGAATTCAGCCATCTTTACCTCAAAACCTTTATAGGATGGAGCAACCTCTGTCAGTTGGTATCCACCGGGTTTTATTATGGTAAGGAATCCCCCCCATCCAAAGTTATAGGGGTGTAGCACAGGTATCTTCATCTTTGAACAAAGATCGTCGAATATAAAAGGTATGTCGCTTTTGAAGTCGAGGGCATTTATTGCGATCTTGACTCCATCGAGCAGCTCCTTCACATTCCCTTTGTCAATAAAGGTGTTGTGGAATTGAATCTTTGCTTTCGGATTTATCCTCTGTAGTCTTTTTGCGAGACATTCGGCCTTGTATTTGCCAATATCGCTTTTCACATAGTTCTGACGATTAAGGTTGCTGAGCTCTACCTTGTCGCCATCCACGATGACAATATCCTCAAAGCCGAAGCGCAGGGCACACTCGGCAATTATGCTCCCAATGCCTGCGCCACCGAGTAATATCCGCGTTTCACGGACCTTTTCCTGCTCTTCATCGCTGACATAGATTCTATTTCTGTTATATCTTACGTCCATATTGTGTATATAAATCAGTGCAAAGATAGGGGCAAGGATTTGTATGGACACGACACAAAAGTGTATTTCTTAGTTTGGGGCACGAGATTTTTTTTAGCCGCCTGTATCGGTCGATACCGGCGGCTAAACAGGATGGGATGGGGTGGGAGGGTCAGTCGCCGGCGGGATCGTCGGCGGGAGATGGTGTGGGGGCGGGGTTGAGGGCGCCATACACTATGGAGGCTTTGGCGGGCCCCACCACTTCGGCTATGGCATCGAGGTCGGCGGCGGCGATGCGCTTCACGCTCTTGAAATGGATCAGGAGGGCGTCGCGCGTCTTGGGGCCAATGCCGGGAATCTGGTCGAGAGCCGACACGGTCTGGCCCTTGGAGCGGCGGTTGCGGTGGTGGGTGATACCGAATCGGTGGGCCTCGTCGCGGAGCGCCTGCACCACCCGGAGGCTCTCGCTGTTTTTGTCGATATAGAGGGGCACCGAGTCGCCGGGGAAATATATCTCTTCCAATCGCTTCGCGATGCCCACTATGGCTATGCGCCCCCGGAGGCCCATCGAGTCGAGCGCCTCGACAGCCGCCGAGAGCTGCCCCTTGCCACCATCGACGATTATGAGCTGCGGCAGATCGTCGGGGGCCTCGGCCATTAGGCGCGAGTAGCGGCGGGTGAGCACTTCTTTCATCGAGGCAAAATCGTCGGGGCCCTCGACGGTCTTGATGTTGAAGTGGCGGTAGTCGCTCTTGGAGGGTTTACCGTCGCGGAACACCACGCATGAGGCCACGGGATTTGTGCCCTGGATGTTGGAGTTGTCGAAACACTCTATGTGGCGGGGCAGCTCGCTGAGCCTGAAGTCGGCCTTCATGCGCTCCATGAGCCGCTCGGTGCGCTGGGCGGGATCTTTGCGGGCCATCTGGTTGAGCATGTCGATGCGATACTGTCGGGCGTTGCGCTCGCTCACCTCAAGGAGCTTGGCTTTATCGCCCCGCTGGGGGATGATGAAGGTCACGCCGGGCATCTCGGTGTCGGGCTCAAGAGCTGCTATCACCTCGTCGAAGGTGATGTCGAGCTCGCGGGCAACATCGGCCATTGCGCGCGACAGGATCTCGGCCTGCGACTCGTCGAGGCGCCTCTTGTATTCGAGCGTGAGCGATTTGACCACGGCGCCGCGCCTCACGTGCATATAGTTGACAAACACCTCGCGGTCGTTGTCGTCGATGCCAAACACATCGACATCGCCAATGGTCTGGCTCACGATCACGCTCTTGGCGCAATAGCGCTCGACAAGCAGATAGCGCTCCTTGGCCACCTGGGCCTCCTCGAAGCGGAGCTGCTCGGAGAGGGTCTCCATCTCGGCCCGCAGATAGTCGAGGAGCTCGCGCATATCGCCCCGGAGGATCTGCTTGACGCGCTCCACGCTCTGATGATAATCGTCGATGCTCACGAGCCCCTTGCAGCAGCCGCCGCATCGGTGGAGATGATAGTCGAGGCATAGCCGGCCCTTCCCTTTGGCCACATATTCGGGAGTGATGGGGAGGGCGCATGAACGGAGCGGGTAGAGGTCGCGGATGAGTTCGAGCACGGTGCGGGCCGATGCCGTGTTGGTATAGGGCCCGTAATATTTCGAGCCATCCTTGATGCGCTTGCGGGTCATGAACACACGCGGGAATGTCTCCTTTGTCACCACAATCCAGGGGTAGCTCTTGTCGTCTTTGAGGAGCACATTGTAGCGCGGCTGATACTCCTTGATCATGGAGCTCTCAAGATTGAGGGCATCCTGCTCGGTGGGCACCACGATATACTTGAGGTCGGCTATGGCGCGCACGAGGAGATTGGTGCGGAGAGAGTCGTGGGTGCGGTTGAAATAGCTGCTTACGCGCCGCTTCAGATTTTTTGCTTTGCCCACATAAATCACCGTGCCCGCCGAGTCGAAGTACATATATACTCCGGGCCCGGTGGGCATGACGGCGATCTTGTCGGCAACGATGTCGGTCTTGCGATGTTTTGACATATTGTCGTGGGGAAGATTGGGGAGAGAGTGACGGGGGTAATGAGAACGTGGGGCCTGCGGCGAGACCGAGAGGTCAATCGTAGCAGATGAGCGACCTCACGTCGGCGTCGGCAGGGAGATTCTTGCGGCCTCCGAGCATCCCGAGCTCAATGATGAAGTTGATATAGATCTTGCGGGGGTTCATGCTCTTGACAAGCTCGTATACGGCAGCCATGGTGCCGCCGGTGGCGAGCACATCGTCGTGGATCACCACAACATCGTCGGGGGTGATGGCGTCGGCATGGATCTCGATGGTGTCGGTGCCATACTCCTTCTGATAAGAAGCCTTGACAGTGTCGGCGGGGAGCTTGCCCGGCTTGCGGGCGGGCACGAAGCCTGCGCCTATCTCATAGGCAAGGATAGAGCCGCCGATAAAACCTCGGCTCTCGATACCCACCACCTTGGTGACACCCTTGTCGCGATACATCTGCGAGAGATCCCAGCCTATGATGTGGAGTGCACGAGGGTCTTTAAACGCAGTGGTGAGATCCTTGAAGAGCACACCTTTTGAGGGGAAGTCGACTACGTCTCTGATTTTTGATTTGATATATTCCATGGTCGGATATAGAAATTGAAGATATTAAACGGTGCGAAAATGTTCCACGTGGAACAATGGTTTCCCGCGCCTCTGCGATCCCATCAACGACCGCAAAGCAGGAGAAGGATGTTGATATCGGCAGGACTCACCCCGGGGATGCGCGAGGCCTGGCCTATGTCGTCGGGATCTATGGCGGCGAGTTTCTGACGCGCCTCGGTAGAGAGCGAGGCTATGGATGAATAGTCGAATCGGCCACGCAACTTGACATCTTCAAGGCGCCGGATCTTCTCGGCCACCTGACGCTCGCGGTCGATATAGCCGCTATATTTAACTATCACCTCAGCCGCCTCAACAATCTCAAGACGCCGGGCCGGATCGATATTGCTGTCGATCCACGAGGCCCACTCCCCTACCCTCTCAGCGAGAATCGAGAGCGACAACTGCGGGCGCGCGGCGAGATCGTAGATGCTCGCGCTCTGACGAAGCGGCGACGTCGACCTCTCTTCGAGAAACGGATTGATGGCTGAGGGAGCCACCTTGATCGAGCGCGCGGCAGCGAGAAGAGCATCGCGCTGATCGCGCTTCGACACCATAAGATCGTAGCGCTCCTGCGATGCGAGTCCTATGGCACGGCCTATCGGGGTGAGGCGCATATCGGCATCATCCTGACGGAGCAGGATGCGGTATTCGGCCCGGGAGGTAAACATGCGGTAGGGCTCGTCGACCCCCTTGGTGACGAGGTCGTCGATCAGCACTCCGATATATGAATTGTCGCGCGACAGCACCAGCGGACTCTCCCCCCTGACATATCGCGCCGCATTGACACCCGCCACGAGGCCCTGGCCTGCGGCCTCCTCATAACCGGTGGTGCCGTTGATCTGGCCCGCGAAAAAGAGGCCTGGGATGAGCTTCGTCTCCAGCGAGTGGCGCAGCTGTGTGGGCGGGAAATAGTCGTATTCTATCGCGTAGCCGGGCCGGTAGATCTCCACCTCGGCAAGGGCCGGAATGGTGTGGAGCGCATCGACCTGAACATCCATCGGAAGCGACGACGAAAATCCGTTGAGATACATCTCGCAGGTGTCGACACCCTCGGGCTCGAGAAAGAGCTGGTGCTCGGTTTTGTCGGCAAATGTCACAATCTTGGTCTCGATGCTCGGGCAATAGCGTGGGCCGATGCTCTGGATCTGGCCGTTGAACAGAGGCGAGTCGGGCAGGCCGCGCCTCAATATCTCGTGGGTTGCCTCGGAGGTGTACATGATGTAACACGGACGCTGCGGCAGCTCGCGGCGCGACTCAGGGAGATATGAGAAGTGGTGCCAATCGTCATCGCCATGCTGGGTAGTGGTGAGCTCGTAGCGCACCGTGCGTCCATCGATGCGCACCGGCGTGCCGGTCTTCATACGTCCGGCCTCGAATCCGAGGCTCACAAGCTGCTCGGTCAATCCGTGGGCCGCGGGCTCAGCCACACGACCACCCTCGGTCATCACTCTTCCCACATGCATCAGTCCATTGAGAAATGTTCCGGCAGTGACC
>PDYJ01003186.1_pt1 | contig 18321 bp, 23 predicted proteins | sample 1430841 | NCBI WGS metagenome assembly PDYJ01 (sample SAMN07237672, study PRJNA390542) | Gut metagenome, whole genome shotgun sequencing project. | isolation source: fecal pellets | host: Mus musculus | place: USA: New York, NY | collected 2016-10 | reverse complement strand
TTTGCCCAAAGGATAATCGATATTTCAACCGCACATACAATGTGTCGGTACCGGTTCCAGAAATAAACGGGAACACTCTTAAAATGGGTTCTCGTCCGCATTACATGACGTATGTGGATGCAGTGATAGAGCATCTCGGAGGACGCAGTTTCCGAAAGACCGCCGAGGAGGAACTTATCAAACGTTTCCACCAGCTTGTAAAACCTCATCGTTGGAGCAAGGTCAAACCGGAACTGAAAGGTGACAAGATTTCATTCCCGAACATCGTTGTCTTCGATAGTTTCTACTACGATTACAACCGCACAAACCATGTGCATTACAACTATCACGGAACATATCAACTCTCTGCGAGGGGATAGCCTTCGGCTCCGATGATGTGCTGTGCGGGACAAAGGAATGGTCATGCGTCTGAATCAGGACAATGTGGATATATCAGGCTGGTATGACCTGATGACAACCAACGCCACGGGGATGAAGTTCTTCCGCAACGGGCGAATAGATGTCAGATTCAAGGACAGAGAAGCGGCAAGCCTGTGTTTCAACCGTCTCCGCCTTGACGAACTGCGGTTGCAGAGGAATAGACAATCATAACAGAGAACAGACAGCAGGAAGCACGGATATCGGCAACGGTGTGCGTGCTTCCCCATTTATAACCATATCCCAAGACGATCATGTACGCCATCATACCCCAACAGATTCCCCCGAACCAGCGGGAGGAGATAAACGAGAAGATACTCTTCTGCATAGATTCCGGCAAGGACACCATACCGGCGGAAAGCATCTACAACTGCTATACCGGCATCGGAGGGTTGCATAATCTGAGACGTGCCGATTACAGCAGCTACAACGAGTATGCCGAGGCAAAGCGGGAGTTCGAGATGGGCCAGTTCTTCACGCCCCATGAGATATGCCGCGACATGGTGGATATGCTTTCACCCCAACCGTCGGAAATGATACTCGACATGTGCTGCGGCATGGGAAACTTCTTCAACCACCTGCCTAACCAGCGCAACGCGCATGGGTTCGACATAGACCCAAAGGCGGTTGCGGTGGCAAGACACCTCTACCCCGATGCGGACATAAAGCAATGCGACATACAGCAGTTCACACCGGAGAGCCGGTACGATGTGATAATCGGCAATCCCCCTTTCAACCTCAAATTCGGTATCAAAGTATCGCAGGTCTACTATATAGACAAGGCATACGATGCGTTGAATCCGGCCGGGATACTTATGCTGATTGTCCCCGCGTCTTTCCTCCAAAGCGAGTTCTGGGAGAAATCGAAGGTCAGGGCCGTAAACGCGCAGTTCTCGTTCATAGGACAGACCCTGCTTGACCCTGACGCCTTCGCATCGCTCGGTGTCCGCAATTTTGGCACAAAGATAATGGTGTTTCTGCGTCATTCCCGACACATTGACATGCAGCCTTACAACGCTGACGATTTTGTGAGCGCGGAAGAACTGAAACAGCGCATAACTGACGCACGGGCGATGAAAGCCAGACTCAAGCTGCCGCTCATGCAGGAGACCAATGCCGTATGCCGTGAGGAACTTGAAATGTTCGAGTATCTGCTTGCCAAATACATGTACGAGCTGAAAGCCCACAAGCGATTGAACCGACACATAGACAAGGCATTGGAACTCGTCGCAAAATTCCGCAACCAGAAACCGCCGGAGAACTGCACGCAAGCCGAGCGTGACGAATGGGAACGAAAGAAACTCACACCTAACAAAGTGCTGTCAGTCATACGACGGTATATCCGTAACCAGGACACCATACGCCGCAAGGAAATAGCACTTGTCAAGACCTCCTACGGATTCAAGCTCAAGGCATACACTCCCCGTCTCCTTGACAAGATCGGACACAATGCCGCCGGTATCAATGACCTTATATTGGAACGCGCGGAGCTTCCAATGCCGGAAAACCCGACAGAGGCGAACTTACTCCAATATAAAGCCGCAATGCAGTTGATACGCAAAAAACGGCGCAGATATAGTCTTCAGAGCCGGACATTCGAGAGCATGGAGCCGCTGCCGGAATTGGCCGAATACCTTGACAGGGCGACTTTCGTGAACAAGGACATGGATGTGTGCGAGTTCACAAATTTGCAAAAACACGACCTGAACCTCGTGTTGCAGAAACGGTACGCCCTGCTCAACTGGCAGCAGGGATCCGGCAAGACAGCGGCAGTTTATCAGAGGGCGAAATTTCTGTTGAAATTCAACAAGGTCCGGAATGTCATTGTCCTCGCCCCGGCAATCGCCACGAACATGACGTGGGAGCCGTTTCTGAGAAACAACCGTGAACCATACAGATTGCTGCGGAGCCATGCCGATTTTGAGAATATCCCCGCCGGAACATTCCTGATAGTATCGACCTCCATGCTCTGCAAGCTGAAACGCTGTCTCATGAAGTTCATCAAGCTGTCGGCACGGAGGCTGTGCCTCGTGTTCGACGAGTCGGATGAGATTACCAATCCCGTATCACAGAGGACGAGATACATACTCGCCATATTCCGCCGAGTGAAATACAAGATCCTTGACACCGGCACCACCACCCGGAACAACATAACGGAACTTTACAGCCAGTTCGAGTTGCTGTATAACAATTCGGTCAACATGACCTGTTGGAGTCCACGGGTATATAAACAGAACCGCGATAAGGAGATTGAGAGCGATTCCAACGACCATTACGGAGAACCGTTCCCGGCTTTCAGGGGGCATGTGCTCTTCAAGTCGTGCCATTGTCCCGGAAAAGCGACAGTGTTCGGGATTGAGAAGCAGAACCAGGACATTTATAACAAGGACGCGCTTTTCGAGCTTATAGGCAAGACAATCATCACGCGCAAGTTCAGGGATTTCGCCGGCGAGAAATATGATGTCAGGACGCAGACGGTCATACCTTCACCCGGAGAACGGGAGGTCTACCGTGTGATAATAGAGGAATTCTGCCGTATATGCGAGCTTTACTACAACAGTACGGGCGATACGAAGAAGGACGCGGGACTTCGGCTCATGCGCCAGATCAAGCTGCTGATAAAAGCCTGCTCGGTCCCGCATCTTATAGAGGGATATTATGGTGATGAATATCCGGGTAAGGTCCATCACATAGGCCGGATGATACGCCGGACAAAGGGGAAGGTCGCCCTTGGATGCACATCTATTTCCGCCTATGAGATGTATGCCGGGTACATAAAGGAGCATTTTCCCGACAGGCCGGTGTTCACAGTGACCGGAGCCATACCCTTCAAGAAACGGCAGGCCATCGTCAGCGAGTTCGACTCCACAATCAACGGTGTCCTCGTATGCACGCAGCAGTCTTTGAGCAGCTCGGTCAACATCCCGTCTTGCAACCAGATAATACTGGAATCCCTGCAATGGAACATTCCTAAGATGGAGCAGTTCTATTTCCGCTTCATACGACTTGACTCAAAAGACAGAAAGAAGGTGCATTTCGTGACATACGAGGATTCCGTGGAGCAGAACCTGATGGCGTTGGTGCTCACCAAGGAGCGCCTTAACGAGTTCATCAAGTGCGGTGAGGTCAAGGAACAGGCGGAGATATTCAACGAGTTCGACATATCCATGTCGGTAATCGACAGTCTGCTTCGGCGCGAGACCGATGCCGAAGGCAAAGTGAGGATAAGCTGGGGTCGCCAGCTGGTAACGTGATAATCAAAGGAATAATGAAAACATGCAATCCGTGGTATCCATTCCCACAGGCAAAGGTAGGCCGTGTCCCCGTCGGCAGTGCAAGGTCGGGCCGCAAGCGGTTTACGGGAAAATCATCCTCGCCGGAGGCTCCGGTATTTTCCCGTAAAACCCTGCACAGCCGGGACACGCACCTTTTGATGCCTGCGGAATGGAACCCACGGGTTCCACGAAACACAATTATAAAAATGGAAAGAATGAATCTCAACGAGGCTGAACTGACGGTAACGACGCAGTACATGATAGACATATCCCAAAGGACTGACTACAACATGACGCTGAGCGATTATGGCGACATGCAGGAATTCTTGTGCTGTTGTTCAGAACTGTTCCCGCAGGAGCGGCAGCCGCAATACAGATATGTAAGCTGGGACAACATACCGTCCATATTGATAAACCGCGAATGGCTGTGTCCCAACTTCTTTGATATAAGGGATGCTTTCGACCAGCTTGATGACGAGGATATGGAGGATTTCGAGAAATGGTGCGCCAGATACGGCTATGACCTGAGAACAGACAATCCGCACCTGCTTGTGGCGCATTACAGGAACATGTACGGCGACAATGTGAGCTACAATGCCGAGTGTTATCTGCCTGATACGGATAACGAAAGCAGTTCTTGTATCTGTTATCCCGAAGGCTGGTTCGATCAAAACCTGCTGAGGCAGGAGATATTCGGTGACAATTACGATTAAAGACGAGGAATCATGAGAATCAACCATCTGTCACCGCTGTATCCGACCGACCCGCGTGTGCACCGTGCCTATTCGGAGATACTCAATATCGTCCTGCTCTCACGGCATATAATGGATGTCAGCAGGATGCTCATCGAGAGGAATGTCGGGCACGAGTACGGTTCGCTGTCCGGGCATTTCCACTGGTCGTTCAGGAACGACTGCTTCACACTGTGGCAAAGGACCGGGTATAACCACCACACTTGTTTCTCGCAAAGGGTTATAGCCGTGCATTTCGGGGCGATTGCCGCACGAGACAAGGAGATAGACAATGTATCATTGAATTAAAACAAAGGATATGAGTCATCAGATAATCACAAAAATGACATACAATGCCTCGACGACGCCATATCGAAACTTGGCAGCACTCAAACAATGTGTGGCCCAGGACCGACCATTTCTATGCCATGGATGTCGGAACCGATGAAAAGATGTTCCAGTTCATAAAACTTATTGCCGAACGTTCATGGCAGGGACGCAAATGGCGAAGACAGTTTGAGATACTATTCAAGGAATACCCCGAACTACGCATGGACTCGTATGAAAATGAATTGAGGGGCAAAACCTGGGAGGAATATTGCGCCATAAGACGCAAATATGAAGAACTGGCTGAAAGCAAATGCGGTAAAATAGTTGCCCGATTCAAGCAACTTGTGAAAATAAAATAGAAGCCATGAAAAGTGTGACAATATCCAACCGCGAGATAGCGACTATGGCCTTCGACAGGCTGTGCAAGGAAAACAAAACGGATGCCGCCATAAGGCTCGCCCATGCGATGCTGCACTCACAGTCGATATGCCTCGGACTTGGCGATATGGAATGGGATATAGACCTCACCATCCAGAAATGCGGTGGTGAACCGAGGACAAACTACTGCGGATATGCTGCACGTTTCCATTTCTCACGGGAAACGGAGATGTCGGAACACAGATACCGCAGCATAAGAAACGAAATATACGGTGAATGATATGGAAAAAGAGAATAAGGAACTGACAATGAATTTCATCAGATCTGTAATGGAGGACTCATATACCCTTGTGTGGGTCAATTATGATGACAATCTTAATGAGAACCTTGATGTCATAGAGACTTGCATGAAAGAAAAAAGTGCAATGACCTTGTATGACAAGACTGACGACTGGTATCGGGATGCCAGATGGTACGGTGTCAGTCAGATTTTGGAGGATATCAAGTCAAATTGTATCAACGAAGGCTTTGACGAGGATGTCGTGGTGGAATTCATGGATGACAACAGGGATGATATAGTGAACATTATCTATGAGCGTGACGATTCGGACGCTCTCGGAGACCTGTTGAAGAATACGGATGACATTCCGGTTCGGATCGAGATGCTTTCCAACTATGACTGTATCAACTCGCATTGGCTGGAATCGCAGGGAGGATATGTCTATCCTGACTCGTATTTCGGTGATATGGTGGATGCGCTTAACCTCAATCCTGCAAAGGTAAAAAGGTTTCTGACAGAGAAAGGGATTGCCGTTTATGGCAGGTGCCATTACCGGAGATCACGTGACGGTAAGGAACTTGTATCATACGAGGATTTCCACCGAGAGCTTGTCAACTCATGCTGCGGGGCCAATCTGCTGACCTATATAGGAAAGATAAATCTCAAGGAACTTTATGAGTCCGGTTTCTCGGTGGCGAAGGTTACAATTCCGAAAGACAACTATTGCGGCATATTCAGTTCGATGTATGGCGGCGGAAGCGTGCTTGATATGAAACTGCGGGAGGATGTAACCCTTGAACTGAAAATCAAGGATTACCACGGATATCGCTTGATGATCGACAACCCACGCAAGAAATATGACTATTCAATAAGGCAAGTGTACGGCGTAAGCGACTCTTTCTTCGGTGAGACAGTGAAACTTACGTCTGCAAATCAGCAAACTGCATAACAAACTAAATATTTTCCACATGAAAGATTTCAGCAAACAAATTGAAGATCTCCGCAAGGAGATTACCGAGGCAATCATAGGATTGCTTCGCAGACACGGACTGACGGAACTGGAAATCCCTGAGTCCGACACAGTTCCCAACGCACCGGATTCCGTATATGTCATATTTTTTGACGATGACGGATATCCCTATGAAGGCGTGGTGACAAAGGTTACAGTAACCGGGGAGTCTTTAAGCATGACTGCAATAGATAACCATGAGGGTTGCATATTCCAGACCGAGAGTGTGTTCGACCTTTCATCGCGCAGCCCTATATGGCTTAACGAAATCCTACTTGCGACGCGGGAACTGCTTGAACCCGAAAATGAACCATTAAAAACATAAAAAGTATGGCAACAGACATGAACAGGCATATATGGGAGGGATGGACTGTCGGAATGTTCATTTCCGAACTCGCCCCCATCGTGGAGATGATAATGACCGGACAGAGTTGGCGCAGACCCTTCACCTCAAAAGCGGAGCTTGCCGACTGGTGCAGGGAAAACCAGCCATTCTATAAGAAACGCATTCCGGCGGTGAATAACCATTTCGCAAAAATGTACAACCTCAAATGACACGGATATGGATATAGTGAATCTGATTTCGACAACCTGCTCCTGCGACAAGCAGACCGCACAGGAATATCTCGAAGCCGAGGTTCGTCATCTTCAGGAATTGCAGGAACTTAGCGACCTCCGTGAAGATGACCTGTATATGGCTTGTAGCAATCTTGGCATAGAAGACGACTATGTGGAGTATTTCATCAACCGCATGGCTATGGCCTGACGCACAAAATTTAACGATATGACCTACTTTCAGAACATCAGCAGTCTGGCGGACCTGAAAAAGAAGTACCGTCGGCTTGCAATCGACAACCATCCCGACAAAGGTGGCAGCACGGAAACAATGCAGCGCATCAACTCCGAGTTTGAGAAGCTGTTTGCAGTATGGAAGGACGTCCCTGTGTCGCCGACATCGGATCTTAACGGATACGAGAACGACTATGGCGAAGCATCCGCCGGGGAATACACCCGCTATGTCTACAACGAATACCGGTGGCGAGGCAGTAACTATAAAGGACAATCTTCACGGGAGATTGTGGAGATAATACGTAACTGGCTCAAGGAAACCTATCCGAAATACAAGTTCTCGGTAAGACGTGACGGATACAGTTCAATACACGTCACCCTAATGACTGCCGATTTCGAGGCATTCACAAAAGAGTCAGGATATATCCACTGTTCTATCAATCATTACCGGGTTGAAAGAGAACAAGGATTGACAGACCGCGCCCGGGAGGTGATGACCAACGTAAAGGATTTTGTCATGTCGTACAACTATGACGACAGCGACCCTATGACCGACTACTTCTGCACCAACTTCTATCTTACTCTCGGCATCGGCAAATGGAGCAATCCCTACAAAGTCGTGCTTCCGAAACTCGGCATGAAAGGCCTGAAACCAAAGACATTCAGGCATCCCGAAGGTGCGGCGCACAAGGCTATCCGGCAGGCTCTTGAAAAAGGCCGTTTCGACTTTATAGAGAGCCGGCGGCATGCCGGATATAAGGTCTACGGAGCAGATCACTACGGTTCAAGGGGCGAACATTACTTTTGGCCTAAGCAGTATTCAAGCGCCAAGTCTGCACAGAAGCGCATTGACAAACTTGAAAAGGCAGGTATAATCTGCAAACTGACCGGCTATAACGGCGGCTGTATCCGCTTCATCGGCTATACTCCCGAAACAGAACGTATGCTCCGACAGGAAGAGCAGGAATACAACGAAGCCCGCGAGAAATGGGAGTTGGAGAATGGCCCTCTATGTCCGGCGTCAGCATAACGAAACAATGAGGATTTCTGCTTTTTATGGGAATCCTCAAAAACCTAAAAATTCTTATGGCACAGGAGAACATGGGCGACTGGATGGAATATGCCCGCGAATATGCGAAAGTCCAACGGGAGATGAAAATCGAAAAATGGGTCTGTATCACCATCGAATACCGGACGAAGGAACGACAACGGGTTGTTTTATTCCGCTATGACCTCCCACGTGATGTATATGAGCGGCGCCAATGGGTTGTCAGATGGCGTCATGCCCGACTCCTGTGCCAATATCCCAAAGAGAATGTTCAGACATATTTCTCATATTATGACAGACGCAGCGGATTAAGCATGGATTTCGGTTCCGCTCTTTCCAGACTATCTGCGGCTAAGGCTCAAATAACCATAGCTCGACGCAAGGAACGTGAATACCTTGAATACCAGCGGCAGAACAATATGTTCTTTAATGAGGCAGAAGATGAAACGCTTGCAAAATTTCGCCGGAAACTGCAATCCAAGATCGAAAAATATACCGAACTTGAAAGAGAGGTTATACTATCGGTTCAAAATGAGAGGCTACAATGAATCCAAGATCATTTCCGGAGATGATTCCATCTTTGAAAACGCGAACAGTTTCATACCGAGGTCTTTTATTGAGGCTCCTATGTGATAGAGAGTGTCATCAATCACGATAAAACGGTCATGAATACGTTGAGCCTGTCTGACATCAATTGGAGCGTATTGGTCATTATGCCGTTCTATATCAAGTTGCAACTGGCGGTCTATCCGCTTGGTATAGATTGTTGCCAAAACTCCATTATTTCGTTTGTCAAGAAGCGTCAATACCGTTTCATCAATGTAATTGTCAATTAGGACAATGCGTTTCTTTGCCCGCTTCACAAGATCGCATACAAAACCATAGGCATCGAATATCTGTCCGTCAAAGAAGATGCCCTCTTTGGGGGGAAGTGATGTCCGGAGAAAGAAGTCCACTTTTCCGGATAATTCCTTTATCTGGCTGTCATGCTCAGAAAGCCTATGGTCTATACGGCTTTCCATATAAAGCAAACGCTGATTTACGCTATAACCACGTAACAAATAGTCCTTTAATATCTTATTTGCCCATTGACGGAATTGTGTGCCGCGAATAGATTTTACCCTATATCCTACAGATATAATTACATCAAGATTGTAATACTTAGTCCTGTATTTCTTGCCGTCGGAAGCAGTTGTCAAGTTTTCCTTGACAACTGAATTTGCATCTAATTCACCTTCTTTGAAGATATTATTTGTATGCAAACTTATATTTTGTTTCGATGTCTGAAACAAATCAACCATCTGTGCCTGTGTCAGCCACACTGTTTCATCCTCCAGTTTGACCTCAAGGGAAATAGATGTATCAGGTTGATATAATATTATTTCGTTGTTTGTATCCATCGGGAATTTTTAAGATTCCAAAATTAGCTAAAATAATCCGAATTTCAGCCTTTGACGATTGCAATGTACCATTATTCACCAATTTGCCATTCTCTCCCTATCGTATGGAATCCTAAATTCAAGTTAAACCGGAACAATTATCACGCATAAAGACATCAATACCTCCCTCGCATACAGCTATTATAGAATTCGTTGGCGTCATTTTTAATTTTGGTATAGTTTTCATATTTTCCACCAAACATGCCTTGTTTTATTGGAGGCCAGTCTTGTTTTTGAATATCCGCATTGTCAAAAAAAGCAACAAATAGTGACTGTGCCAATATATTTTGTCGATATCTGGCTTCCTTTCTTATAAAATTCCCACACGGTCCCCAAAAAGAACCATCTGGTTCTTTTTCATAAAAACCATATACTAATGACTTTAACCGTTCCCAAATGTAGAATGTGTTCTCAAATAAATCTTCTGAAATAAAACATTTATTGAAATGAGGTTTTAGGACATCATAGACCAGCGGACTCTCCGGGAAATAATGATTTAGTCCAATTAGATCATTAAGTTCGTCTTTTGACCAATGAAATCTGCCAACTAAGTCCAATAGTGAAGATGGATAATCCCATAAAAAATTCCCGGAAGGCACTCTAATCTTTAGAATACTATCTAACTCTTTAAACCGTTCATATTTAACACACGCAACTCCAATAGTATTTAGGAGAAATAGTGCTGCTAATGCGTGTACATATTGAGTCTTTTCGTAGATTGCATGACCATGCCGAGAAGGAAGCATGCATAATTTAACTAAAACCTCTCCTAATGCCTGAATATGTTTGTATTTGCCCCATCGTACTACGATAATAGCTAAATCCATCAATATTTTAACGGAGTTCTTATGTAATGACAGATATTCGTTGAAAGACTCTTTATCAAGAATAAAATCATATTTGGCTTTGGATATGATTGCATTATAAGCTTCTTCACATAAAGCCTCGATTAAATCTGCATACTCAATGTCATATTGGGGAGAAGATAAATATTTCTTGACTCTTGCAATCATTATGTCGTGCCCCATATTGCGATTGGCATTACATTTCTCCAAGGCTGATATTTGTTCATATAAGTTATGGAACAAATCATCAGCCCCAGTTATAGGCATAATCTCCCCATGACGGGAATTTGATAACTTCCTCAATTTGTCACCGACATTACCCACCGTTGTAAAGAACGAGTTATATCGGGATTGCTTTGATGAGTTTATAATATCAATTAAACCCTTATCCCAATCGGCAGACCAACCACAACTGATAAGGCCATAATTCTCAAAAACTTGGTGCAAGTAAGTTTTCCATTCATCAGGATAGCTATCAAGTTCCTCGGTCGTATTTCTAAATCGGCAATCAATATAGTCTCCATTGATTTTAAGTATTGTCACAGATTGCCAATGCATTAAAGGTATTGCCTTTGGAATTTCATCTTCATGCCAAATTACTTGAGGAATAACGCCTTCACTTTCAAGCGCTTTTTCAAGCAATCTATCGAAATTAGTTGTAATAATCACACGAATATATCCTGCTTTTACCAATTTCGCTATTGCTATGTGCGCTTTTGTAGGCATTTTAAGACCTAATTCTTTTTCTTCCTCAGATGATGGCTCAAAGAATTTACGCATCAATGAAACACGTTCAGTTGGAGTAGAAACTAAATTACCTAACAGTTCTGAATAATTGGCTGATGTACCGGTTTCAGCTTTATACCATTGATGCCAATCATCTATATCAGAAACACCTTTTGTCGCGGCGAGTTCTTCAATAAGGGACTTTTCAACTTCCCAACCTGAAGGGATTTTTGCAGAACGAGAAATGCCAGCACCCAACAAGAGTGCATATGCACCCTTATTGGAGTACATTGAGAAAGCTAATGTTGTGAGACGTTCTATGCCCATAGTCATATTCTTGTATATTGCAAAATTACTCATTTTTAGCGAGAAATGGGCTATGAAAATGAAATATCCCTTGAGAAATCCGGTTAATCGGAAACTCAAGGAATATTTGTTTTGAGATTACGGAATGAAGAACAGCGCGAACTCGGTCTTGCGGCGTTTCAGCAGACCGGCGTGGCGTCTGCCCTTGTAGCGGCAATAACTGATATACTCCTGATATATATCGCGGTTGCCGGACTCCAATTTGCGGATAAGGGTGCTTTTCGGTATCTTTCCAGAGCCTAAAAGCCTGTATTCTCCCACATTGTACGAGAGTACCGCAAGAATCAGCGCGTCTTTTCCGAAGCGGCGGAATGTCGAGCAACGTTTTATAAGGTCAGCCCTCAGTAGCGAGTCGGCCTGCGCTTTCGTCAGATTGCAGGTGAGCTTCTCACCGGGAAGAAGTTTGTGTCCGTAACCTATATACGGGTGGTGCCGGGCATAGTGCCATCCCTCAAAGCTCTTTATGCAGGCCACAGCCCTGTCAAAGAGCGAAGCCGGTATCATCAGTCTGTCCGGTGGCGGCTCCCCGCCACCCTGTGCCGCCAGTCCGGAATAACCGAGACTGACGGACAGGATAATCAGAATCATTCGTACTACCATAGGCACCCCTTACTTTTTAGGCTCTACTCCCGGAACCACCGGACGGAAGATTACAGAATCCACAGGAAAGCGTATTACGGGGATGAAACCGCCTCCATCGTCACCAGTGTCACCGTCATCATCATCCTTATTCTCGTTGTTGAATGAGAAGGTCAGCATGAACATCTGGTCGTCGTTGTCCTCGAAATAAATGTCTATCTTCTGCTGGTCGGCACACTCCGAGGTGTAGTAAAGGCGGAACACCTCGCGGTCGAGCGGGTAACGGTCGTTGGGTCTCAGCACCATGCCGTCATCCATGCGCAGTGTGCCTTTACCATCCGGCTGGAAATAGCGCACGGTGTACCTGGCATCTGAGAAACGCCCCTCACGTTTAAGCTGACAACGGATTTCGGCTGTCTCGCCCTGTACCAGACGTGTCGGCACGGGCATTGTCTCCACCGTGAACGGATAAGTGCCGTCCACATCTATGTCATCCTCGCATGAGGAAAGCGACAACGCGGCGAAAACACAACCGCAGAGCGCGATAAGGAAATGTATTTTCTTCATGTTCATTCTTGTTTTGATTTTAATTTATGATGAATTTCACGGCCGCCCCGAACTGGGTGGCGAACTTGCTGACAGAGCCTCCCCAAAGGACACGCTCACGGATACCGGCAAGCAGGACTATACGGTCAGTCAGGTAGCATTCCGCCTCCAGCGTCACGGCACCGCCATATATGAAAGCGTCCTTTGCTATAAGCCGTGAGCCGTCAGACAGGAGCCTCTTGCCCCAGTTCACCGACTCATATCCGGCAAGTGCCGAACCGCCTATCGACAGGAAGAATGTCTTGGAGGCATCCGAAAGGAAGTTCAGGTAATATCCCCCTTCCGCCGTAAACTGCGCACGGGGAATCGACATATCCTTGTAGCGGTAGCTTTTTTGTAGGTATTCGGCACCGAACACCCACCGGTTGGCACGACAGCTGTAAACGGACATGGCGGTACCGAGATAGAAATCACCCGAAGAACCTCCGACAAGGCCACCACGAAGTTCAAGCCCCTTCATACCGGGGAGGCAGCGCTGGGCGTATGCCTGCCCTCCGGAGAGGGCAAGCGACACTGCCGCGATTATTGCTATGACAAATCTTCTCATGGCTATCTCACTTTGAGTTCATTGATCACACGGGCACGGACGATATCCTCACACTCCATGGTGAAGGACTGGTGGCGTCCGCCGCTCTTCTCGTTAAGCTCCACCACAAGCATCTTGTCCTCCGGAATGGTGAACTTGTCGAAAGTGAACACTGTGCGGCCGTCCTTCTTTCCGGCGACCTCGGTGACATAGTTGTAGGCGCGCAACGGGAAAATCACCTGCTCCTGCACGGCGGTACGCTTCATCACCTTCTTGTCTACGATCTTGAATGTCACGAAATCCACATTGAAAGGCACGTTGGACGTGTTCCGTATCTGCGTGTGGAAATACAGAAGCCCGTTGTGGGTGTAGATACCCTTCAGAAGATACTGGATGCCGAAAGCCTTGCTCCCGATATGCTTCACATGGCGCTTGTTCTCCTTGTAGATGGAGGAATTGATGAGATGCACCAGCTTCGGCGACTCGCTGCCGAGTTCCTTCAGATAGATTTCAAGGGCGTTGTTGGGGCGGTTCACCTCGCTGCCGTCATGGATGAGATCCTTCATCTCCACATTCAGGATCAGAGGCTCGTCGGCATACTTGACATTGAAAGTGTAGAAGCAGCCGCTCTCGGTGATGACCGATATGTTGGTCTCGTCGCGGAACCCCTTTACGGTAGATTTCACGCGGATCACGTTCTCCGCTCCGTCAGCCTTACCAGCGATAAGGTTGGGCGAGCCGAGATCCACATACTTCACCGCTGCCGGGAAGATGATATGGACCGTCTTGTCGTAAGTCACTTCCAGACCGTAAGGGGAATCATGCGGTCGAACGTCAGTTTTTTGGTAAGACCGTGGTAGAGGTCTCCTTCGGTTTCCTGTGCGAAAGCACTCACTGCGCCCATCACAAGGGCGAAAATCAAAAATAACTTTTTCATGTCGTTTTGAAATTTAGTTGGTTGATATTGATGTTGGTTACTGTTTCTGATAGAGCATAAGCGCATGGCCGGATTTCAGCCGCACCTTCTCCTGGCGCATCTTCCTGGAGATATACTGCGACACACCCTGAATCGCACCCTTGCCGAGTTCCGACAGGAGCTGGTTCCCGGCGGACTGGTTGGTGATGGATATGGTGGTGCCGAGGTTCTGACCCATGTTGGCCGCCATCTCCTTCACGGCGTTCGCCTCCATAGAGCCGGGAATGAATATGCCCGGCTGACCGTCGTTGTCATACACCGCGAGTTCAACAGGAATTATATTTCCCGAATATTCCACCTGCGAGATAGTGATGTCCAGACGCTCCCCCTGTATCCGGCAGTCGCCTGTAATGAGCGAGTTGCGTGGCAGCTCGTGTCTTCCGACACGCATCGGTTCAAGCAGCCTCAGCCGCACACTCTGGCCGCTTATGACGGTCTGGTCGCCATGCACGCACACACTGATTGTGTTCCTCTCCTGTGAAGATGTGCCTCCGACAGCCGTGTTGAACCCGAAATTGCGGGGTTCCGACAGCCGTGCCAGCATCACGGAATCGCTCACCGGCTGTGCGAGAGACGACACCACCGGAACAGACACCCTGCCGACAGGCACCGCCTTTGCCTTGCGGCTGTTGTCCGGCTTGTCCTCATCCTCACGCCTGGCATTGCCGTTGTCCGGGTTAGGCATATACTTGGCCGCAAGCTCATAGGACTTCTCCAACAGTGCCACCTGCTCGGCATACGATGTTCCCGAAGATTGCTGCTGTTGCGCCACAGACTGCCTTAGCTGCTCGATTTCCTCACGCATAGCCTCCTTCTCGGAGTCTTCCGCAGGCTGCTCATAGAAACTTCCGAGCGTCTCATTTATCTGCCGGTAGGCATTATGCGACGAAGAGAATGAACCGCCACGAGACGAAGTTGCCACAGGCTTGCCGCCCCCATCATCAACTATCACCACATCCGAAGGGATATCCACAGTGGAAGGATTGCCGGATACGGAAACCGGATTCGGATTGGAGTCGGAAGCCGTCATTTCCTCAAGAGTCCGCATCTTCTCCTCGCGTTTCTTGCGCATGGACTCCTGTTCGTAGGCCGTCATCTTGTCATCGACAATACCGGCGTTCCTCGGATCGGGAAGCTCGGTATTAAAGCCCTCCTGCCTCTCTTTCTCCGCACGGTCGGAATCCGACGGGGCGAAGATGAACCACATGCAGGCGGCGAACACGAGGAACATCAGGGCGAAGACCAGATATTTTTTCAAGGCCTGACGGCGTTTCAGTTTTTCGGCATCTCTACTCATCTTCTTCCGTATTAAACCGGTTAAAGAACTCTTCCATGCCGCGCACCATCTCCTCCTGCGAGTCGGGACCGGTGAAATCGGGAACCTCAATCGGGGTGATCTCTATGACCTCACGGGGAGCGTCCTCACGCCCGATGTCGTAAATGGCACGGAATATCATATAGAAATTCACCACGGCGAACAGCGCACCCAATATCAGGATGGCGGCAAGCCTCTTTTCCGGTGTCAGCGCACCGCAGAAGGAGCGCAGGCGGTCGTCGGCCGCGTCCTTGATTCTGATAAATGTTTCCTTTATTTTCATGTCGTTTCTTGTTTTAGCGGTCAGACACCCTCAGGTCGCGGTTCTCCACAACCCGGAAAGACTCAAGGATGAAACCGTGTGGATTATTGTCACTTCTTGTGGAGTTTATAAGCCGTCCCCGTGTCACAAGGGAGCGTTCGGTGACGCTTTTCTCACGGATGATGGAGAGACGTGAATAAGCCACCACATCGTAGGGATAGGAATGGAAATCGCATTTCACGCTGTCTATCTCTATGCGCTGTGTGATATTGCCCGATATGACACGGTTGTAGTACCCCTGCTCGGCAAGGTCGCGGTAATGGCCGTAGGCCGAGCGGTCGGCAAGGAACAGGGCGCGCTGTATGTTGCCCTCGATGGCGCTCTTGTCGGGGGCCAGCGAGAAAAACAGCTCGTGGAAACGCTTAACATGCTCCCGTGCCTCCACGGGGCGGTTCTGCGAGAGGTCCTGCGCCAGAGCCAGCATCAGCGACTTACCCTCGTCAAGCACATATATCTTCTGTCGTTGCGCCTCGGCAAAACGGTATGCCTTCCATACCGAATACCCCACAAGGAGCGTGCAGACGCACAGATAGACTATGCCGAACAGACGGAGCTGGCGGAAGCTGCTCTCGATGTTTTTTAATGATTTGAACTGCATAAGAACACTGTTTTAATGATTGTCACTTGATAAGGCGTCCGGCCACGTTGCCGACAGCCGCACCTGCGGCACCTCCGGCTATGGAGCCTGTCTTTGAAGCGTCTGGTTCACGTTCTTGCCGTAGTTTCCGGCACCGCCACCGGCCTGCACTATCCATCCTGCCACGGTGGGTATCGTGAAATACCCGATTATTCCGATGATGAGGAAAGTGATATACACGGCATTGGAGCCGTCGGAATGAAGTTCGGGTCCGTGAGCTGCTCTATGTCCTTCTGGAGCATGAGCACCTGTATCCTCGCAAGCACGCTGCTGAACAGGTCGCTGACGGGAAGCCACAGGTAGATGCTTATGTATCTCACGAACCACTGTGTGAGCGTGGCCTGGAATCCGTCCCATACCGATATGGCGAAAGATATGGGACCCAGTATCGAAAGCACCACGAGGAAGAATGTCCTGAGCGTGTCTATCACCAGCGCGGCGGCCTGGAACATCAGCTCCAGAAGATTGCGGAACAGTTCCTGAAACCATTTCTTGGTGTTGTACATGGCGCGGTCTATGTACATTCCGCAAATTTCCGGCGCATCCGTTATGCCGAGGTCGTCGAGTTTTTTGTCAAACTCCTCCTTGTCCACAAGGTAGGATGTTTCGGGATTGCGTTTCATCGCCTCAAGCTCCAGCCGGTCTTTCTGCTCGCGGTACTGGTTCATGTCAAGCGTCTGCGTCTGCAATATGCCGTTGGTCCCGGTGACCACGGGTGAAAGCACGCTGTTGATGGTCCCCAGCACCACTGTCGGAAAAAACATGATGCAGAACCCGATCACGAAAGGACGGAGCAGCGGATACACATCCACAGGCTCGGCACGCGAGAGCGACTGCCACACACGGTAGGCCACATAGAACAGTGCGCCGAGTCCGGCGATGCCTTTCGCCACCCCCGTCATCTGGGAGCAGAGCGGCATCATCTCCTCGTAAAGATTCCTGAGAATCTGGTGGAGGTTGTCGAAGTCAATAGCCATCAGTAGCATAGTCCGAAGGATTATGATTACCAATAGCGTTCGCCGGGAGTGCCGTTATAGCGACAGCACGCGGTCCTGGTCGTTCTTCCTTTTCGCCGCAGGTAGGACACGCCGATGTTCTTGTTGGTGTAGTATCTCACCAGCCCACGGTACTCGTGCATACGGGTATAGCATTTGTCGATGACATCCATGCGGTCCTTGTCGCCCATCGAGAGGCCGTTCTCGTTCACTACCGTCTTGAGGTCGTTAGCACCGACGCACTTTCCTCAAGCAGCTTGGTGTACCCACGGCTATGGCGCTCAGTTCCTCCGGCGAGAAATACGGGTCGGAGAGCATACGCTGGAAGTTGTTCACATAGATGTCGGTGATCTCGCCGACCATGAGGATAGTCTGCTGCACCTTGCGGGCGTCGCGGAGCAGGTTTTTGACCTTTTTGAGCGCGTCGTAATAAGCTTACCCTGCTCGTAGATCTTCACAGTCTCCTGAAAGTTGTTAAGCATGGTGCTCGCCGTGGACGAGGTATGCACGATGTTCTTTGAGGCGTTGATGATGCCTTGCGCGAGGTTGCCGGGGTCAGAGACCACCCACTGCGCGTTTGCGGTCAGCCCGGCCAATGACAGGGCGGCGCATACGATAAGTGATTTAATTTTCATGATTCTAAAAAATTTGTTGGTGAATAAATCTGTTATTTTCATGTCGTTTCGGAATCGGGATTGCGCTTGCTTTCGGCAAGCTGCGGATGGCAAGCTC
>PDYJ01000783.1_pt1 | contig 18372 bp, 26 predicted proteins | sample 1430841 | NCBI WGS metagenome assembly PDYJ01 (sample SAMN07237672, study PRJNA390542) | Gut metagenome, whole genome shotgun sequencing project. | isolation source: fecal pellets | host: Mus musculus | place: USA: New York, NY | collected 2016-10 | reverse complement strand
CCGGCAGGAAACAACGGATTCATCTATTATCCATTATAGAAAGAGAGGAGTATTGTGGCAATAATCTGAAAAATGTCGTTCAGCGATATTTCAATAATTCCATTCGTGGAGTGATAAGCACTCTTGTAAGAGATAGAAAAATGTCAGACGATGAAGTCCGGGAGTTGATAAATCAGGTGATAGAAGGCAATCGCCAAGAATAAGACTGATGACAATATGGATAACGAACTGATAGAATTATGCAGTAAGATAAAAGAAGAAATCTCCAATGAAAACACATTTCATTTGGGGATTGAAAATCTGTTGCTGTTGCGTAAACAATTGTTCAACGCCATATTACAATTAAAAGCGGAATTATGTCGTGATGATTTTAATGCTATGCCATTCATAGGAAAGGATGGCTTTCACAGCAAAACAATCGCTTATTCCATCTGGCATATATTCCGTATTGAGGATATTGTCAGCCATACTCTGATTAACGGAGATGTCCAAATATTCTTTTCCGAGAATTTTCAAGAGCGCATCGGTTCTCCGATAATAACTACCGGCAATGAACTTGTAAAACAGCGTATCGGTGACTTTTCGGAAAAATTGGATTTAGAGGCACTATATCAATACTCTACAAAGGTCAAAGCTAATACTGAGTTTATGCTCAAGAATCTGGTATTCGCAGATTTGAAGCGTAGTTTTACAATCGAAGATAAATTACGTCTTGAATCCTTATGTGTAGTAAGCCAATCCGATAATGCAAAATGGTTGATAGATTACTGGTGTGGCGAGGATTTGAAAGGGCTGATTCTTATGCCGTTTTCCAAGCATTGGATGGCTCACATCTACACTTGTATGCTAATTAGGAACAAACTGTATTCAAAATGAGAAAGTTACTGTTTATAATTATATATTTGTCTTTTATATCGCCTGTTTTCGCTGAAAGAAACAAGGCGATAGAGAATGCTTTGCACGAGTATATCAAAGGGAAAGATGCCCGGATAGGTGTCGCGGTCATTATCAATGGCAAAGACACCGTATCTGTCAACGGCAATCGGGATTTCTCTATGATGAGCGTAGTCAAATTTCCGCTGGCTCTGACGGTAGCTCACTGGATAGATACTAACGGTATGTCCCTGAACGATACCGTAACATTCAGCGAGAAGGCTATGAAAGAGGATACCTATAGTCCGATGCTCAAAAAGTATGGTAAGAGTCGAAATACCATGACTATAAGAGAACTGCTTGAATGGTCTTTGGTTGAGAGTGACAACAATGCGGCAGACATACTCCTGCATCGCGTCGGTGGAACATCGGGAGTAACATCAATAATGAGGCAAATGGGTATCTCTGATGAGATTGTAATCGGAGCCTCGGAAGAAGATATTGCACCGTGATCCATACCTAAGCTATCTTAACCGTACCACACACCTTTGGCAATGGCGCAGCTATTTGATAGGTTTTACCACGAATTGAGAAACGCATCACAGTCATATTCTGAAATATCCGTCATGCTTGAACAGTGTCGCACGGGCTTGACAGGCTTGCTTTACCCCTTTTGCCTACTAATGCCCTGATAGGACATAAGACAGGTACAGGATTTCCGACACCCGAAGGTCGCATATCCGCAGTAAATGATTGTGGATATGTGAATTTGCATAATGGTACAAGATATTCTATTGCCGTGTTTGTTGCTGATTCCAATTACGACATAGCAACGACCTCAGCCATCATTTCGGAGATTTCTAAGATTGTCTTGGAAGGTTTGATTAAACAAAAATAAGATAAGAATATGGAACATAAATTTTGTCAAAGCTGCGGAATGCCGCTGACTACTGACAACAAAGGTACTAATGCTGATGGCAGTCGCAACGAGGATTACTGTATCTACTGCTATAAGGATGGCAGATTCACACAAGACTTCACTATGGAGCAGATGATTGAACATTGCGCTCAGTTTACCGACGAGATAAACAAGGAGTCAGGACAGACCTTGACACAGGAACAGGCAAAAGACATGATGCGTCAATTCTTTCCACAACTCAAACGCTGGAAAAACCGGACAGCCATGTTTATTGCAATTCTGACATATAAGAAACCGCTTGAAGAAGTCGACCGTTTCCTTCAGGCACATCGTGACTATCTTGCTGAGCACTATGCGGCTGGCGATTTCATCGCATCCGGTCCGCAGACTCCCTGCGTGGGCGGCGTAATATTGATAAAGTCCGAAAGCCGTGCAGTGGTTGATTCTATCATCAAGCAAGATCCGTTCTACATCAATGGTGTTGCTGACTACCGGATTGTCGAGTTTACTCCGACAATGTTTATGGAATCGAGCCTTTCCGACATACTAAAATAAGTATTACACCGATGGTTGATAAAAGGGCTATAATTATTTGGCTGGCAATCACAATCCTTGTGATGTTAGCATTGCCTTTTGCCGTTGCCCGGCTTGCGTCTGAATGTTCCGGGATGGCACTGTGCATGATGCTTTTCTTAATTGTGAATCCTATTTATTCTGCAATTCTTGGTTATCGCTGTGGGAAAGACATAAAGAAAATGTGGAATCTTCCATTGGTGTCAGCCGTAGCGTTTTCTTGCCGGGACATGGATTTTCTTTGACATACATGAATTATGGTTTGTCGTCTATGCAACAGTATATCTTGCAATAGGTTGGATAGCAATGGCTATCAGCAAGTACTTGAATAGACGTGTTCAGTAGAGTTAACAAGAGTACTAATTAAAGCGAGTAAATCATCAAGATGAAACAGAAGAATCTTTTATGTTTGTTTATAGGTTGTGCCATGACAATTGCATCATGTAGCCAATCAGCGAATAATAGCCAAGACTCTGCATTAGCAGGTGGTGACAGACCCCCATTTGAATATACTGATGCTGACAGGACGTTTGGTGTTGTACTTGAAATTTCAAGCGACAGCCTGATAACTTGCAACAATAATTTCTCTGGGCAGGACAGTGACCCTTTGATATTAGATACAAGTAATCCGCTTTCACGGATTTTCTATCCAATTGGTTTGCATCAATGGATTCCGTTCAGATAAACCGACTCAAAAACGGCTCTGAACTTCACATATCAGTAGGAGATGGCATTACGGACGCAACTATCGAAAAGATTAAACGTAACGTCATGAAATGTGGAATCAAGGGTATGTCAATATCTAATTTCTGACGGAATGATATTACGATGCCTACATATCAATCGAGAGCGGCAAACTGACCGCTGAACATAAAAACCGTTAATTGAAAATGAGCAACGATATACGAGACATCTTTTCCGGACTTAAAGCCCGCAAGCCACAATATGTGTTGGGCACAAAGAACGGGGATATACGCACATCAAACGTGACCGAGGAAAAGATCCTTGATGCTATAGACGACGTTGAGGATAACGGATGTGTATACCTTGAAAAATGCGTGCCGGTGGTGTTGGTCAGCGATGCAAAGGCATACTCAATTGATTACTTTAAGGATAGCAGTATAGCGGTATGTTTTATGGTCAACGGGTATATGCTGCGAATGTGGCGGTCGGACGTTGATTGCGACATGGCCGCCGATATCATGTGTGACTTCTTCCGCACCGCATCGCTCCCTGATATGACCGGCTGGCACTGCCAGAAAATCCATCCCGAGCAAGAAAAGGCAGAGACGAAACTATGTGTTGACGGCGAGGATTTCCGATACTTTGATATGGCGGATGTGTTCTGTGCTTTGGAAGATATCATAGAGGGCAAATCGCTATGGATGCTTTATGATTTCACTAAAGGCGATGGCGGGTATATCAACATCAGCAGGCGTGACAATGATACCGCTCCGACCACCGGATATAAAGTTGAATATGTAAGGTGGTCGGAGCCGGTGCCTATTGGTTACAGAGGTGTTATTTTTGATGTCGGTCTCTTGCGGAACTGGCTGTGGAGTCTGATTGATGGCGAGAGATTGCCCGATCCTCTGAGCTGTTGGGAGGAGTTTGACGTAAACGATTATTTTGGAAGACTGGTATTCAGATTTTTAGACGAAGAGAAAGATGAAAGGTAAATATAGCAGGCAGGTGAAAACGGCAGTCAAGCTGATTTGGTCAAGTTTTGACCGCGATGAAATACGCCGGGGATACTCAATACTTATTCTGGAGGCGCAAAAGGGCGATGCAGATGCACTGGCATTCATAGCCCGCTGCTTCATGGGTGAGTCGTATGTATGGCCGCAGGCAGGCTTCAAAGCTGACGATGAAAACGCATCGAAGCTGATGCAGAAGAGCGCGATGATGGGCAGTGCCACGGGCGTTCTTTGTGCTGTGCGAAGCGCAAACCTCACCCCTTCGGTGGAACGTGCAATGCCGTTCGCCTCGTTTAAGGAAGCGTTGGAGGAGATTCTCGGTCAGGCAGAGCGTGGCGACGCCTTCTGTTGCTACATGGTCGGCAATGTGTATTATTGGGGTGACTATCTGCGTGTCGAGCCAGACTATGCCAAGCAATTCAAAGATGAAAACGGATATAACGCATGGGCCTGGCCGATAGCAAAGGTGTGGTACGAGCGCAGTTTCGATGGCGGGCTTTGTGCCGGATGGGGCAATTACTGCGACATACGCAAATCTGGCTTCTGCGAAATTGCGCAGGATGTCTTTGAGAAATATTACTTGAAGCTGGCGGATATTTCACCCGTAATCTGCAACAACTACGGCTATTATCTCCGCACCGAGAAGGGCGACTCATACGGTGGGCTGTTGCGATATGTGGAGGCTGCCCGCAGGGGCGACCCACAAGCCGCATACAATGCAGGGCATATCTACGAAGCCGGTGAAGAAGTGGATGAGAATATCGACCTTGCATATCAACTCTATGAAATGGCTGCCAAATGCGGACATCCCGCAGGACAATTTGAGGTAGGATATTATCTGTTTGAAGGCTTCGGTGATGTGGAGCAGGACTACGCCAAGGCTGTGGAATGGTTTGAAAAGGCATACCAAAACCCGAAATGCAGCGAGACCACCCGGACGCAGACCGCCGCCTACCTCGGTTTATGCTATCAGGAGGGGCTTGGAACAGTTCAAGACGACGATGTGGCATTCGAGTATCTTCATGAAGCCGGGGAAGACATCGACAATCTATGGGAGTCAATAACCGTCAAGGTGCTCACCGCACTCGGCGTGGCGTATGCCTTCGGTCGTGGCACCGAAACGGATATAGAGCTGGGATACCAATATCTTGAGGATGCCGCAAAACTCGGTTCGGAAGAAGCCAAAAAGTATATCGGCTACATCAACTCGCCGGACTATGAAGTCGACGAGCGGAAAAAAGAAGAACCGACCACTCCCGTAGCCCCGTTCTGGCAGAATGTGGCTGAAAAAATCAGAGATGCGGTTGCTGCTGACCTGCGCGAAATTCTTGGACGCATCGACGATGAGCGCATTTACACAGTCGCTCTGGTCACCGACAGGTATTGTTGCTCGCTATTTCTTGCAGTGAACACTCTGGAGTACCTTGAAAGTGAAGACGAAGAGCCTGATGATGAATGCAAATGGCATCCTGATGAATGGGGGTATTCCGATGGGCATGACAGCGAACTGGTGAAGCTCAGCAAAACTCTGTGGGAAAACCACGCCACTTTGCCGGGAGAAGCCTTTTTCTTCAGCGCAATGATATCAGCGGTGGCGCAGGTCAAAAGCTCGGGAATATTCGGAGAGCGCACCGAAGAAATCACATTCTTCATTTCAATATCGGATGATGAATACGCTGAAAATCTCGAAGACTCGTCAGCCATGACACTGAACGGCCCCGAACTGGCAGCAGCTTTTTTGAATAGAAACAAGTAACATCATATTATGGCATATTATACTGTTTACTGGCCTCAGGACCGGTTGGACGAACTAAGAAAATCAAATGACACAGGGCCTATAAAAGTAGTGTTTGGCAGCATCCACTCAAGGATGCCATCAATAGCATCAATAAAAGAGGGAGATGTCGTATTTCCGATCTCATTGCTTGATAGGCATCTCTACATAATGGCAAGATTGGAAGTGACTCATAGGGAAAGAGCCTTCGACTATTGCATAAGAGAACTCGGAAATCCTTACAGGTCTCTTATTCCCGGAGGTGTTGTCGTTAAGGTCTCTGACACATTCTTTTGTGCAAAAGACGTTTCTTATAAAAATCTCCATAGTGTGCCTGAGAATCTCACGATGATTATTCCCGGCGACAAACCCCATTGCAAGCATCAGGAACCGTTTAATTGCTGTGCCGAATGGGCAGTATGGGGAGAAAATGGCAGTGTTATCCAACCGCGCCTCATTCCTGATGAGGTTGTGCCACTTCTTAGAAACTGTTTAAAATTAGAATTAAAAAAATGTTATAGGGCATAACAAACCCTCAGCCAAAGTGTTGAAGGAGAAAAAACATTGTTCATATGCATAGAATCAATCTCTATCAGACACTTTTGACCGAGGGTCAATGGTCTTATATAAACAAAGTATTCTTCGAAAATGATTGTCGCAAACGTAAAAATTCACTACGGAGCCTATTCGAAGCGGTATTATACCTACTGGTCACAGGATGTCAGTGGAGGATGCTTCCGCACGATTATCCCAAGTGGCAATTGGTGTACTATTACTTCCGAAAGTGGTCCAAAGAAGGTAGAATCGAACATTTGCTCAACAAACTTGTACGAAAGGTGAGGAAGAAACGAAATCAATCAGAAAGTCCCTCTGTAGGAGCATTGGACGCCCAAAGCGTTAAATGGGGCAACCGCAAGAGTGACAATGGATTTGACGCAAACAAGAAGGTCAAGGGCATCAAACGTAACATCGTGGTAGACCGCAATGGCTTTATTCTTGCCCGGACAGTATGCAGTGCATCGGTTCATGATTCCCATCAGCAGGGCAGACGCATCTTAAATAAACTTAACGGCTATTGTCCAATTTAAATCGGTCTATATCCGTTGTTGAGATATGACGAACACCAATACCCCAATAGCATTCTTCTCTTCAGTGACAGATCCCAGAGTCCTTCGGACGCAAAAACACAGTCTTGAATCCATCCTGTTTATATCGCTTTGCGCAGTCATCTGCGGAGCTGAAGGCTGGAATGAGATAGAGGACTACGGCAACGCCAAGATTGACTGGCTTGAGAAATTCCTCCACCTGCCTAACGGGATACCGTCGCACGACACTTTCAACCGGGTAATCAGCATGTTGGATCCCAAGGAATTGAACGGTTCCTTTGTCGCATGGACCAGGAGCATAGCAGAATTGACGGACGGCGAAGTGGTTGCCATAGACGGCAAATGTATGCGCGGGAGCAGCGATGACGGCACCGGCACATACACCCACCTTGTAAGCGCGTGGGCATCGGCCAACAACCTGTTGCTCGCGCAGGAAAAGGTCGCCGGAAAGAGCAACGAGATTACAGCCATACCCAGGCTGCTGCGCATCCTTGAGCTAAAGAACTGCATAGTCACGATCGATGCCATGGGCTGCCAGACGGAGATTGCCAGGACAATAATAGAGCGCGGAGCCGATTATATCCTCGCTTTGAAGGGGAATCAGCCTGAAATGCTCGACCGTGTCAGCGGTTCTTTCACATATATTAAGCCTTCATCGGATCACACCATGGAGGGCAAGGCTCATGGACGGGAGGAGACAAGAACCTGTTCGGTCATAACAAACCTCGACAACATTATCGACAAAGACAAATGGGCAGGTCTTAAAAGCATCGTGAAAATAGAATCCCGGACACGCGATGTGAAGTCAGGGCAGATCCATAAGGAGACCAGATATTACCTGTCGAGCCTTGAAGCTGACGCTCAATATATTAATCATTCGATAAGGACACACTGGAGCGTTGAGAATCAACTGCACTGGACATTGGATGTCGCTTTCGGCGATGATGCCTCGCGTAAACAAAAGGATAATGCCGCTCAGAATTTTTCTCTGCTTAACCGCATTGGATTGAATATAATCAAGAACGCAAAGGTATCCTCGATGGGGGTAAAAGGCCATAGGAAGAGAGCCGGATGGGACAACGACTATCTACTTTATGCCTTAAAAAGTTTTGATTTTGTAAAAAATTAAGATGCGTCAGCCGTGTTCCCATCAGGCTCACCCATTGTGTAATGCAGCAGACAGAGAGTGGGAACGGCTTGAAAAGGTTCTTGTTGACCGGGGTTACCGAGGGGAGATTGCTAAAGATATTGAAAAAGATTTTGCAATCAGCCTTGAGGTTTCCAATACTCCAAACGGGACTAGGGGATTCATACCGAAACCTCTCAGATGGGTGGTCGAGAGAACTTTCTCATGGCTTGACTGGTTCCGTCGCCTTTCTCGCAATTATGAAGAATCAACCGAGGTCGCTGAAGAAATGATTGATTTGGCTGCCATAAAAATTTTATTGAATCAAATTTAAACAGTTTCTTAGATTCGGTTATCCGAAGAGTAAAGAGAAGCCATTACGAATCAATTCAAAAGGAGTTGTGTTGGCTCAAAGTATAGCTGCAACCCGGCGTTTGTCGAAGGAATCCGCAATGATTTTTGAAGAAATCTTTAAACCGATTGAAAACGTTGAACAGTAGGTCAACAAGATAATTATATGCTGCAAATTTGGATTTGAGACTATAACAGAGCGAGAGCAGGATTATTTAATGGTTAACATTTGAATTAAAAGTAAATCATGAATATAAAGTCGGAACTACAACAACTCTGTGGGGATACCCAAAATCTATGGCTTAATGACGTAAATATTGAGCCGGAAACGATACAGGCAATCATGATAAATGAGGTTGTCCCGTCATGTCCGGAGGAAGACTTCTATGGGAAACCGGATTCCGCGTATATGTCAACGACAATTCCGATGTTCAGAAAAGCAGGAATAGAGATAGGTTCAGTACAAGACATTCTGAATAATGGAATTTACATTACCAATGCTGTCAAGACACCTAAAAGCGAATATGCAGTTTCAAAGGAGAGCATAGAGGATAGCCTGCCCTATCTGGAAAAAGAGCTTGCTTTGTTTCCAAACGTCAAGGTTATCATGCTTATGGGGGATGTGGCAAAGAAAGCCTTTAATATGATATGCAAGAAGGCGACCAAGAAAAATGCCGTTCCAAGTATATCTACTTACAAGTTACGTAATACTGAGATTTTCTATAATGGAATACGCATTATGCCCTCTTACATTATGACTGGCCAGAACATTCTGATTGAAAAGTCAAAATTCGAGATGGCATCGAAGGATATAGAAACGATGTACAGGTTAATTAAATGTTTTGATTAAAGATGGCTATTGCACCTGATGATATTTTGAAATATTGCCTTGACAACCTTGAAGGGACGGTCGAAGTAAACAGTTGGGGCGAGCGTGGGATTTTCTACAATCCGGGTGGGGTGTTGAAACGTGGGGTTTATATCTTGACGATAAAAGAAAAGGATGGCGACAATGATCGAGCTTCCCACCTTGACCGCAAGGATGTGTGGCGAATAAATATAGGAGTCAGAAAACAGACTTTCCGCACTTTATTCGGAGAACTGCCCAAACGTCCATGTAAAGGTTGCATTGTAGATATGCCGTGTGAATTTACCGCAAAGGATGTCATTATGCCGCATCCGGTTTATGCGTGGATGGGCTGGATTTGCGCTTTAACCCCATCTGAAGCGACATTTGAATTATTAAAACCTTACATCCTTGAATCCTACGAATACGCAAAAGAGAAATTCAAAAAAAGATGACGGGATAGTGAACTGATTATTTGAAAACGATGATAGAACATATGGAACAAAGATTTTGTCAAAGCTGCGGTATGCCCCTTGTAGAGGGTAACATCGGCACAAATTCAGACGGCAGTAAAAGTAAGGACTATTGTGGCTACTGCTACAAAGAAGGTGTTTTCCTCCAAGATTTCAACATGAGCCAGATGATAGAGTTCTGCACTCAGTTTACCGACCAGATTAACAAGGAAACGGGTTGGAATCTGACGCCCCAACAGGCAAAGGCTCAAATGCAACAAATCTTCCCAACACTCAAACGTTGGAAAGAGAAAGATGAAAGGAGTTTGATTGAAAAAGCGATCCATCTTCTTTCCCAATGCAAAGAGGTTACGTTGGCATCGGTCAATGCGGAGGGTTTTCCTCGCCCTGTGCCATTGGATAAAATTCACTCGTTAGGATGCAATGAAGTTTGGGTAGTGACCGCAGCAGACTCCGAAAAGGTTGCCGATTTCAGGCTCAATCCCAAAGCTGGGCTTTCCTATTCATTTTATGGCGATAGTGTTGCTTTGCGCGGCACAGTCGAAATCATTACGGATGATGTAACCCGCAAACGGATGTGGCAGAAGTATTTTATAAATTATTTCCCCGCCGGCCCGGCAGATTCGAACTATGTGCTTATTCGCTTTATCGGAAATGAGGCTACCATCTGGATAAACCGCGAGTTTGCTCACATCACCATATAACACATAAATTATGAGAGATTCGGAACAAATGTATCCGGTCGTTTTTACAACAGCTATCATTCAGAGGAATTTACGGTTGAGTGAGGCATATAACACCAATGTCCGTTTTTTACTATCATTGGAAATTGTCATGTTGTAATTTTACGGGATGCAGACATTCAGAATCATACAGCCAACGCCTGCCCTGAAACCGTTCATACGGTATTTCTGGATATTGCAGGATAGTACCTCAGGCATAGTGTCGCAACGCACTTTGCCGACGGGTTGTATGTCGCTTGTGTTCCATCGTGGCGAAAGGCTGAAAGTCACGAACCGTGATGAATTACAGCCGCAGAGTTTTATTTGCGGTCAGGAAAGCGGCTATTCAGATGTGGCTTCAACCGGCGACATTGAAATGATTGTGGCAGTATTCCAGCCTCATGCGGCAAAAATATTCTTCTGTATGCCGGTCACTTTACTGCGTGACAGGAATGTGGCGGTTGCGGACATTGAAAATCCAGCCTTGCGTGATTTGGCACACAGAGTTGAAGACAGTGAAAATCACGACATCTGCATTGAACTGATAGAGAATTATTTCTACAAGTGCCTGATGTATGGGACACCTTATCATCTGCCACGACTGGCGGAAGTGGTACGTCATATCAACAATTCCACTCAAACAAATATCAGGGCACTTTCGAATATTGCGTGCCTGAGCGAAAAGCAATTCTCCCGGATTTTCTCGGAAAACATAGGAACGACACCCAAAGATTTCATGCGTATAGTCAGGTTGCAACGTACCTTATCTGTCATGCAGCATAATCAGGGGATAGGTTTTGCGCAGCTGTCATACGAATGTGGGTACACCGACCAATCCCACATGATTAAAGAATTCAAGCTATTCTCCGGCTACACACCGAAAGAGTATATTGCTCGATACTCTCCTGTTTCTGACTATTTTACATTCTAAAAAATAGCGTTTATACAGCCTTGTATTTGGTTGTCACCGATTATTTATATAATTTTGTCACCACTTAGTGACGTTATATAAGATGGAATTGAAAGAAACAGAAAAAAGGCTTCTTGAAGCCGTGAGCCATATCGTAGAGAACGATGGTTTTACCAAAATCGGAGTTAATCGCATAGCTAATCAAGCCGGATGCGATAAGGTTTTGATTTATCGCTATTTCGGTGGATTGGATGGTTTGCTCGTGGAATGGGCAAAGCGTCATGACTATTATTCGTTTGCCTATTCGGAGTTTATTGATACCATTAAACGTACCGAAGATGGCGACATAAGGCAGATTGTTAAGGATGTACTTATGTGTCAGCTTAACTATCTAAAAGATAATGTGCTCATGCAGGAACTTCTTGTATGGGAACTTTCAGGTCATTCTTCTTTCAAAGGTATCATCGAAGAACGTGAGCGTATCGGTTATAAATTGCAGGAGGAACTGAATAAGTTTTTGGATAAAGGCGGTGACAACAATATGTCTATTGCCATAATCATATCCGCAATCAACTACATAGTTCTTTTCACAAGGCAATATCACAAAATCAATGGCATAGATTTCAGCAAACCGGAAGCATGGGAAAGAATGGAAGCTATGATTTCCAAATATGTGGATTTTATCTTTGGCAACAACTGTCTATGAAACATATCATTACAATAGCACTTACACTGTTTCTTACAGCTTTTGCAATGGCACAGCAAAGAAACTATATTTCCATCTGTGGCAGGACGAAAACCGCTATCAAATGGACGGAGGAACACAAGGATGGAAAGATATACCTGCATACGGTTCAAGGTGGTGAGAAGCATGAGTATATCTTAGGAAGCGGATATAAAACCGAGAGTTGGAAGATAGTAAATACTTCTTCAAACACCAATCTGTCAATCAGTCTGAATAATGGGATATACTCCATATCCGGCAAGTTCAATGGGAAACGGATTTCAAAGACGGTAAATAGTAAAGGCAAGCCGTGGTATCAGAACATCGCCTATAATGCGGGACTGACTTTGAAAAACAGTAAGTCTGTGGAATATGAGTGTTTTCGCCCCGACAACATGAAGCTCTATACCATGTCGGCAGTAAAGAAAGGAACTGAGAAATTAGACGGAAAGAATGCCATAAGAATCGAAGTCAGTCTTACCGGCTTTATGTCTGCTTTCTGGAGCTGTGATTATTACTTTGACACGAGTTCTCTGATGTTTGTGGGGTATAAGGGCGTAAACGGTGGCCCCGGAACACCTGAAACAAAAATATCAGTCGCAAGATGAAGACAATAATATTCTATCGTTCCTCATATAGAGGAAACACGTTGAAGATTGCGGAAAGCATGAAGGATGCCCTATCTGCCGAATTGGTATCTATCGACAGCAATCCGTCAATCGACCTGTCGGATTATGACCTCATTGGCTTTGGCTCCGCGATAAACTTTGCCGCTCACGATATACGACTTCAAAGATTTGTTTCAGGTCAATATTTTAAAGGTAAAAACGTGTTCGTATTTTCCACCCGTTGCAGACCTTTCTTGGGAGCATATCATAAGCACCTCAAAAAAATTATAGAGGCGAAAGGAGGAATTATAGTCGGAGAGTTTTCCTGTCAAGGATTTGACCGCACCGGGCCGTGGGTTCTGATGGACGGCTACAATAAAGCCAGACCGAATGAGCAGGATATGTTCAGGGCAAGACTGTTTGCGGAAAAATTGCGTTTGAAATTACATCCGTTGGCTCATGCCCATAAGAATCCGGTTGAAGGTTATTCTGATGACGTACCGATACGCCGTAAAGGGTCTGATATAATAGCGGGTAACAAGGTGGTGTTCCTAAATACCTCTACTTGTATAAATTGCGGGAAATGTATCAAGATTTGTCCGATGCACATATTCGCACTAAAAGATACGGTTTTACCGACTGACGAGAAAAATTGCATCCAGTGCAGGCTGTGCGCTGACAACTGTCCGACTTCTTCAATATATATCCATGAATCTTTCTTGAATGGATTGCGGATAGCTCTCAGAGAATCATTCAGCGACAAATTGCAGAACAGTTATAACGATGAAGATAATCAGCAGTAGGTCTTTTCCACCTAACACAGGATGTCCGCTTTTTACTATCACAGGCTACGATGTAGCTGTAATTTTGCAGCGTACTAATTAAATAATAAAAAAGTATGATTGCATTTTTTGAAATTCCCACCAATGACTTCGACAAGTCGGTGGCGTTCTATCAGGCACTCTTCAGCGAAAAGCTGGAAGTGTCGCAGTTCGGCGACGAGAGAATGGCGTGTCTCATGAAAGACGGAAAAAGCGTATGCTCAATCTCCTCGGCTCCTTCGTTCCCCGGTTTCGCACCCTCTAATGGAGGCGTGTTGGTGTATCTCCAGACAAAAGATTTGGATGCCAGCGTGAAAGCTGCGTTGGATAACAGCGCGACGCTCGTAACTCCCAAGACCAAGATTCAGGTTGACGATTGGGGTTACTTCGCCATCATCGCCGATCCTGTCGGCAACCGCATCGGGCTTTATGGCGACAAGTAAAGAGCCGAAAACGTAGGTTACAGTGGAGAGAACTACTCGGTTTTCTCCACTATCCGTATCTATAATCAATTTTTTCTGCCCGATTATTTTGTTGTCTAAAATAATTAGACTACTTTTGTATTATCAAATCGTCTAATTTAATTAGACTATATAAAATGGAAGATATGAAGCCATTAACAGAACGTGAAGAAGAAGTGATGAACTTCTTTTGGGAAAGCGGGGCACTCTCGGTTCGGGATGTCGTTGCCCTTTACAATGAGCCGCGTCCAAGCCGGACTACGGTAGCCACATTCGTGAAATTTCTTGAACAGAAAGGCTATCTCGACCACAAGGCTGAAAGCACAGGCTTCATATATTTCCCAATAATAGAGCGGGAAGATTATTGTGGACAAAATCTGAAGAGTGTCATTAGGCGGTATTTCGACAATTCCATTCAGAATGTTGTGAACTTCCTGATTAAAAGCGAGGAATATAGCGATGAAGAGGCTAAGGAAATAATATTGCAAATATCTAACAGAGGAAAGGAATAACAATGGCAGGCATATTCTTGGCATATTCATTATTGGCAAGCACCCTCCTGATTGTAGTCTGGGCGGTGTACAAATGCGTTCTTGCCAATACCGGATGTTTCCGGTTCAACAGGATATTGTTGTTGTCCTGTATAACGCTTGCTTTCGTTTTTCCTATCTTCATACTTAATTCCTTTTGGGTAGCGGATATTATGGAGAATAATATTGAAATCGCTTTTAATCCGGTCGAGATTGCCTATATAGCCAATACGGTATCAGAGCAAATCACTCCGATATGGGATTATATAGTCACACTTTTCCTTATAGGGGTTATTGTCATGATTCTCTATTTCCTCGTTTCACTGATACGGTTGGCACTGTTCATTCTCAAAGGTGAGCACATAAAACAGGATGACTGCCGCATTATACTTCATCGCCATAACAGCGTCGCCCCGTTTGCATGGTGCGGATATATCATGATGCCAAGACGTGACTGGTACGAGTTCGGGCAGATGATAGTATGCCATGAAAAAGCGCATATAGAATGTCGCCATTGGATTGACTTGCTTTTTATGCAGGCAGCGATTATTATCACTTGGTATTGTCCTGCTATATGGCTTCTGCGCAATGAACTTCATACCCTCCATGAGTATGAAGCCGACAGCCGTGTGCTTGCATCGGGCGTAAAACGAGAGGAGTATCAGATGTTTCTAATAAAAAAGACAGTTGGATCAAGGTTCGCAACTATTTCCAACTGTCTCAATCACAGTTCACTTAAAAAACGTATAACTATGATGTTATCAAGTAAACCGACAGGCAAAGCCCGTGTGCGTGCCTTTGTCATGGTGCCTGCAATGGCACTCGCGTTAATCGGTCTGGCCACCCCTGCGGTGTCAGCAGTAATCAACGAGGTATCTGCCGCTACGCCGGTGGAGGATCTGCGTTACAAAATTAGCGAAAAATCCGATTCCACCATTCGAGTGACAGAAAGAAATTCAGATGTTGTGGTGACAGAGAAGGAGGATGCCGCAGACGCAGTACCTTTCATCAAAACAGAAACAGCACCGAATTTTCCCGGTGGCAAGGACAAACTTATAGCATTCATCAATGAAAACATCTCCTTCCCGGAAAACGCATATACTAATGGCAGCCTCGATATGGATGCTGTGGTGCAGTTAACCATTGCAAAAGACGGAGTTGTAAAGGATGCCCACATAGTCAAAAGTTCAGGCAAGACACTTGACACTGAAGTCCTACGCGTGGCTCGTATGCTTCCAAAGTTCCATCCCGGACTAAACGGCGGACTCCCCGCCGAATCAAGCTATACACTGGCTTTCAATTATTCTATCAACAAACAGTAATAGAGCAGCCGAAACAAGCATATAAATCTGATACTTGGAGTATGCCGTATTTTTCAGTACGGCATCTCCTGTATCGGAATAAATTAGTAAGATGCAGGAAACATCACAAGAAAAATATCGTCAGTTACAAGCAGCACCAATCGGAAAGTTGTTGCTTCAATATTCTATACCGGCCATAATCAATATGGCGGTCGTTTCTCTATATAATCTTATAGATAGCATTTTTATCGGGAATGGAGTCGGGGCATTGGCGATTTCTGGCCTTGCTGTCACTTTCCCGATTATGAATTGTATCATAGCATTCAATACGCTCATCGGGATTGGCGGAACGACGTTGACCTCTATCAGTTTAGGACGCGGACAATATGAAAAAGCAACTGACATCTTGCATAATGTAGTGATTTTAGGAATTGTAATCAGTTCTCTGACCGGTTGGATTATACTTCTCAATCTGGATGTCATACTTTACTTTTTCGGAGCAAGCAAATCAATACTCCCTTATGCGCGAGAATACATTGTAATAATGCTATTCGCCAATCCGATAACATTTCTGTTTTTAAGCCTTAATAACTTGCTTCGAGGTAATGGATTTCCTCGCAAATCGCTGGATCAACCTTAATGACAGTTGGATTAAACCTGATATTGACACCAATATTCATATTTGTGTTGAGACTGGGTATCAAAGGAGCTTCTATATCCACCGTGTTATCGCAAATTGTGGGACTTTTATGGGTAGTAAGGCTCTTTTGTGTGAAATCCAACAAGGTACATTTTCAACGTAAATACTTCAAATTCAACTTCCAATTATCAAGAAAGATTATGAAACTGGGACACCTCCGTTCATACTGAATCTTTGCACGGCATCCATAACTATTGCACTTATAAATAGAATGGGATTTTATGGCGGGATTTTGGTGTGGAGCATACGGTATTGTTAGCCGCATCTATATGCTTTTCTCGATGATGATTATCGGTTTATCTATCGGAATGCAGCCCATAATTGGATACAACTTCGGAGCCAGCCTGACAGAACGGGTTGACAAAGCTATGAACACTGGGGTGACAATAGCTTTTGCTTTCATGTTCTCCGTGTTTTTATTGTGTGAAATAGCAGCCGACCCAATAATACGGTTGTTCTCCAACGAAATTGCATTGAAAGATATTGCAATAGCAGGTCTTCGTGTCTGTGCATGGACTTTTCCTGTTATGTCCATGCAAACTACGATAACGAACTTTTTCCAGTCTATTGGCAAGCCGAAAACATGTATTATCTTGTCGTTCATACGCCAAATAGTATTTCTAATTCCCCTTATATTTCTACTGCCTGAGATATTTGGTTTGGGGCTTGACGGAGTCTGGCTAAGTATTCCTTTGGCAGATCTTATAGCTGCATTTTAACGGTTGCAGTATATATGCGGTTTATAAACGTCAGCAAGAGTTAACGATAAAAATGATTTGAACGAATAGAATTAAGACAATGGATAAATCATTAGAACAACGGATGGCCAAGTGCTTGAACGTGCGAGACCTTGTTCTTGCATCTGTTGATGGTGACGGATTTCCCCGGCCCGTGCCTATGTGCAAAATACATTCTTCCGGAATCAACGAGATATGGGTCTCAACAGGTGCAGATTCAGTCAAATTCACCCAGTTCATAAATAACCCGAAAGCGGGACTATGCTATTTTGAAAAAGGTCGGTCGATGGTAATGACCGTTTGGTGAAAATAGTTACTGACGATAAGAAACGTAAAGAACTTTGGGAGGAATGGATGTATCGTCATTATCCACAAGGCCCGACAGACCCCAACTTTGTGCTGCTACGTTTTATAGGCGAATCCGCTACCGTCTGGTATGAAGGAGAGTTTGTGCATGAAATCATTTAGAAAACTTTGAATATGAAAAGTATAACAGCAGATAGAAACAAGATTGCCCCATGCGGGCTGAACTGTGCTGTGTGCAGCGAAGCACTGCGAAAAGAGAGCCCTTGCGTTGGTTGCCGGAATGAGGGTTACAAAGGTGAGTATTGCGCTAATCTATGTAAGATTGTAAAGTGTGAAATACGGAAAACACTGCCGGACGGGTTCTGTGACAAATGTCCTCAATATCCATGCAGGGAGATTGTTGATAAGGAGTGCTGGTATGCCAACGCCTATCCGATGATAGAATCGCTTATGGGCAATCTTGCCTTTATCAGAGAAAATGGTATTGAAAAATTCCTGCAAAGGGAGAAAGAGCGTTGGACTTGTTTCTGATTGCGGAAGGATCATATCAGTTCATGACGGTATATGTTATGGCTGTGGTAAAAACTATACTGATAGAAAACATTGATATGAAAAGTATAATAACAAGTAAAGACAATATAGCCGCCTGTGGGCTGTATTGTGGAGGGTGCCGCAAATTCTTGTCCGGCAAATGCCCCGGATGCAAGAACAACGAGAAGCATCGTGGTGTAAAATCCGCCAGTGCTGCATAAGCAAAGGCTATCATACCTGTGCCGAGTGTGAGCGTGACGTAAGGGAGTGTAAAATCTACTC
>PDYJ01000101.1_pt1 | contig 18384 bp, 11 predicted proteins | sample 1430841 | NCBI WGS metagenome assembly PDYJ01 (sample SAMN07237672, study PRJNA390542) | Gut metagenome, whole genome shotgun sequencing project. | isolation source: fecal pellets | host: Mus musculus | place: USA: New York, NY | collected 2016-10 | reverse complement strand
ACGACGCAGCCCTTAACACGTACCGTTTTCCGCTGAAAGGCTGCCTGTTGCGCGTTTGACCGGGTTACGGAGCCATCTTCCGTAAAAATCTTACGTGAGTCACGTAGTGAGTTGTTAAAGCCCCTTTTGTTTATTGCCGAATTTTGCCGCAGAAACAAAAGAAAGGACTGAATATGAAAGTGATAACGATGGAAAGTTCCGCCTCCGGTCATTGACGGAACAGATAGCGGAGATTGCGGCACACGTCCGTGCCGTCTCCGGCGACAAGAAAGCGGCATCGCCCGACAGGTTGCTCACACACGCGAGGCGGCGCACCTGCTTAACGTGAGTACCCGCACCCTCCAGCGTATGCGCAGCGAGCAACGCATCGGCTGCTGCGCGGCAAATGCGCTACCGGCAGTCTGAAATCGACCGCCTGCTTGAAGCATGTGCCGTCAACGAGGACGCGGCGACACCGCAGGAACTGAAACGGAACCACACGCTGCGCACGGGCGGCAGCCCCAAAGGACGGAGGACATAGGTCATGGAACTGCTCACACGAAACAACTTCGAGGTCTGGATGCAGAAGCTGATGGAACGGCTCGACCGTCAGGACGAACTGCTGCTGGCGATGAAGGCTGAGGGGAAACAGCCCGCTATCACGGAAAGCATCCGCCTTTTCGACAATCAGGACTTGTGTATGCTGCTCCAGATAAGCAAGCGCACCCTGCAACGCTACCGCAGCGTCGGCGCATTGCCTTACAAGACACTGGGCAAGAAAACCTATTACAGCGAGGAGGACGTGCTGACATTCCTTTCCAACCATATCAAGGACTTCAAAAAGGAAGATATAGCCTTCTACAAGGCTCGTATCCATAATTTCTTTCATAAATAACCCATTAAAACATTTTTCAGATGGCAAAGAAAAAAGACGAAAAGGACGTGCTGGTAGTCCGTGACGAGAAGACGGGCGAGATCAGCGTGGTAGCCGGGCTGAACGTGGACGGCACACCCAAGCGCACCCCCGCGAAAGCGGAGAACGCGCAGAGTTTCCTGCAATTCGACCGACATGGCGACGTGCTGGACAACTTCTTCAAGAACTTCTTCCGGCAGTGCAAGGAACCCAGCCGCTTCGGTTTCTACCGTATCGCGGCGGACCAAGCCGAAAATATCTTGGAGGTGATGAAGCAACTGCTGAAAGACCCGGAAGGGAACAAGGAACTGCTTGCCCCTCACAAGGTGGACACCTCCGGTTATGAGAAGAAGGTGCAGGAAGAACAGACTTCACAACAGGTAGAAAAACAAGTACCTCAAAAACAGGAAAACATGGAGCAACAGAAAGAACAACAGGAAAACCCGCAGCAGACGCAGGGCAAACGGGGCTACCAGCCCATCGACGAGAGCAAAATCAACTGGCAGGAACTGGAGGACAGATGGGGTGTGAAGCGTGACGACCTTGAAAAGTCCGGCAACCTTACGAAGATGCTCAACTACGGCAAGTCCGACTTGGTGAAGGTCAAACCCACCTTCGGCGGCGAATCATTCGAGCTGGACGCCCGCCTCTCCTTCAAGAAGGACGGCGAGGGAAACATCAGCCTCGTGCCGCACTTCATCCGCAAGGAGCAGAAGTTAGATGAATACAAGGAACACAAATTCTCCGACGACGACCGGAAGAACCTGCGCGAAACGGGCAACCTCGGCAGGGTCGTGGACATCGTGGACAGGGAAACGGGCGAGATTATCCCCTCCTACATCAGCATCGACCGCAAGACGAATGAGATCACGGACATCCCGGCAAACAAGGTGCGCATCCCGGAGCGCATCGGCAAGACGGAAATTACCAAGCAGGAGCAGGACATGCTCCGCGCCGGACTGCCCGTGCGCGACAAGCTCATCGAGCGCAACGACGGCAGGAAGTTCGTCACCACCCTGCAAGTGAACGTGGAGCAGCGCGGTGTGGAGTTCGTGCCGGGAACCGGCAGGTCGCCCCGTACCGCACAGACGCAGGAAGCCAAGAGCGACACGTCGAAAAGTCAGGCGCAAGGCGGGGAGAATGCCGCCCAGACCAAGAAGGAGCAACGCCGCAACACGTGGACGAACGAGGACGGCAGCATTCGCCCCATCAGCAAATGGAGCGGCGTGAACTTCACCGACCAACAGAAAGCCGACTACGTGGAGGGCAAAGCCGTGAAGCTGGAGAACGTGACCGACAAGCAGGGCTTCCATGCCACGATGTATATCAAGTTCAACCCGGAGAAGGGCCGTCCGTACCGCTACGACACGAACCCCGACAACGCCCAGCAGGTCGCCCCGTCCAACGAGAGCCGCACGCAGGTGGCGGTGAACAACGAGGGCAAGACCAACGAGGCGACAAAGAACCTGAAAGAGCCTTTGCAGAAAGGTCAGACCGCCCGAAGACCGCCAGCCAGCAACAGCAGCAGGATAAACCGAAGAAAAACAACAAGGGCATGAAGATGTAATCCCGTGTCCGCCACTAAATCCAATCCAAAGTAAAAAAAAGTAATCATTAAAAAAGAAAAAGCATGAAGACAATCATTGCAGAAAAGCCCTCCGTGGCACGTGAAATCGCCCGCATCGTGGGCGCGACAAAGAGAGAGGAAGGATATTTCGAGGGAGGCGGCTATGCCGTGACATGGGCATTCGGACACCTCGTCCAACTTGCCATGCCCGACGGCTACGGCGTGCGCGGCTTCGTCCGTGACAACCTCCCGATTATCCCGACACCTTCACGCTCGTCCCCCGTCAGGTCAGGACGGAGAAGGGCTACAAGCCCGACAGCGGCGTGGTGTCGCAGATAAAAATCATTACCCGGCTTTTCAATGGGAGCGAACAAATCATTGTGGCAACCGATGCCGGGCGTGAGGGTGAGCTAATCTTCCGCTATCTCTACCACTACACGGGATGCAAAACCCCGTTTGTGCGCCTGTGGATCAGCTCGCTCACCGACAAGGCTATCCGTGAGGGGTTGCGCAACCTCGAAGACGGCGGCAAGTATGACAACCTATACCTCGCCGCCAAAGCGCGGAGCGAATCCGACTGGCTCGTGGGCATCAACGGCACGCAGGCACTTTCTATCGCCGCCGGACACGGCACGTACTCGGTCGGACGGGTGCAGACCCCCACATTGGCGATGGTGTGTGAACGCTACTGGGAGAACCGCCGTTTCACGCCCGAAGCCTTCTGGCAGCTCCATATCGCAACGGACGGTTGCGATGGTGAGGTCGTGAAACTCTCTTCCTCCGAGAAATGGAAGGAGAAAGAGCCGGCTATGGAGCTATATAATAAGGTAAGGGCGGCAGGCTACGCAAACGGTAACGAAAGCCGAGCGCAAGGAGAAGACGGAGGAAACTCCGCTCCTGTACGACCTGACCACGCTCCAGAAAGAAGCCAACGCCAAGCACGGCTTCACGGCGGAACAGACGCTTGAAATCGCGCAGAAACTCTACGAGAAGAAACTGATAACCTATCCGAGAACGGGTAGCCGTTACATTCCCGAAGACGTGTTCGCCGAAATCCCCAAGCTGCTCGCCTTCATCGGCACGCAGCCCGAATGGAAAGACAAGGTGCGGGCGAAAGCCGTCCCGACACGCCGCAGCGTGGATGGCGGCAAGGTGACGGACCACCACGCCCTGCTCGTCACGGGCGAGAAACCGCTCTTCCTCTCCAAAGAGGACGGCACCATCTATCAGATGATTGCCGGACGTATGGTCGAGGCATTCTCCGAAAAATGCGTCAAGGACGTGACCGCTGTCACGGCGGAATGTGCGGGAATGGAGTTCACCGTGAAAGGCAGCGTTGTCAAACAAGCCGGATGGCGTGCCGTATATGGCGAGGAAAACAAGGAGGAAACCACCATCCCCGGCTGGCAGGAAGGCGACACGCTGACGCTGAAAGGCTCTTCCATCACCGAAGGAAAGACCAAACCCAAGCCGCTGCACACCGAAGCCACCCTGCTGTCCGCTATGGAAACGGCGGGCAAGGAAATCGAGGACGACGCGCTGCGTCAGGCAATGAAGGACTGCGGCATCGGCACTCCCGCCACACGCGCCTCCATCATCGAAACGCTCTTCAAGCGCGGTTACATGGAACGCTGCAAGAAATCGCTTGTCCCCACTGAAAAGGGTCTTGCCCTCAACTCCGTTGTCAAGACGATGCGCATCGCCGATGTAGCCATGACGGGCGAATGGGAGAAGGAGCTGGCACGCATCGAGCGCGGGGAACTGTCCGCCGACACCTTCCGCAAGAAGATAGAGGCGTACACACGGGAAATCACCTCCGAACTGCTCTCGTGCGACAAGCTCTTCGGCAGCCGTGACTCCGGCTGCGCGTGTCCCAAGTGCGGCACGGGCAGGATGCGGTTCTACGGCAAGGTGGTACGCTGCGACAACACGGAGTGCGGACTGCCCGTGTTCCGGCTGAAAGCGGGACGCACCCTGTCCGACGACGAAATCAAAGACCTGCTCACCGACGGGCACACCAAGCTGCTCAAAGGCTTCAAGAGCAAACAGGGCAAGAGCTTCGATGCCGTGGTCGCCTTTGACGGGGAATATAACACGGCTTTTGTGTTCCCGGAGGCTAAAAAGGGCAAGAAATTTTCAGGACGGAAGAAATAATGCTAACTTTGCCACTTGTTCAGAGTAATGAATTGTTCTTCGATACCGGATTACACTCATACTTTGGATTTAGTGGTGGCACTCGGAGGGATACCGAGTGCCTTTTTCTTCCTTTTTCCAACCGATTATCCCGTTAAATATCAATCCACTAAACTCCAAAGTAATGAACAACAAGAAGAAAAACGAGGGTCAGACCGACTTTTCCTATTACGGTCTGTACCTGCTGGACTATCTCCGCACGAACAAGTTTGAACAGGCTTCCGATGCCGCCTTCATACGGGAACGCGCCGACCGTGCCGCCGAAACGTATGAAAAGGCAAGGCTCGAAGGCTATCCCGCCGACGGTGCGCAGGAGCTGGCGATGGACACGCTGCTGCGCGGGCTGCGCTATTCCCGGTACGCCATGCTCCGCGAAGTCGTGGAAAACGAGTTTGCCGATGAAGTGCCGGAAGAGAAGTGCGAAGCCTTCATACAGAAACTCCTGCCGCTTGTCGGCAACGTGTTTTCCGTCTATGACCTCTCGGACGACAATTTCGCCCTGTCTTCCGATTACGACCTGCTCTACACGGAGCTGACGGGGGCAACCGCCCTTTATATCGGGGAATATGGCGTTTAACCGCAAACAGAAACTGCGGGACAACATCGAGGCGATACGGACGGCATTCATCCTTGACAGGGAAAACAGGACAGTGACAACCGAAGAGCGTGCCATACTTCAAAGGTACTGCGGTTTCGGCGGTCTGAAATGTATCCTCAACCCTGCAAAGGAACTGACGGATGCCGTCCGCTGGGCGAAATCCGACCTCGAACTGTTCGCCCCGACGGTGGAGCTGCACAGGCTTATCCGTGAGAACAGCAAGGACGAAACGGAGTACAAGCGGTTTGTGGACTCGCTCAAAGCGTCCGTACTTACCGCTTTCTACACTCCCAAAGAGATAACCGACACCCTCGCGGACGTGCTGGCGGATTACAGTGTCCGCCCCGCCCGTATGCTCGAACCGTCGGCGGGTGTCGGCGTGTTCGTGGACTCCGTGCTGCGGCACAGCCCCAATGCGGATGTGATGGCTTTTGAGAAGGATCTGCTCACGGGTACAATCCTGCGGCATCTCTATCCTGACCAAAAGATGCGTACCTGCGGTTTTGAGAAAATCGAAAAACCGTTCAACAATTATTTCGACTTGGCGGTGTCCAACATTCCCTTCGGTGACATCGCCGTGTTTGACCCTGAATTTCAGCGGAGCGACTCATTCGGCAGACGCTCCGCCCAGAAAGCCATCCACAACTATTTTTTCCTCAAAGGGCTGGATGCCGTGCGTGACGGCGGCATCGTGGCGTTCATCACCTCGCAAGGGGTATTGAACAGCACCAAGACCTCCGTGCGTAACGAGCTGTTCAGTCAGGCTGATCTGGTATCCGCGATACGCCTGCCCAACAACCTGTTCACGGACAACGCGGGGACAGAGGTGGGCAGCGACCTGATTGTCCTGCAAAAGAACCTGAACAAAAAGGAAATGTCGCAGGACGAGCGGCTGATGACCGTGATACAGACGGACACGAAAACCGGCCTGACAGACAACGCCTATTTCATCCACCACCCGGAACGCATCGTGCATACGACGGCGAAACTTGACACCGACCCCTACGGGAAGCCCGCTATGGTTTATCTGCATGAGGGCAAGACCGCAGGTATAGCCGGGGACTTGCGCCGTATGCTCGACGAGGATTTCCATTACAGGCTCGCCATGCGTCTGTATTCGGGAACAATCCGGCAGTCGGGAACGGAAGAAAAAGTTATTGTTCAAAAGGAGGCGGAGCGTCCTGCTGTAACACAGAAAACGGTATTTTCACAAACAGTTGAAACTCCGACGGAGAAACCGCAACCCACAGAGGAAAAGCCGGAGATAGAGCCACGTCCGAAATATTCTGATGGGGTGCAGCTATCATTGCTCGATCTTTGGGGTATGACGGAAGAAGTCAGCCAATCGAAAACCGCCAAGAAGAAAAAGACGGCAAAGAAAGAAAGCCCTACAAGGCGCATTTCGCCTAAGCCGCAGGTGCAGGCAACACCGAAAGTCACTGCTATACCGACTGCTTCCACACCTAAGACTGTAACGGAGAACAAGGAGGTGAAAGTGGACAATGCCGCAAAGCCTGCCGACCCGGACGACATCTATGCCACGCTGGACTGGGATACCAATCCTCCCATCAACGGCTTCTATGAGATGATGATGGGTTTGACACCGGAACGCAGGAAGGAACTTCGGGAGCTGGCGAGGCAGCATAACGAGAAACAAGTGGCGGCGGAAAAGACGGAAGTGAAAGCCGTGTCGGAAGCTCACCGTGAGCAAACACGGCAAGAAGAAGCACAGCCGGAGGCAGTCGCCGCACCTGCCGTTACAGATACCCCATCGGAAGCAGTGGCGACTTCCCTTTTCCCCGACATCGAAGCGGAGAAGCCGAAGGAGGAAGTCGTGGACCTATCGCCCCGTGCCTACCACCGCACACCGGAGATGCACCTGCGCGAAGGGTCGCTGGTGGCTGACTGGGGACGTCATAACATCGGCTACCTGAAGGACATCACCCCATACGGGGCGACATTCCAGCCGCTCGACCTGAAAGGCTACCAGAAGGAAAAGGCTTTGCTGTATGTGTCGCTGCGTGACGCCTACGAGCGTCTGTACCGTTATGAATCGAACAGGCACGAGGCGAATGTTCCGTGGCGAGAGCATCTGAACACCTGTTACGATGAATTTGTCATGCGTTACGGCAACCTCAACGCCAAGCAGAACGTAAAGTTGGTGATGATGGACGCAGGCGGTCGTGACATCCTTTCGCTGGAACGGGCGGAGAACGGGAAGTTCGTCAAGGCGGACATCTTCGAACGTCCCGTTTCCTTCGCGGTGGAGAGCCATACCAACGTAGGTTCTCCCGAAGAGGCACTTTCCGCGTCGCTCAACAAGTTCGGCACGGTCAATCTCGACTATATGCGGGAGATAACCGACAGTACGGCGGAGGAATTGCTCACAGCCCTGCAAGGGCGCATCTATTACAATCCGCTCGTGACCGGTTACGAAATCAAAGACCGCTTCATCGCCGGGAACGTGATAGAGAAGGCGGAGCGCATAGAGGCATGGATGGGCGACAATCCCGAAAATGAGCGTATGCCGGAAATAAAACAGGCGTTGGAGGCTCTGAAAGATGCCGAACCGCCGCGCATCGCCTTCGAGGATCTGGACTTCAATTTCGGGGAACGATGGATTCCTACGGGTGTCTATGCCGCCTACATGAGCCGGTTGTTCGATACGGAGGTGAAAATCGCCTACTCCGCCAGCATGGACGAGTTTTCGGTGGCGTGCGGATACCGCACCATGAAAATCACGGACGAGTTTCTGGTGAAGGGGTATTACCGGAACTATGACGGTATGCACCTTCTGAAACACGCCCTGCACAACACCTGCCCCGACATGATGAAGTCCATCGGCAAGGATGAGCATGGCAATGACATCAAGGTGCGCGACAGCGAGGGCATACAGCTCGCCAACGCCAAGATTGACGAGATACGAAACGGCTTCTCCGAATGGCTGGAAGAGCAGTCGCCGCAGTTCAAGGAACGGCTGACGACGATGTATAACCGCAAGTTCAACTGTTTCGTGCGCCCGAAATATGACGGCTCGCACCAGACTTTTCCCGACCTCAACTTGAAGGGGCTGGCAAGCCGGGGCATCAAGAGCGTCTATCCCTCGCAGATGGATTGCGTCTGGATGCTGAAACAGAACGGCGGCGGAATTTGCGACCATGAGGTGCTGCGCCCATAAGGGCATATAGTAAATGTAGGATTAGCAACCTACCCGGCAAGGGTTTTCAACGCCGGTCATTAGCCAACTTATCCACTTAGCCGAAAGGCGGTGGGGAGTGTCGCATGTTGGAAACGGCATAAGTCAGCTAACTATCGTGCTGCGACTGAATGTCTAAATGAAACGATAGATATGAGGATGAAGACTACACTGTTTGAACGACAGTCCGAGACGCTAAATGGTAAGCATCGACCGAAGATAGTTAATACGGTCGTTCTGCAATACTTCTGCCTACCGACTTCGGGCATGAGAGCCGAAAACCGATTGCAGGTCAGCCGCGATAAGCGGAAAAGGGCGAACGTCGCATCCGACAATCTATCATGCTATGTTGCTATATGTCTAAATGGGGATTACCTAAACCGAAAAGCCTACAGAGGTGGGCTATGGGAATATCGTTCCCTGAATATTCGGCAAGGTAACAGAGTCTTCGTAGTAGTCCGAGCGAGGGAAAGCCTCGTACATGGCGAAGGAAGACAGTGTTTATTATTTTAATATGTTTAACGAATGATGTGTGAGACATTATGAGAAATTCAGAGAATGTATTAAACAGTCTGGCTGGGCACAGCCAAAACCCAAACTACAAGTTTGAACGGCTTTACCGACTGCTGTTCAACGAGAATCTGTATGCGGATGCCTATCAGATGATGTCCCATAAAACGGGCAACATGACAAAAGGCACAGACGGTCAGACCATCAGTGGCATGAGCGTCAAACGCATACAGTCCATCATTGCCAAGTTGCGGGATGAAAGTTATCAACCGCATCCTGCCAAGAGAATTTACATACCCAAGAAGAACGGCAAGCAACGCCCTCTCGGTATTCCTTCCTTTGAGGACAAGCTTGTTCAGAAAGTCGTGCAGATGATTCTTGAATCCATCTATGAGGGCAGTTTTGAAAAATGCTCCCACGGGTTCAGACCGCATCGCAGTTGCCATACGGCAATGGCTTCAATCATGGAGGGATTTGACGGTACGAGATGGTTCATTGAGGGCGACATCAAAGGATTCTTTGACAATATCGACCATGATATTATGATAAGGATTCTTTCGGAGCGCATCTCGGACGAGCGTTTCCTCCGTCTTATCCGTAAATTCTTGAAAGCAGGATATTTGGAACAATGGACATTTCACCATACTTACAATGGTACTCCCCAAGGAGGTATCATCAGTCCTATACTGGCGAATATCTACCTTGATAAACTGGATAAGTATATTGTGGAATATATCTCGAAGTTCAACAAGGGTAAGGCGCGGAAACGCAATCCCGAATACAAAAGGATAGCGAGCCGCAAGGACAAACGAGTAAGGAAACTTAAAGCCGAAAAGGATGAGCAGAAAAGACGTGCGCTCATGGAGGAGATAAAATTCCACCATAGAGAAATGCAAAAACTACCTGCCACCCTTGATATGGATGAGGATTTCAGACGCATGAGGTATGTACGCTATGCTGATGACTTTCTTATCAGTGTCATCGGAAGCAAGGAAGACTGCGTAAGGATTAAGGAGGATATAAAAATCTTCCTGCTTGAACAGTTGAAACTGCAACTCTCGGAAGAGAAGACACTGATAACCAACGGGCATGACGTAGCAAAGTTCCTTGGCTATGAGGTCACTATCCGCAACACGGAGAAGACAAGCACGGCTAAAGGTGCGAAGGGACTTCCCAAACGCTCACTTGACCATAAGACAGTTGTCAGAATGCCTATGGAGGTTATGAGAAAGAAACTTCTTGAATACGGGGCAATGCAGATAACGGTCAAAAACGGCAAAGAAGTATGGGAATCCACCTCACGCCCCTATCTACGCAGTAATGATGATTTGGAAATTCTGAACAGATACAATTCTGAAATCAGAGGACTTTACAATTACTACTGTATTGCCAATAATGTCAATATCCTCGGCAAGTTTCATGGAATCATGAAAGAAAGCATGTGTAAAACCCTGTCGTCCAAATACAATTCCACCCTAAGAAAGATTATCCGCAAATATACGAGGGATAAAATTTTCAGAGTGGAGTATGAGGATAGCAAGGGCAAAGTACACAAGCGCGAATTCTATCATGACGGGTTTAAGCGAAAGAAAGATGCACGCATTGATGATGCGCACATTGAGCCCAGCTACCGTGCCATGCAACCGACAAGCCTAATGGCAAGGTTGAAGGCAGGTAAGTGTGAATACTGCGGAGCGGAGGAAAACCTTAAAATGGTACATGTCCGTAAGCTCAAAGATTTGGAGGGAAAACAACCATGGGAAAAATTCATGATTGCCCGAAAAAGGAAAACAATGGCAGTATGTGAATGTTGTTATCGCAAAATTCATGCACACTAATAGACTGAAAATGAACATGGAGAGCCGTATACATGGAGACGTGTACGTACGGTTCGGTGGCGAGTATGTGGAAACCTGCCGTCTGAAAGGACGGCAAGGCGCTACGTGCTTAGCCTGTGGAACCGGAAAGACGCTGATAATGTGCATCGCCGCGCATGAAATGAAGCGTCTTAACTTGGCACACAAGCCGATGATTATCGGGTTGAAAGCCAACGTCGCGGAGATTGCAGCCACCTATCAGGCGGCATATCCCAACGCACGTATTCTGTACGCTTCGGAGAAGGATTTTTCGACTGCCAACCGTGTGCGTTTCTTCAACAACATCAAAAACAACGATTACGATTGTGTCATCATGTCGCACGACCAGTTCGGAAAGATACCGCAGTCGCCGGAGTTGCAACAGCGCATCCTGCAAGCGGAGCTTGACACGGTGGAGGAAAACCTCGAAGTGCTGCGGCAGCAGGGAAAGAACGTGTCGCGGGCGATGCTGAAAGGGCTGGAGAAGCGCAAGCACAACCTTGAAGCGAAGCTGGAGAAGGTGGAACACGCCATAAAGTCACGCACGGATGACGTGGTGGATTTCAAGCAGATGGGCATCGACCACATCTTCATAGATGAGAGCCACCAGTTCAAAAATCTGACTTTCAACACGCGCCACGACCGTGTGGCGGGATTGGGGAACAGCGAGGGTAGCCAAAAGGCACTCAATATGCTTTTCGCCATACGCACTATACAAGAACGTACAGGCAAGGACTTGGGAGCAACTTTTCTTTCCGGCACGACCATCAGCAACTCGCTGACGGAACTGTACCTGCTGTTCAAGTACCTGCGCCCGAAGGAGCTGGAACGGCAGGACATCCGCTGTTTCGATGCGTGGGCGGCGATATTCGCCAAAAAGACGACGGATTTTGAATTTAACGTGACGAATAACGTGGTGCAGAAGGAGCGTTTCCGCTACTTCATCAAAGTGCCGGAGCTTGCCGCTTTCTATAATGAAATCACGGACTACCGCACGGCAGAGGACGTGGGCGTGGACCGTCCCAACAAGAACGAGATACTGCACCACATACCGCCCACACCCGACCAAGAGTATTTCATCAAGCAACTGATGGAATTTGCCAAGACGGGCGACGCCACTCTGCTGGGCAGGCTGCCGCTTTCGGAAACGGAGGAAAAGGCGAAGATGCTCATCGCTACCGACTATGCCCGGAAGATGGCTCTCGACATGCGCATGATAGACCCGCATTATGAAGACCACCCCGACAACAAGGCGAGCCACTGCGCCAAGATGATCGCGGAGTATTACCAAAAATACGATGCGCAGAAAGGCACGCAGTTCGTTTTCTCGGACTTGGGGACATACCAGTCGGGGGACGGTTGGAACGTCTATTCGGAAATCAAACGCAAACTGACGGAGGATTACGGCATACCGCCAAGCGAGGTGCGCTTCATTCAAGAATGCAAGACTGACAAGGCACGAAAGGCGGTGATAGATGCCATGAACGCTGGGACGGTGCGCGTGTTGTTCGGCTCAACCTCTATGCTCGGAACGGGCGTGAACGCACAGAAAAGATGTGTGGCAATTCATCATTTGGACACGCCGTGGCGACCGTCGGACCTGCAACAGCGTGACGGACGGGGTGTTAGAGCCGGGAATGAGATAGCCAAGCATTTTGCCGGGAACAACGTGGATGTAATCATCTATGCGGTGGAGAAGTCGCTGGACAGCTACAAGTTCAACCTCCTGCACTGCAAGCAGACTTTCATCAGCCAGCTCAAAAGCGGGGCGATGGGTGCGCGTACCATCGACGAGGGTGCTATGGACGAGAAATCGGGCATGAACTTCTCGGAGTATATGGCATTGCTCTCCGGCAACACCGACCTGTTGGACAAGGCTAAACTTGAAAAGCGCATCGCCTCGCTCGAAGGGGAACGCAAGTCGTTCAACAAAGGCAGGCGTGATTCGGAGTTCAAGCTGGAGTCGAAGACGGGTGAGCTGCGCAACAACACGGCTTTCATTGATGCCATGACGGAGGACTGGAACCGCTTCCTATCAGTGGTGCAGACCGACAAGGAGGGCAACCGCCTTAATATGATAAAGGTGGACGGAGTGGACTCCACAGACGAGAAGGTCATCGGAAAGCGTTTGCAGGAGATAGCCAAGAACACCACGACGGGCGGGCTTTACACACAGGTCGGAGAGCTTTACGGTTTCCCGATAAAGGTAGTGAGTGAGAGGATACTCAAAGAGGGCTTGGAGTTCACCGACAACCGTTTTGTAGTTGAAGGAAACTACAAGTACACCTACAACAACGGGCATCTGGCGATGGCTGACCCGTTGGCCGCCGCCCGCAACTTCCTGAACGCAATTGAGAGGATACCCCCCATCATCGACCAGTACAAGGCGAAGAATGAGGTGCTGGAACGTGAGATACCGCAGTTACAGGAGATAACGGGCAAGGTGTGGAAGAAGGAGGTCGAGCTGAAACAGTTGAAGTCCGAACTTGCCGCCCTCGACCGCAAGATACAACTGGAACTTGCGCCCACGCCCGAAATCGCCGACAAGGAGAACGAAGGGCAGCAGGTCAAGCCGGAAACGGAAGTCGTGCGGAACAGGCCGACGCAATATCACGGAGATACACCGCCACAGATACGCAGTCCGGCAAATGAACAAAGTTCCACGGGCAATTTCATTGACAACCATATCGTAATCGGTCGTCCGGGGCTGTATGTCAAGGATGAAAACCGTCCGAAAGGATTGAAAATATGACAATGACAGCAAGAGGAAGAATCATTTGAATTGTATCCTCTTGCTTTTTATACAATAATCCATAAACGTCCGTATTATAATGGACACAGATAACCCTTTTGTTTATAAATGGAAAATCCACTCAAAGTAGCCCCCTTAATTCAGAGCAATTTGACCCCTGTTAAATTTTTCCATTCTTCCATCCTGTTCATTCTTGTTTTCTTCGTATTCTTCCTGTCAGTTATGCCGGGTTCTACATTAAATTTCGTTTATAAATATAACGATTCTTTTTTACTTTTACATTTGCGTAGCGACTCTCCGAAGAGCTCTATACGTATAGCCTGATGTACAATTCTGTCCAGAACGGCATCGGCAATCGTCTTTTCTCCAATAACGTCATACCAATCCCTTACCGGGACCTGTGATGTTATGACGGTGGATTTTTTACCATGCCTGTCCTCTATGATATCCATCAGGTTCATCCGCCCTTGGGAATCGAAGGGTTGTATGCCAAAATCATCCAGTATAAGCATATCCAACCTCTCGATTTTCTTGAGTTCTTGCAGGATTGTACCTTTTGCCTTGGCAACCTTAAGCATCCCCATAAGTCTGGATGTGTTGGCGTATAGTACTTTATATCCTTTCTGGCAAGCCTGGAAGCCAAAAGCGGTTGCCAGATAACTTTTTCCTGTTCCGGCACTTCCGGTAATAAACATGTCTTTGCGTTCCCTGACAAACGTAAGGTCAGCCAAACGCTGGGTAAGATTCTTGTCCAGCCCCCTTTCCACTGAGAAGTCTATTTCTTCAATGGTGGCCTTGTATCTGAAGGAGGCCTGACGGATAGCTCTCTCTACCGCGCGGTTTCTGCGGTCATCCCATTCACTTGAGACCAGCCATGAGACGAACTGGTCGGTAGTCATGCTCTCTGTCCGATGTGTTTCCAAACTTGTTTTAAAGGCATAATACATACCTTTAAGATTCATTCCTAACATCTTTTCCAATGTGTCCTGATTCATTTCCATATTGTATCTGGTTGGTTTATTGATAATATTCTTTTCCTCTGATATTCTCATGGGAAGGCATCTCCGTTTCTTGCCCGGCACTGTCTTCCAACGGGAACTCATCCTGCCGGTTGTTAAGGATGCGCTCGATGATGGGATAATTGTACAGACCGTAACTTGTAGCCCAACGGCAGGCATTGGTCAATCGGGTGTTGCCGACCCTGCGTGCGAAGCTAAGAATGCCCTGACACGATTTATAGGCTTGCTCCGGATGCTTTTTCTCTTCCATAACCTGACGGATATATGCCTCCACATCCGGATGAATAGCCGCCGCTTCACGTATAAATTTATCCGGGTTCCATTCCGTGATATAGCGATGGTGTGAAGCCAGGTGCTCTTCCAGGGTCGTGTACCGGCAACGGGCCCTGTTGCGGGTATGGGAAGCAATCAGCTCGTAGCCGTAATAGATGCATACCTCGCGTGAGGTATATAACAAGATGACCTTCTTGCCTATATAGCCGCAAGGCACACTGTAGTAATGGGCGTCTTCCCCCAGGCGGACATGACCGTTTTTCATCACGGTAGCCCTGTAACGCTGTTTGAGTTCAAAACGGATGGGATTGAGCTTGCGTAAAGAATCACGTTCTATCTCCTCGAACTGTTCCCGTCGACTGTATTTACGGTCTGTCAGCGGAGTGTTGTTGTGGAGTTCCAAGGCGACACGGATAGCCGCGTTCAGTGAATCAAGGTCATAAAACTCGCGTTCCTGTATCTTTGGATAGATACTGCGATAGATCAGTTTAACGGCACCCTCGACCAGTGCCTTGTCACGTGGCTTGTAAGCCCTGGCGGGAATTACGGTACAGCCGTAATGTTCGGCAAAGGCTGCAAAGTCCTCATTCAGGATGGCCTCGTATTTACTGCTCTTAGTAACGGCGGACTTGAGATTGTCCGGGATGATGGCGGAGGGAGCCCCCTGGTAGTATAACAAGGCGTTTTCCGAAGCACGGATCAAGTCCTCCTTTTTCTGGCTCATGACCGCTTCCACATAGGTTAACTGGCTGCAGGGAAGGATCGCGACAAAAACCTCCACCGGGATGATTTCGCCCGTCTCAAGGTCGATGATGGAGAGTTTGTCACCGGCGAAGTCTATGAACACTTTATCACCGGCCTTGTGTTCAAGATGCATGATGGGACGGCTGCAGGCTATATGCTGCTGAATCAGAATATAGAAGCGGGTGCGTCCGTAACCATCCGGATGGGAAGAGAGGTACTCACGATGTAAAGCCTCACGGGTAACACCTTTCTTCTGAAGCCGCTTGCAATATTCGGGCAACAACGACTTTAGTTCTTCCATCCGTTCGCTTTCTGTCTTTACTCTGGTCTTTTCGTGGAATAACTCCGAGAGTTCCTGGTCCGATAGAGACAGTACTCCTTCATAATCCAAACCGCTGCGCTGAAATACCTGTAAGTATTTCTTGACCGTATTGCGCGAAACGGTTAACATACTGCTGATACTTTTGGTCCCATAACCCTGAGAGTAACAGCGTAACACTTGACGAATCTTTTCCATTCCTAATTGTCTATTGGGCATAACTGACTTTTATTCGTTTTTAACAAACAAAATAGAATTATAGATCGAGTAAACAAGAATGAAACTCACTTTTTAGGGGATCATTTTAAAGTGAATTTAAGGGGGCACTTTCGAGTGAATTTGGGGGATCACTTTAAAGTGAACGGAGGGGGGCAATGGTGAGTGAATTTTCCAATAAAGGATAAAAATAGGTGAATTTGCTTGGTTGACTAATTTATTTAGACTAACTTTGCATATACTAAATTTCATTTGATGATGGAACAACTTACTAAGCGTGAAGAAGAAGTGATGAACAAGTTTTGGGAGAGGGGCGAAGCTACCGTCAAGGAGATTATAGCCACTTATCCTGAACCTCGTCCAAGCCGGACTGCCATATCTACATTTGTGAAGTTTCTTGTCGAGAAAGGCTTTTTAGGGCATAAGCCGGCAGGGAACAACGGTTCATATACTACCCACTCATAGAACGGGATGAGTATTGTGGCAACAACCTGAAGAATGTAGTACAGAGATATTTTAATAACTCTATTCGTGGTGTGATAAGCACTCTTGTAAGAGATAGGAAAATGTCGGATGATGAAGTTCGGGAGTTGATAAATCAGGTAATTGAAGGAAATCGCCAATAATAAAATTGAAAAGATATGGGTAATAATTTATTAGAGCAATGCCATAAAATTAAGGAAGAAATTTCCAATGAAACCACATTTCATTTGGGAATTGAAAACTTATTGTCTTTGCGTACCCAATTATTTGATATCTTAGCGCAGTTCAAAGTGGAATTATGTCGTGCTGATTTCAATGCTATCCCATTCATTGGAGAAGACGGTTTTCACAGCAAGACAATTGCCTATTCCATCTGGCATATATTCCGTATCGAGGATATTGTTACCCATACTCTAATCAACAAGGACAATCAGATATTCTTTCAAGGGATTATAAAAGCTCGATTGGCTCTCCAATTATCACAACGGGTAACGAGCTTGAAAACAGGAAATATCAGATTTCTCCAAAACATTGAATTTAGATGCGCTATATGAATATGCTGAATCTGTAAAAGACAATACCAGCCTATTGTTGAAAGAGCTTTCTTTTTGCGATTTGGAACGCAGAATGACTGATGAGGATAGGGAAAAACTCAAATCACTTCATGTTGTGAGCGACTCTGAAAATGCCCGGTGGTTGATAGATTACTGGTGTGGTGAAAATATCCGAGGTCTTATAATGATGCCTTTTTCCGAACATTGGTTGGCTCATATTTATGCGAGTTGGAAAATTAAATGCGCATTAAAAGGAATATCAAAACAACTAAATATATGAATATGGAACAAAAATTTTGTCAAAGTTGCGGTATGCCGTTAATGACAAAGATAAGGGAATAAATGCCGATGGCAGCCGCAATGATGATTACTGCAACTATTGTTACATGGATGGCCGGTTCACGCAGGACTTTACAATGGAGCAGATGATTGAGCATTGCGCTCGTTCACCGATGATATAAACAAGTGGTCCGGAGAAAATATGACCGTGGAACAGGCTAAAGAGATGATGCGCCATTCTATCCCAACCTCAAACGCTGGAAAAAATAAATATGAGATATTGTTGTACGGTTTTATCCGTGTCAGATATAAGCAAAGCCGAAGTTTCTACGAAAACATATTCGGGTTGGAAGTCTGTCAAATTATGGACGAAATATCCTGTTCTCCTGCGGTCTGGCTTTACAGCAGAATTTCGATTGGCTTATTGGCGTACCCAAAGAAAAAGTTCATAAAAAGTCAAACAATGTTGAAATCGTCTTTGAGGAACGTGATTTTGATGGCTTTCTGCAAAAGCTGAAAGGCAATTCGTCAATCGCATTCTTAGGTGAAGTCGTTGAGCATGATTGGGGACAGCGAGTAATCCGCTTTTACGATTTGGATGGGCATCTAATAGAAGTCGGTGAGGAAATGAAAATGGTCATAGAGAGATTCATTTCTAATGGAATGACTTTGGAAGAAGTTTCCAAGAGAATGGATGTTTCTGTCGATGACCTGCAAAAACTATTGAATTAAACCCTATAAATATGGATATACAACGTATAATCAGCTTGGTCAAAGAGACTAAGGGATAATCACAAACAGGGAAATGGCAGCCCTTGTGAAAGAAAAAGGAGTAGCCGATTACGTTACTCAAGTGGATGTCGCCGTTCAGGATTTCTTGAAGAAGGCATTACATACACTTGCGCCGGACATACAGTTTCTCGGAGAGGAAAC
>PDYJ01001916.1_pt1 | contig 18435 bp, 17 predicted proteins | sample 1430841 | NCBI WGS metagenome assembly PDYJ01 (sample SAMN07237672, study PRJNA390542) | Gut metagenome, whole genome shotgun sequencing project. | isolation source: fecal pellets | host: Mus musculus | place: USA: New York, NY | collected 2016-10 | reverse complement strand
AAGAGCCTGAAGCCTGACGACCGTGCTTTTGTCCTCGTCGCTGACCTTGAATTTACCTCCCACATTGTCAGCACGGATACCGTACAGGTATCTCTTGGGGATAAAAGGGAGCGTCTTGATGAAGTCGCTGCCGCCGGCGTAATACTGAAACGGAGCCGGCTCGACGAGACTGGACTCGACGGAGGTGATGACGATGCTGCCGGTGTCGTTGGTGTAGTCGCCGTTTTCGGTACGGTCTGTGCAGTTGAGGGCACGGGATACAGCGAAGGCGATTTGAGCGGAGTGTGCGATTACGAGATTCATAATATTATTTATTTTATTGATTATTACTAATTTGAATTATTAAAAGAGATTTCGGAAAGACATGGGGAGAGTCTGCCTCCCCATGTCGGTGAAGAGGACAGCCATTAGAGAATGGCAGGTATTATGTCAGTCGGGGATTATAATTTCGGTCCCTTCAGTCTGAGCTGCTGCTCTTGCTGCTGTTCGTTCTTGGGAGCCGTCTGACCCTTCTGGAGCGGGTCTGTGATGTTTTTCGTAGCCTCGTTGGTCTTCCCTTGATTGTTCACGGCATACTGGGTCTTGCTCTCCTCGGCCACACCGACAACATTCTTGTTGTCGGCATAGTGATATTCAGTGACCGGACGCTGTTTCTCTTGTTGAACTGTAGAAATACCGTGCAGGGCTGACCCTGCTTGTCAGTGACATTTTACCATCTCGATCTTTTACCAGCCATATAGTCGGCAATCTGCTGTTCTGTGAAATGTGTAGAACCCCACTTGGTAATACGTTTGGGGTTGCCATCAGAATCAACCCATGTATTACGTTGTTGTGTCTCTCCGGACTGCTCCTGTTTGAGCGACTGCGTGCGGACGAACTCGACATCACACTTGTCGCATTATACTGGAGGTCGCTGGTAAACTTGCGTCCGTTGTTCAGCTCGATTTCCTTACCATGTACCACGCCGCCGTCTTTCAGGATACCTATCTCTTTCATCGAAAGCTCGGTCTTGCCGATGTGGTTTCTTTATAAAGATTTTATCCACAGGCATGGCCTCGATTTCGTTGGTAAGACGGTCAACGCTGACCAGACATTTCTTCATCTCCCCTGTCATGGGGTCGGCAAGTTCCACAACTTTGCCGAGGTTGCCGGTTTTGAGAAGCTGCTCCTTATCTTCTTTCGAGAACTCGTAGCCACGGAAGGGGAACATCAAGTTTGGGCTCGTTCTTGATGAAGTGTGGCGCAAGTGGTAAAACTTCCGTCGGGTTGCTCCTTGAAGGAAAGTCGGGCATCAAGAGTGAATTTCTCATCTCCGAACTGTGGGGTGACGGTAAAAAGCTGGGGCGACTTGTGATTGTAGAGCATCGACTGTAGCGCGCCGGACTGTTCGAGTGTCTCTCGCTTAACGCCCCACTGCTGTTCGATGGTGGCCCAGTCAATCCTGTTGGGTCAACGGGAGTCGCCTTGGCTGCGGTGGTTGTCACTTCCTGACTGGCCTGCACACTTTCCTGTTCAGGCTTAGGCTCTGCTTCCGGTTCCTGCTGTACTTCCGTCGTGGTCTGTTCCTGTGCCGGAGTCTGTTCTTGTGTCTGAGCCACAGGCTTCACCTCAACCTCGTAAGGCTTGAGCATCTCGCCGTTTGACGCCGGGTCTTGGATTAGGTCTGCCATTGCCGGAGCGATAGCGTCATAGCGGTCGGCAGGAGTTTGAAGAAGCCGAACAGCGATGGATTCTGCGCCTGACGGATGAAATTGGAGATGAACGCCTCGATGGGGTTCTGGTTTTTGTTGAACTTAACGAGATCGCTCAACTTGGCAGTCTTGGCGTCTGCCATCTTCGGGGTGCCGTCGGGGTTCTGACCGACGACTGCGCCTACCTGTCCCGTCTCGTTGTTGCGGGCAATCAGCACTTCCTGTTCCTGGATATTTTCCATAAACTTATATAGGGGATTTTATGGCACCTTAGCTGGTGCCGAGGTTATTGAATCTTTCATTGCGGAGTTTTCTACGCTCCATTCCTTCCGGGCTGCGTGAACTGACAAATGTACGGTCGATATATTCCTGCACCTGATGCTCGTAGTGGAATACCACTGAGCCGTCCTTGCTGATCATATACTCGATTTCATCGTCAGCCCTTAGTTGTCGGATTTTTCTCACGCTGAAGCCGAATAGCTTCATCACATGCTCGGTGAGATAAATCATGCGGCCGTTGATTGAGAGTATGGGAGGCTCTTTCTTCTTCATCATGCACCTGAGCATCTCAAGCATGATTCTTATCGCGGCCTTGGCGAACTTCGGAATGTTTCCACGTCGTTATAGTCAATTTCAGTTTTTTTTCATTTTGCGTTTTCGTTTTCGATTACGATGCAAAATTACAGAGCCTGTATCCCCCGTTGGAGAGTACCCAAAGCAGCCCTCTCGTAAATTTTATCTCACTGATAATCAGTCTTATAAAATTGTTAAAGTGCAAATTTTGGGGTACTAACCTTTATAATTATTTGAAAGACAGGCGATTTATGTACTTCAAAAGTATGTCGGAACAGGGATTGAATGGAAAAATGTCGCTTGTCGTGTCACATTGAGGCATTGCGAGGCTACCGAGTACCATAGTCCCGGAAATGATGAATGCCTCTTTCATTATGGTTTTCTTTGCAGTGTGAAAGGATTCACGCCCTATAATTTCCCCCAACCTTTTTATGAAAAGAAAGAATGATGGCCGAGGCTACGACCTCGACTATTATAATCTGTATCTGCGCCGTTACCTGACGGTGCATCATTTCCCCGAAGCCGATGATGACCTGCTTATTGCCGCACGCGCCGAAGCTGCGGCTAACATTTATGTGGAATCAAGGCTGGCCGGGGATGAAGTCTATATATCCTCCGAGAAAGCCATTGCCCGTCTGCTTGATGGCTTTGAGATTTCGCCATACGATTTTGTAAGCGGCATACTTGCAGACGAATTTTCGGATCATATTTCTCTGATGAACGTTCCATCGAGTTCTGGACTTATACGCTACTGGAAGAATTGCAGCAGGAGTTTCAAAGATGTGGAACTGAGCGAAGAATATCTCAACACCAACGAAGGTGTGATTCTAAAGCTGGTAATCTCCGGTCGGATTGCCGAATATTTCGACGAATATGGCCTTTAACCGATTACAGACCATGCGCGACAACATTGAGGCTATCAGGCTTGTCCTGAAGCTCGGTGTTGCCGGACGCACAGCGCAGACTCCCGAAGAGCGGGAGATACTGCACAAGTATGCCGGGTTTCGGCGGGTTGAAGTGTATCCTCAATGATGCCAATGAGTTGGCGGATGCAGCAAGTGGAGCAAGTCGGATATTGAATTGTTCGCACCTACGGTTGAACTGCGTCGCCTTATCCACGACTATTCGCATGACGACAAGGAGTTTAACCGCTATATGGAGTCGCTGAAAGCGTCAACGCTGACGGCTTTCTATACCGACGACCGCATTGTAAATGCTCTCGCTGATGCACTGAAATATCAGGGTGTCGAAGTTAAAAAGTTTCTGGAGCCGTCGGCCGGTCAAGGTGCTTTCATTGATTCATTTCTACGGATTTACCCCGGCGCGGAGTGCCTATCGTTTGAGAAAGATTTGCTGACAGGTAAAATCTTACAGGCTCTGCATCCGTCCACTACTGTGAATATTGAAGGCTTTGAGCGTATCGACCCCGATTTCGACGGTTATTTCGATGTAGCGGCCTCAAATGTTCCTTTCGGTGATTTCGCGGTTGCAGATCCTAAATATGCAACGAGCAAGGAAATTGGCTACCGTCAGGCGGCGAAGTCGTTGCACAATTACTTCTTTCTCAAAGGTCTCGACCAAGTGAGAGAGGGAGGTCTGATTGCCTTTATCACATCGCAGGGTGTGATGAACGCGGCTTCGCCCTTTATAAGAATGGAACTTGTGAAACAGGCTGACCTTGTGGCAGCTCTGCGTTTGCCCAACAATACTTTCAGCGAAAACGCCGGAACTGATGTTGGCTCTGACCTGATTATTTTTCCAGAAGCACACAGGGAAGAAGTCATTGTCGGCTGATGAGGAATTTTTCATCCAGTCGGTTGTTGACCGAGGTACGAAAGTTCCGGGCAACAAGTTCTTTCAGGCTTTTCCGCAGAATGTAATCTGTACCGATGCAAAGGTTGGTACTGACCAATATGGCAAACCGGCTATCGTGTACCACCATGACGGTGGTATCAACGGCATAGCCGAGGATTTGCGAAAGGCACTTGACGAGTCGTTGCACCTGCACCTGAATCTGGAATTGTATAATTCCAACGGTATCAAGCCGCCTACGCCTGACCCGGTTGCTCCAACTCCTACGCCTAAACAGGAGGTAAAGGAGAAAGCTCCGAAAGTGGAAAGGAAGTCGAGCCTCACCAATACGCCTCTGATGCAACAGTATCAGGAGATGAAAAAGAAACATCCCGATGCTGTACTGCTGTTTAGAGTGGGCGATTTCTATGAGATTTTTGGCGAGGATGCGGTAAAAGCGTCGGAGATTTTAGGTATTACACTCACCCGCAGAGCCAACGGCAGTGACAAATATATAGGGCTTGCCGGATTTCCACATCACGCGCTCGACGCATACCTGCGTAAGCTCGTAAGAGCCGGGCAACGTGTGGCTATCTGTGAGCAGCTCGAAGACCCGAAGCTGACAAAGACCGCCAAGCAAAAGGTCGTAGAGATTGTTACGCCCAATGCCGAAATACAGAAGGTTGAGCAATCCGAGAGTGTGCCATCTACACCCATTCCGGAACAGGCGAAGGAAATAGAAACCGACGGCGGCCCGGATTACTCCGACAATCCCGACCCGCATCTGTTTGCCTATAACCTTTTCGGAGAACTGGAGCCGAGGGACGCGCCAAAACACCAGCGTCCCGCCGTGCCAAAGAAAGAGAAGGAGGAAAAGCCGGTCGAAAAGCCGAAACCGTGGGCTGATGCCAAACCGTTACCCATAAACAAATTCCGACCGCTCACTGACAAGGAGCTGGAATTTTACGGTTCTCTGAACTGGGACGATAATCCGCCTATCAACGGATTCTACGAAGCGATGATGTCAATCGCATACGCCCAGCTTGCGGAACGTGAGCGTCAGGCGGCTGAAAAAGAAGCCGATAAGGATTATAAATCCGAAACTATCGTCGAGGGTGGCACTGTAATCGAGAAAACCGAAGGCTACTTCATTCCCAGCAGACAGCCAATAGTGGAGGCGAAAAAGCCGGAGAAGGCCGAGGTGGATATGTCACCCCGTCCTTTCTCGGAGGATATTCAGTTCTTCCACCACAACGGCAGTATGGTGGTGCAGGACGGTCTTGTGGGCTTCCTCTCGGAAGTCCGCAAGAATGGTGCTACATTCAATCCATTGGAATTGAAGCCGGAACAGGCGAAACGCGCCATGCTCTATGTCACTCTGTCGGAAACTTATCAGCAGCTTTATAACTATGAGGCTGAGACCCATGAACCGTCAGAACATCTGCGCGAACACCTCAATCAGTATTATGATGAGTTTGTGGAGAAATACGGCAACCTAAATGAGAAAAAGAATGTAAAATTTATCCTCATGGATGCCAACGGCAGGGACGCACTGGCATTGGAGCGGGGCGAGAATGGTCGGTTTGTCAAGGCTGACATTTTCGACCATCCGGTATCATTCGCGGTTGACGAGGTTACTTCGGTGGATACACCGCTGGAGGCACTGACTGCATCACTTAATAAATATGGTGTCGTCAACCTTGAATATATGTCATCGCTTGTGGATATGGATGAGGATTCATTGGTAGATAACCTTGAAGGACACATATATTATAATCCGCTTGTCAGCAGCTATGAGGTCAAAGACCGTTTCATTGCTGGAAATGTAGTGGCAAAAGCCGATAATGTCAGGGCATGGATTGACCATGAGGAAGAACGGATAAAGGACTTTCCCGGATATGACGGTGTAGAACCTTTCATAGCATTGTCGAAAGATTCGCTCAATGCGTTGGAGGAAGCACGGCCCCGCCGCATCGAGTTCGATGAACTGGATTTCAACTTCGGTGAGCGATGGATTCCAACGGGTATCTACTCCGCTTATATGTCATATCTATTCCACACCGATGTGAAGATTGCCTATTCTTCATCTATGGATGAATACTCGGCGGAGGCATCAAGAAAGAACATGACCATCTGGGAGGAGTTCTGTGTCAGAGGCTATTACCGCACATACGATGGAATGAGCCTGTTGAAACACGCACTCCACAATACCGTACCCGACATCAAAAAGTCGGCAGGTAAAGATGAAAACGGCAACGACATCAAAGTGCCGGATAACGAGGCTATCCAACTCGCCAATACCAAGATTGACGAAATCCGAAACGGATTCAGCGAATGGCTCGAAGCCCAGTCGCCGGAGTTCAAGGAAAAACTCGTTGACCTCTACAATGACAAGTTCAACTGTTTCGTGCGCCCTCAGTATGATGGTTCACATCAGACATTCCCTGAGCTGAATATGAAATTATTGGGTGACAGGTATGGAATCCACTCCATTTACCAGTCGCAAAAAGACTGTATATGGATGCTGAAACAGAACGGAGGCGGAGTGTGCGATCACGAGGTGGGGACAGGTAAAACACTGATAATGTGTATAGCAGCGCATGAAATGAAACGTCTTGGGCTGGCTCACAAACCGATGATTATCGGCTTGAAAGCCAACGTCGCCGAGATTGCCATGACATATCAGAGTGCCTATCCCAATGCCCGGATACTGTTTGCCGATGAAAAGAGTTTCAAGGCTGACAACCGCGTAAATTTCTTCAATCAGATCAAGAACAACGATTATGACTGCGTGATAATGTCGCACGACCAGTTCGGGAAAATCCCGCAGTCGCCGGAGATGCAGCAACAGATTCTTCAGGCGGAGCTTGATACGGTTGAGGAGAATCTTGAAGTGCTGAAACAGCAGGGCCACGATGTTAGTCGTGGTATGCTCAAAGGCTTAATCAAGCGTAAGGAAAACCTGACCGCCAAGATTGCGACCATTCAGTACCAGATGGATCAGAACAAGGATGCTGTCGTTGACTTCAAGCAGATGGGTATCGACCACATTTTTGTGGACGAGTCGCACCAGTTCAAGAACCTGATGTTCAATACCCGACACGACCGTGTGGCGGGATTAGGCAACTCGGAAGGCTCACAGCGTGCGCTGAATCTTCTCTACGCCATACGCACCATTCAGGAGCGGACGGGCAAAGACCTCGGTGCTACTTTTCTCAGCGGTACGACAATCAGCAACTCGCTCACCGAATTGTACCTGCTGTTCAAGTATCTACGCCCGAAAGAGCTTGAAAGGCAGGATATACGGTGCATCGACGCTTGGCTGGCGATTTTCGCAAAGAAAACAACCGACTTCGAGTTTAATGTCACCAATAGAATTGTGCAGAAAGAGCGTTTCCGTTACTTTATCAAAGTGCCGGAGCTTGCGGCATTCTACAACGAGATAACGGATTACCGCACGGCGGAGGATGTAGGCGTTGACCGTCCTGCAAAGAACGAGATACTGCATAATATTCCTCCGACGCCGCAACAGGAGGACTTCATCGAGAAACTGATGAAATTTGCCGAGAGTGGCGATGCCACCATACTGGGGCGAGAACCGCTGTCACAGACCGAAGAAAAGGCGAAGATGCTTATTGCCACAGACTATGCCGCAAAATGTCAATGGATATGCGTCTTATAGACCCTTCGTATGACGATGATCCCGGCAACAAGGCCAGCCACTGCGCCCGGATGATAGCGGAATATTATCGGAAGTATGATGAACATAAAGGCACACAGTTTGTATTCAGTGATTTGTCAACATACAAGCCCGGGGAATGGAATGTCTATTCCGAAATCAAACGAAAGCTGATAGAGGATTACGGTATCCCGGCACATGAGATTCGTTTTATTCAGGAATGTAAGACCGACCGTAGCCGGAAAACACTGTTTCAGGCGATGAACGATGGCGATGTACGCGTGCTTTTCGGTTCGACACAGACGCTTGGTACGGGAGTAAACGCTCAAAAGCGGGTTGTCTGTATTCACCATCTTGATATACCTTGGGTGCCGAAAGACCTTGAACAAAGAGACGGCAGAGGTCAGCGACACGGCAACGATGTCGCAAAACTGTACGCAGGGAATAATGTTGACATTCTGATATATGCCGTGGAGAAAACTCTGGACTCCTACAAGTTCAACCTTCTTCACTGCAAGGCAACATTCATCAGCCAGCTCAAACGTGGCGCGCTTGGAACAAGAACAATCGACGAGGGCGCGATGGACGAGCAGAACGGCATGAACTTCTCGGAATATATGGCTATTCTCAGCGGCAACACCGACCTTCTCGAAAAGGCTAAACTTGAAAAGCGGATAGCGGCACTGGAGTCTGAACGCAAAGCCCACAACAAGGGTATCTCCGATTCCAAGTTTAGGCTCCAGACCATCAGCCACGACATTGCCAACAACGAGGCGGCAATAAGTCGTATGAAGGAGGATGCAGCCCGATATGCGTCGGTTGTCCAGCGAGATAAAGACGGCAACCCCGTCAACAATCTCACTATCGACACTTGCAACCTCCGTGACGAGCAGAACATGGGTATCCACCTTCAAGGTCTGGCGATGAAAACCGACACCCACGGACAGTACAAGCGTATCGGAGAAATCTATGGCTTCCCCATCAGCATTATCTCCGAGCGTAATTTTGTTGACGGCAAGGAGACCGTTCAGAACCGCTTTGTGGTCGAAGGCAACTACAAATACAAGTTCAACAACGGCTTCATAGCAATGTCCGACACCCATGCCGCCTGTATGAACTTCGTCAACGCATTGGAGAAGATACCCGGCATCATCGAGCAGTATGAGGAACGCACCGCCAGACTCAAAGCCGACGTTCCCCAGTTCGAAGCTATCGTCGCCAAGCCGTGGGGCAAGGAGGAAGAACTGAAAGGTTTAAAATCCGAACTTGCAGCCCTTGATCGCAGGATTACCGCTGAACTCACACCAAATAAAGAGGAACAGAACGGCGAGGAAAACAAGCAGGAAAAGGATTCACAAAATGTCTCTGTTGCTGAAGCTAAATCTAATGGCAATAAGGAGTCAATGGTTGCAGAACCATTTTCAAGGTATCGTGCCAGAGTTCCAATTTTTGGGATGTGCCATCCCAAACTATAATTAAAAAATAACTAAAAATGGGGTCTGGCGAAAGTCGGATCCCATTTTCATATTCAGACAATACAATATGAGCGTATTGTAATAACGCGAGTTCGGGATAAGGAACACCATAAAAAAGTTGAATCGGCAGCTTGAAAAAGCTGTCGATTCTTTTGGTAATATCACTGATATTTAGTAATTTAGAGGAACAAACAATAAATACTGTATCATGATTACCGAAAGTAAAGTTACTGAAATTTTTTGTATTGCAGATGATTTCTGCAAGGAATTTGATGGTGAGATGGCAAAAAATGCACTTCCGTCCACAACTGACACTCCAAAACGGAAAAGAAAGCGCATGATGTCGGATGCCGAGGTCATCACGATTCTGATCTGTTTCCACTTCAATTCGTACCGAAACTTCAAGCACTATTATCTGGGATGTGTGCGCATTCACTGGAAGCATCTGTTTCCGCAGACATTCTCCTACAACCGCTTCGTGGAGGTCATGCCCCGATGTTTTGTGGCTATGACCATGTTCCTGCGGCTCGCGTGTTTCGGAGAGTGCACGGGGATAAGTTTTGTGGACAGCACCTGCATTCCGGTCATACACAACAAACGCCAGTTCAGCATGAAGGTATTCAAGGATATTGCTGCCAAAGGGAAGAGTACGATGGGATGGTATGTCGGCTTCAAACTGCATCTGCTATGCAACGAAAAAGGAGAGCTGATCAACTTTGTACTGACACGCGCCAATGTGGATGACCGCAATGAGTCAGTCATCGACACGCTGACTGACAAGGTGCTCGGAAAACTATACGCTGACAAGGGATATATATCGCAGTCTCTTTTCGGGCATCTTTGGGATGACGGCATACATATTGTGACAGGTCTTCGCTCGAACATGAAACAGCGTCTCATGCCGTTCTATGACAGGATGATGCTTCGTAAAAGGAGCATCATCGAATCCATAAACGACATGCTGAAGAATGTGGCGCAGCTCGTCCACTCCCGCCATCGTAGTGTACACAACTTCCTCATGAACCTGCTTGCGGCAATGGGTGCGTATTGTTTCTTCGCCACAAAGCCGGAAGTGAACTTTGACTTTGAGGTACCCGAGTCAAACGGGCAGCTTGTCCTCTGGGATTAACACCAAACTGTACAAATAAATCAGGCGACCTTGAAAGGCCGCCCAATACTCTATGTCTTTTGCTTGGTTGAAAAACATAAAGTTCTTATCCCGAACTCGCGTTAATAGTAAATTTAATATGGTAAAAGATGCAATCTGACCGTACACACATCCTAAGTGGGTGTACAATATGTATCATTTCAACAGGATTGATTTAGATTTATTACTTCGCGATATAGCCTTATTATTTATTTAATTTAAACGCATAGTTGAGAATCGCAGTCGACTAACCGTTAAAAATAGTTAAAACAATAGATTTTAGTCGAATACATTATGTGCGTTATCTTTTTTCGATTATCTTTGCAATATGGTTCAGGCTTAAAAGGTAAGCTAAGGGCGGGCAACCTTGACTCGGTCACCGATCCCGCTAAGCTCGCCAAGCTTGATATAATGCAGACAAACCAGTTATAATCACATATTTATGTTAAACCCCAAAACATCACTTGCGTATGAAAAAGGTACTACTCTTTTCAGGCCTGTGTGGTTTGTCTGCGCTCCTGCTGCTTGCCCGTTCTCCGGGCGGTGTCGAGGGAGTTGACGCCTGGTTTAAGGCTGCTCCGGTCTCAGGCAACCTGCAGGGCCGCTACCAATGGCTCGATTTTTCGGGCGATTCGGTGGTGCAGTATGCTCAGAACAGAGTCTCCGGCACCTATGTGTTCACACAGGACAGGGCTCTGGTCAAGTCGCTAAATTTCAACCCGGCACTCGACTTCTCGAAAGGTGACACCCCGAAGTGGAGCGAGCTGCATCGCTCGTCACTCATCCAAGGCACGATTATCGGGGTGTTCGCGCCTTACACGTTCAAAACCGAGGGAGTTGTCTATGGGGTCGCAAGCGGTGACGGAGGCGGCAGTCTCGTCACCAGCGACCGGATTGTAAGACCCGGAAACATAGAGCCTCTTGACTACGGGGAGACCCACGGCGAGGATCTGCTCTACACGGGAAAAGACTCCATACCTGAAAACACATTCAAGGAACACGCCACAAAGGTGCTGACCTATTACCGCGCGGCCAATCCGAACACATCGGTATGGGGCGGTCCCGGCGGCACGTTGACAATCGGCGGCGCGTATTCACCCACAGACGAGCATTTCAATGGCCCGTTCGACACTTCCAATTTCGACAATAAGGGGTTTGAAGGGTATTCGCCTGAACTGTTGGTGTATAACCGCATCCTGACTCCCGGCGAAAGAAGGAAGGCGGAGAGCTATCTCGCGATGAAATACGGTGTCACCCTCAATGACTCATATCTTGACGGAGACGGCAACCTTGTGTGGGACCGTGACGACGCCGGGGTATATCACAACCGCGTCACGGCGATTTCAAGGAACAAGGCCGGTGATTTTCTCCAGCCCATGTCGGCCACCTCTTATGAGGAGGGCCCGTTATACACGTCGCTCCCCGAGAACGACAGCTATCACAAATCAAACTCATACGGTCTTCCGTCAGAGGCTCATCTCCTTGTCATGGGCCGTGAGCATGGAAACCCGATGCCTGACAAAATGTCTCTTTTCTGGGGCGACGACGGCGGCGCGTTGGAGACCTACACCTCTCCCAACGACACACTTTGGCACATCATGAACCGCACATGGCTGGTCAAGCCGAATATGCCGACAGTCGCCGACACTACCGCGACGCGCTGGACTGCCACCGGCATGACCGTAACGCCTGAAGGCTTTCTTGACGTGATAAGTCTGGAGGAGAACACTCCCGGATCAGTGGTGACACCCGAACTGACTGACGGCACCGGACTGATAGAGTTCCCGTGTCCGTCAACGCATCCTGCGTTTGATGTCGGATTTTCCAAATCAGGCGACAGCGGATGCACATACGGATTCCGCATTGGCAGTGACGGCAGCGTCAGGGCGATAGCCAACGGCGAGGCAGGTGGAACCGGCATAGCCGCGGATGTCAGCGGTGCCGATGTGTCGGTCATGCTTTCCGACGGCGTTGTGTATCTTCGCGTTGACGGAGAGGGAGGTGCGGCATATACCGTAACCATACCCGAAGATGCGAGGAATTCGGTATATAGAGGTGTCATAAGCGCGGAAGCCTCCGCCACTCCGCTGTATCTGACCTCCGTGCGTTCCAACGGGGCGGTGGAAACCGGATATTTTGCAGAGCTGGCACACAACCTTACTCCCGACAAGGAGTTCTACCATTACAGCCGCAACCGTACCGTCATGCTGATTGACCCCACTGGGGAAGGTCAGTTCGACACCGACAACACGGTGATGGTGCGTTGCTCACCCCGGATATATCCCGAGGCAAGACCATGTTCCACAATATATTGTGGGATGCAGACGGGAGCGGTTCAGACGTGTTCACTTTCGCCTATTTCGATGGCATTGATGCCGATGTGGATGTGGAACCGACAACCTGTGTTGACGGAGTTCCCCAAAAAGACGGTGCAATCGACATAGGCATCAACATAGGCACTCCTATATACAGGTATTCGCTTACCGTTGACAGCGTGGCCGGTATGAAGAAAGACGACCTCGTGGCAAGCGGCAGTTTCATGGGCAAGACCCACAGGATTGAGAATCTCGCCACGGGAACATATACTCTTACGGTGACACAGGGCGGTGGAAACGACATCCACGGCAAGGGCAACCTTCTCTACACGACATATTCCCACACTGACCGCAGGTTTACAGGCGGCGACGTGGAGTGGACCGTGACGGAGACCGGCTCGTGGTACCGCATCGGCGCGGAGCCTTCTGTAAAAGAGGACATAACCCAATGGGGATATGACGTGCGCGGCGACAAGGCCTATTTCATCCTTGACGGCTACACAAGTCTGACACAGGGAGTCCCCATTAAGCCCGGCGACACCCTCGGTCTCAGAATCAGCGGCATATATGTACGATGGTTCCACAATGGCGAGGAGGTACTCAAAAAGAGCGCGTGGACTCTGCGCCTCTGGAGGATGTGTATCAAGTACGGTCGAGGCGACACCCATATCACCGGTATGACAATCAACGGTACGCCTGTCGAGGACTTTGAGATTTACGGCAATGTCCAGATTGAGACCCCCAAGACAAATACCGTGACCTACACTGTCCATGTCGGCAACGGATGTGACCCGTCGATGCCCAACGGCATAGAGCCTAAGCAACCTGTTGTGATAGGTCAATCAGACCATCCCGGAGGCGATGAGCCCGGAGGCAATACCCGTAACAGCAGCCTTTCGGTTGATGCCGAGGATGGTACAGCCCATATCTTCAACGCCATTCTTGACCGCGAACAATCCGGGCCCGCCACCCTCATGGTATTCGACGCATCAGGCCGCCTCGTGTTCGAGGAGAGATGGAGGGTTCCGACATCAAGACCAAGCGTTTCACAGTTCCGATGAACGGTGTGTATATCGTCAAGGCAATCACAGCCGAGGGCGAACATACCCAAAAGATTCTTGCGAAATAACCGGAAACAACACAGTAACAACATAATAAACCGATTATGAGACGGATATACAGCATAGCCGTTGCCACAGCTATACTCTCTGCGGTGGGTTTGTCGGGCGCGTGGTTCCTTTCGGGGCCTTCCGCCGGGGCGAACAATTCGCCGGGCAGCAGCGGCATAAACATAGAGGCTGACAGCCCTTCCTCCTCTCCGGGACGGTGCTCAGCGAAAGCGGCAATTCCTCTCCGCAGCAGCAGGAAAAAGTAAAGGACGCCGGCATAGCGGCCACGCAGCCGGCAAAGACCAATGCCAGTAAGCAGGACGCGGACAAATATTCCCGCATACCTGACGGCGAGTCGGTAAAAGGGTCGTTCCGCAAGGGACAAGCTGACAGTCTCGCGGTGGCCGGCGGCGCAATCTCTTTCTCAGGAGGTACACTGCTGCGCGACACCGAGCTGTCGGTGTCGGTGCTTGCCGAGGATGATATGCCCGAACTTGATTTCGCCATGACGAATGTCACGGCACAGGGCGAGGGATACCGGTTCCTGCCTCACGGCACCCATTTCTCTGAGGAAGGCGCGACCGTAAGGCTCGGCTACGACCGCACGAGGATTCCGAGCGGTTACACGGAAGACGACATACGCACGTTCTATTACGATGTCGAGCAGGAGCACTGGGTGGCTCTCGACCGCATAGCCGTCAACAAGGAGCTGGCCTATGTGGAGTCAAAGACTACCCACTTCACCGACATGATCAACGGTGTCATTCAGGCTCCCGAATCACCCGAGACCGACGGTTTCGCGCCCACCATGATGAACGATATCAAGGCTGCGGACCCGACGGCGAAACTCAACATCATCACTCCTCCGACGGCTAACAACCGTGGCTCCGCCAACCTGCAATACGCCTTCGAGATGCCACCTGCCCGTAACGGCATGGCACCCTCATTAGCAATAAGCTACAATAGTGACGGTGGCAACGGCTGGCTCGGACAGGGCTGGGACCTTTCCGTCCCCTCGATAACGCTTGATACCCGCTGGGGTGTTCCGCGCTATGACCTGACCAATGAGACCGAGACATATTCGCTCTCCGGCTCGATGCTCTCGACGATGGATGACAACGGAGCGATGAGCGTCGCCCACCGTGGTGACAAGATTGCCCGTAAGTCCGACCGTCAGTTCTATACCCGTCAGGGCGGCGATTTCTCGCGCATAATCCGCAAGGGCAGCAGCCCGGCCGATTACTATTGGGAAGTTACCGACAAGCAGGGCGTGGTATATACCTACGGAGGCGAGGGCGCGGTGCTCAAAGGCACCATTACCGACCTCTCCGGCAATACCCGCGAGGTGATTTCAGAGTGGAAGCTCAAACGGGTTGTCGAGACCCACGGCGACTGGATAGAGTATGAATACACGGCTGTTGACGAGCCTGTGCGCGGCGGATTGGTTGCGAAGGCAATCTATCTTTCCAAGGTCAGCGCGGGCAATGCCGAGAGTGACGGACCTCACACGGTTGTCACCCTCACCGGCAACAAGACAAAACGTCAGAAGGCCAACAATGCCCGTTACGGCTACCTGACATCTTCCAACCGTCTGCTCGAAAACGTGCAGATTGGACTTCATGGGCGGCAAGCTGCGCAGCTATTCGTTCTCGTATGTTGACGGCGCGTTTCACAAGGATATGCTTGAGAGTGTGCGCCAGTTCGATGACAAGGGCAACGAGTTCACTTTCCAGAAGTTCGACTATTACGATGACGTTCAGTCGGGCAACGGCTATGTGCCTTTCAAGTCCGAGTCAGAGACATGGAACACCCACAATGACGGCCTCGATGCCGATTTCATCAACCCGTTGCAGGGGATGGATATGTTCAGCGACAAGCCTTCCGCACTCGCGGCACGACAAGTTCATCGGTTGGTGGCTCGTTCTATGCAGGTGTCGGCCCCGACGATCAGAGCACAACCACAACGACAACAGGCGGTGGCGGCTTTAACTATTCAAATGACAAATCAAAGGGATTGTCCACGTTTGTGGATTTGAACGGTGACGGTCTTCCCGATAAGGTTTACCGTGATGGTGGAGCGTTGTATTATCGCCCTCAGTTAAGGGATGCCAATTCCGGTGAAATTTCTTACGGAGAACCGATTAGAGTCAAGGGCATTTCCGGATTTTCTTCGTCCAGCAGCAACACATACTCCGGCGGTGCCGATGTTAAGGTAGGTTGGGGTCCGGTAGCTGCCACTGTCGGCGTTGATTTATCGAAAACCACAACAAAGACAAAGGAATATTTCTCTGACATCAACGGTGACGGTTTGATTGACCTCGTTTCAAATGGCAAGGTTTATTTCAACCATATCGAATTTGACGCACAGGGTAATGCCGTTCCGACATTCACATTGAGCAGTGCTGATACACCCAGCCCGATTATCTATGACCCCACCAACATAGACACATCCGTCGGTGCCATTGACCCGGAAGAACAGGCAGAGGTGCTGCGCATATCCCCGATGGAAGATGCTGTCCGCGTATGGGTTGCTCCGAGAGTGGGCGTAGTCAATATTTCGGGCACAGTTTCGCTTGTTACTCCGACCGGAGACTATGATGCCGATGAGTATGAAAAAGCGGATGGTGTCCGTGTGGCTATTCAAAAGGGCGGCTCAGAATTATGGAGTCAGTCCATAGCCAAGGGGGATGCCTCCGCTCACAATGCTGCGGCTACGGCTGTATCGGTCAACAAGGGAGACCGCATATATTTCCGAGTCCAGTCAGGTACAGAGGAAATGGGCAATGGTGCGTTTGACGAGGTTGTATGGCATCCTGTCAAATATACCGGGGCTGAAGAAATAATGCCCAATGGATACTCGACAACAAAATATGAGCCGGAAGAGGGTGCGTTATATTTTGCAGCCACTTCATTGAGTATTGCGAAAAACAATCCAACGGTCGGCATATCCGGCAATTTCACAAAGCCTGAAACCACGGATGACGTCACGCTTACCATTGTTGGCTCTACGGACCGAAAGGACGTTAACGGCAATGACAATCCGGCTTATGTCGAGAAAACGGTATTTACTCGTACATTCCCGTGGAATGAAAGTTTTAATGACGATGTTTCAGTATCGTTGCAAAACAACGATGGTCTGACAAACTTCCGGTTTGTCGTAAGTTCGGAATCAAATGTGCGCTGGGATGCTGTCAAGTGGAGTCCTGTCGTGTCTTACGCGGATTCAACCGGGACACAGCAGAACCGCCCTGTCTGCCCGGACTATACGTTGTACGCCAATCACATAAAAAATGCCCCGTCTTATACAGCAACTACGGCGGATACAATTCTTTATGTAAAACCCGCTATAACTTTCTCAAATCCGTCTTATAACGGAAAAGTCACATTGACAGCGAAGACAACCGACAGACTGTTGGGCAAGAAATCCTTCGCCGTTATGGGTGGAATTGTGGCAAATGACTCTATTTCCATTCTGAAATCAGACATCGGCAGCGATAAGGTTTGGTTTGAATTGTTCTCGGATGATTGTCTTATAGGTGATGCCGTGTCAAATGTCGCTGTCCAGATTAAATCTCCGTCGGTGATTTTGCCTCAGACTGTTGATGCCAACCTGTATGCAGCCAATGACCCGTCTGGATTCGGACATCTATATCGAGGCTGGGGCGGTTTTGTGTATAACGCATCTGAAAACCGTTACTCCCGGCCTATTGATGAGTCTTTGCTGACATTGCCTGAAGATGAAAATGTCACTCTTGACCCATTGACAATGGCGTTTACGCCGTTGAGTACGGATTTGAATAAACTTGACCGTTGGAGCGGTCAGCGCGAGGAGATATTCATCACTGCCACAAACATGGGGTCGGCCGTCTGACCGAACTGGATGTTGTCCTTACGAATCCGTTTGACAATATAGGAGCAGTGGCCGGCATTGCCGGTGAACATCTGCAAGGCACTGGTGCGGCTGCAATCTCTCAGGAGATGGTAAGCAACAGCCGTGTTGTCCAGACAGGTGTCATGCTCACCTATAATGATTCCAAGGGCAGCTCTACAAAAGTCTATGATGATTGACCTCAACGGTGACGGTTATCCTGACATTGTAGCCGGAGGTAAAGTTCAATACACCAATACACTCGGCGGTATAAGCGGAGAGGTTCTCGGTGGCATAGGCACTGTTTCAAGTGAAAACCAGTCAAAGGGATTTGCCCTTAGCAGCGATGCGATAATGTCAGTCAGCAATACTGTCGGACACATTGCAGGTGGCAAGGCAAGCAATTCCAATCAGGAATCCAGCAGCAAGGCAAAAGGCGGTATTCCTGTATCTGCAAGTATCCCTCCGTCTAATGAGGATTGGAGTACAGAGAGCTTCGTCGATGTAAACGGTGACGGTCTGCCCGACAAGATAGTCTCAGGTGGCAAAGTTCGCATCAATCTCGGTTATGCCTTTACAGAGCCGATAGACTGGGATATTGACCGCATACAGGGAGGCAAGGGTCAGTCTTTCTCGGCTGGGGCATCCTTCAATATCGGTTCAAGTAGTTTTGCCGGAGGATTTAATTTCGTAACCTCCAAAAACGGTGAGGAGTATAATCTTACGGATATAAACTCTGACGGACTGCCTGACAAGGTTTGGAAATCCGGCGATAATATTATGGTCG
>PDYJ01000837.1_pt1 | contig 18493 bp, 16 predicted proteins | sample 1430841 | NCBI WGS metagenome assembly PDYJ01 (sample SAMN07237672, study PRJNA390542) | Gut metagenome, whole genome shotgun sequencing project. | isolation source: fecal pellets | host: Mus musculus | place: USA: New York, NY | collected 2016-10 | reverse complement strand
TTCCACATCATGCTCTCGACGTGTATCTGCCCAAACTGGTCAGAGCCGGAAACCGTGTTGCTATCTGTGAGCAGTTGGAAGATCCGAAAAGAAGAAAAAGACTGTGAAGCGCGACACTCCGAAGCCAGAGGGAAAGCCTAATCCAGACCCTCCTAAACCGGAACCGCCAGCCCCTTCACCATCACAAAAAGATGATAATCCAACACCTCCGCCAACACCATTGAATAAGGAGATAGAAACATCCGGTGGTCCGGATTACAATGATAATCCTGACCCACGTTTGTTCGCCTATAATCTTTTCGGAGAACTGGAACCTATCGGCAAGCCACAACGTCAACCAAAACCTGCACAGCCGGAAGAAAAACCGAAGCCAACGGTTAAGATAACCGATACTCAGGCAAAGAAATTCCGACCGCTCTCTGAAAAGGAACTGGAATTTTACGGTTCTCTTGATTTGGGAAACCAATCCTCCCATCAATGGCTTCTACGAGACAATGATGTCGATTGCCCATCGTCAACTCGCGGAAATGGAGGCGGAGCGGGAGGCATTGGAGGCGGCAAAGAAGGAGACAATCACCGAAGACGGCACTATCATCGAAATCTCCAAAGGTGATTTTATTCCGAAGCCAAGAGTGGCCACGGAAGTATCCAAGCCCGTTGAACGTGATATGTCGCCGCGGCCATTCTCTGAGGATATACAGTTCTTCCACCACAACGGCTCTATGGTCGTTGACAAAGGTCAAGTCGGTTTTCTCTCGGAGGTTCGCAAAAATGGCGCGACTTTCTCGCCGCTGTCACTAAACCGGAGCAGGAGAAACGAGCCTTGCTGTATATAACGCTCTCGGAGACTTATCAGCAACTATACCATTTTGAGGCTGAGACGCATGAGGCTTCAACCGAATTGCGTCAACATCTCAATGACTATTACAATGAGTTTGTGGATAAGTATGGCAATCTCAATGAGAAACAGAATGTCAAGTTCATTCTCATGGATGCCAATGGTCGTGATGCTCTTGCCTTGAACGTGGTGAGAACGGTGTATTTGTCAAGGCTGACATCTTTGACCACCCCGTAAGTTTTTCGCAAGATGAGATAACCTCGGTCGAGATGCCGCAGGATGCTCTCATGGCTTCGCTCAATAAATATGGTGAGGTCAATATGGATTATATGGCAGACCTGTTGGGTATTGACAAGACTGCCGGATCCATTGTCGATGAATATGAATGGGATTTGCTTGAAGCATTGAAAGGTCACATCTATTATAATCCCCTTGTGGAGAAGTATGAGATTGCTGACCGTTTCATCGCCGGAAATGTAGTTCAGAAAGCGGAGGACATCAAGGCATGGATTGACCGTGAGGAGAAAAGAATCGAGAATTTCCCCGGTTATGACGGCATAGAACCGTTCATCGAGATTTCCAAAGACTCTTTGAAAGCGTTGGAGGAAGCCATCCCCCGAAAGATTACTTTCGATGAACTGGACTTCAACTTCGGTGAACGCTGGATACCGACAGGCATATATTCGGCCTATATGAGCCACTTGTATGGCACTGACGTGAAAATCGCCTATTCTTCATCTATGGACGAGTATTCATGTGATGCCCGACGTAAAAATATGAAGATATGGGAGGAGTATTGTGTCAGAGGTTACTACCGTGTCTATGACGGCATGAGCCTTCTCAAACACGCCCTGCACAACACAGTGCCGGACATCAAGAAGTCCATTGGCAAGGATGAGAATGGCCACGACATAAAAGTCCCCGACAGTGAGGCAATCCAACTCGCCAACACCAAGATTGATGAAATACGCAATGGGTTCTCGGACTGGCTTGATGCTCAGTCGCCGGAGTTCAAGGACAGGCTTGTGGATTTGTATAACAGCAAATTCAACTGTTACGTCCGTCCACATTACAATGGAGCACATCAGACATTCCCCGACCTCAATATGAAGTTGTTGGGCGACCGATATGGAATCGGCTCTATATATCAGTCACAAAAGGACTGTATCTGGATGCTGAAACAAAACGGCGGAGGGATCTGCGACCATGAAGTCGGTACAGGTAAAACGCTTATAATGTGCATTGCAGCGCATGAGATGAAGCGTCTCGGACTCGCCAACAAACCGATGATTATCGGTATGAAGGCGAATGTCGCGGAAATTGCCATGACCTATCAGACTGCATATCCCAATGCCAGAATCCTCTATGCCGATGAAAAGAGTTTCAAGGCAGAAAACCGTGTCGCTTTCTTTAATCAAATCAAGAACAATGACTATGACTGCGTGATAATGTCGCACGACCAGTTCGGCAAGATACCTCAGTCACCGGAGATGCAGCAGCAGATTCTGCAAGCTGAACTTGATACAGTTGAGGAGAACCTCGATGTAATCAAGCAACAGGGGCACGACATTTCCCGTGGTATGCTCAAAGGTCTTATCAAGCGAAAGGAGAATCTGACCGCCAAGATTGCTACCATCCAATATCAGATGGAGCAGAATAAGGATAGTGTCGTGGATTTCAAGCAGATGGGCATCGACCACATTTTCGTTGATGAGTCGCAGAACTTCAAGAACCTGATGTTCAACACTCGCCATGATAGAGTGGCCGGTCTCGGCAACAGCGAAGGAAGCCAAAGGGCACTTAACCTGTTGTATGCAATCCGCACAATCCAAGAGAGAAATGGTAAAGACCTCGGTGCTACTTTCCTCAGTGGTACGACAATTTCCAACTCCCTGACGGAGTTGTATCTGCTGTTCAAGTATCTCAGACCAAAAGAACTTGAAAGGCAGGAGATTCGGTGTTTTGACGCTTGGGCGGCAATCTTCGCCAAGAAGACTACCGACTTCGAGTTTAACGTTACTAATAATCTGGTGCAGAAGGAGCGTTTCCGCTACTTCATCAAGGTGCCGGAGTTGGCAGCCTTTTACAACGAAATCACGGACTACAGAACCGCAGAAGATGTGGGTGTTGACCGACCTATGAAGAATGAGATTCTCCATAATATCCCTCCGACAAAGGAGCAGGAGGTTTTCATTCAGAAGTTGATGGACTTTGCCAAGAGTGGCGATGCCACAATCTTAGGTCGTGCGTCATTGTCTGACACCGAGGAGAAGGCGAAGATGCTCATAGCCACCGACTATGCCCGAAAGATGGCTCTCGACATGAGAATGATTGACCCCGGTTATTCCGATAATCCAAACAACAAGGCCAGCCATTGCGCAAAGTTGATTGCTCAGTATTACCATAAATACAATGAGCAGCGCGGGACTCAGTTTGTATTTTCCGACCTTGGCACTTACAAGCCCGGCGAATGGAACTTCTATTCGGAGGTCAAGCGCAAACTCATTGAGGACTACGGCATACCGCCGCATGAAATCCGCTTCATTCAGGAGTGCAAGACTGAGCGGTCAAGAAAGGCTGTGATTCAGGCGACCAACGACGGTGATGTTCGTGTCCTGTTCGGCTCCACCTCAATGCTTGGCACCGGAGTCAACGCCCAGAAAAGGTGTGTCGCAATTCATCATACCGACACACCTTGGGTGCGACGAGAAGTCGCATAGATAATTGTTAAAGTGATTGCCCAAAGAGTTGGGAATCAGATTTAACCCGCTGTTCCGTCAGCGGTAGCCTACCAACCGATGCACCTTAATATGTATTAAGCGGTTGGGACAAAGTACACTTTCGCAAGACAAGACAGAACCGCGAGGGGAAGTCAAGTGCGGTTAGTATCATACCGTAGAGTGGCGAGACTGGATAGTATGGTTAGCGTAAGCGAACTGTTAGTAAACTTCGTAATGTCGTAAAAGAGTGGAAGATACTACATACACTCTACCCAAAAGGGAAGCGGTCGGTTAATCCTCTCCATGGTAGGATTACACGGACTTTAGCACCGCCGGAGGATGAGACAGAACCTAACCTATCCGTTGTTATCTATGCGAAACTCGGTAAACCTGTATTTCTCCTGTCGTGTCAACATGGCAGGTAAGCCGAAAGCAATGGAGGCCGAATGGAGTGCAGGCAGAAGATAACAGAAAAAGCGAATGCCGCTCTGTAATGGAGCGGATACGGATTGACCCCATTGTCATGCATGGCAGAGGGCTACATTATCCGACACGAAAGTGGGCAGACTTCTGTGACCTTAGTCGGGAGGCTCAAAACCCGACTATAGTCAAATGGTAATTCTTTACAATTAACTTTTAGAACTTTTCAAAGGAGGAAAGCAAATGAACGAGAAACATAAATCGTGTGCACCTGCTGACAATCAGCCGACATCTTGGGACAGCATAGACTGGGTCAAGGCAGAGGCTGCTGTTAGAAAGCTACAAGCACGTATTGTAAAGGCTCAAAAGGAAGGCAGACACAACAAGGTGAGAGCCTTGCAGTGGACGCTTACCCACTCTTTTTACGCAAAAGCCTTAGCCGTAAAGAGAGTTACTTCTAACGGGGGTGGTGACACTCCTGGGGTTGACATGGAAACATGGGAAAAGCCCGAAGATAAATCGCAAGCAGTGTCTCAACTCAAACGCAGAGGCTATCAGCCGAAGCCATTGAGAAGAGTTCACATCAAGAAGAAAAACGGCAAAATGCGACCGTTGGGAATACCTACCTTGAAAGATAGAGCAATGCAGGCATTGTATCTCTTGGCATTGGAACCAGTGTCAGAGACAACCGCAGACACACGTTCATACGGTTTCAGAAAGAAACGTAAGTGCATGGACGCGATACAACAATGTCACAATATTCTCCGAAAAGGCTATTCTCCCGAATGGATTTTGGAGGGGGATATTAAAGGTTGCTTTGACCACATCAGTCATGATTGGCTTCTCGCCAATATCCCTATGGATAAGGCAATGCTTAAGAAATGGCTCAAATGTGGCTATATCTTCAAGAAAAAGATGTTCCCGACCGAGGAGGGTACTCCGCAAGGAGGAATAATCTCCCCGACACTTGCCAATATGACGCTTGACGGATTGCAAAAAGTCCTTGCAGAGAAATACAAGAGGAGAACCATTAAAGGGCAACACTACTCTCCAATGGTGAACCTTGTTCGTTACGCTGATGACTTCATCATCACCTGCGAGAACAGAGAGACCCTTGAAAAAGAAATCAAGCCACTTGTTTCCGATTTTATGGCAGAGAGAGGTCTGACCCTCTCAGAAGAAAAGACGGTAATCACTAATGTGAACGATGGTTTTGATTTTCTTGGTTTCAATATACGCAAATACGGCAACGAAGTTTTGACAAAGCCGACTAAAGAAGCCGAGAAACGTTTTATGGAGAATATCCGTAAGATAATCAAAGGCAACAAAGGTTGCAAGCAGGAGTCGTTAATCAGAATGTTAAACGCCAGAATCCGAGGATGGGGAAACTATTATCGGCATGGCGCAACCCGAGATTCATTTCATCGTGTTGACCATGAGATATTCCTTTCCCTATGGCAATGGGCTAAACGTCGCCACTCCAAAAAGGGGAAGCGTTGGATTAAAGACCGTTATTGGCATAATATCCGAGGAAATAACTGGACATTCGCCTCAAAGTTCAAGAAAGCAAACGGCAAGGAAGACCAACTGACATTGTTGACTCTGACTTCGGCATGTGCCTATATCCCCTATAAACAGATAAAGGGAGATGTAAACCCGTTTGACCCTGAATGGAGACTCTATCTCAATCAAAGAGTTAAGGCGGATATGCTTGTATCACTTAAAGGACGGAAATCACTGCTTTACCTATGGGAAAAGCAGAAAAGAGTCTGTCCGATATGTGGTGAACCGATTGACACGCATAAGGCATGGAACGTGATGGAAACAACACGTGACGGCAAGAAATGTAACTTATTGGTTCATGATGAATGTTTCAAACTTAACCGTAAACAAAATGTCAACAAGAAGTAATTTGAGCCGGTCTCTGCATACAAGCAGAGGCTTAGAAGAGCTTGAGCCGTATGAGGGGAAACTCTCACGTACGGTTCTTAGGGGGGAAGAGGGCAGCAATGCCCTTGACCTACCCGATCGCCCGAGTGATTTGGAGCAGCGCAATGGCCGAGGAGTCCGTGCCGGCAACGAGATTGCCAAACTTTACGCCGAAAATAAAGTGGACGTAATCATCTATGCAGTAGAAAAATCGCTTGATTCATACAAGTTCAATCTTCTTCACTGCAAGGCCACCTTCATAGCCCAGTTGAAGTCCGGCGCACTCGGAGCGAGAACAATTGACGAAGGTGCTATGGACGAGAAATCAGGCATGAATTTCTCGGAATACATGGCAATCCTCTCCGGCAATACAGACCTGTTGGATAAAGCCAAATTGGAGAAGCGCATAGCGTCACTGGAGAGTGAGCGTAAGTCCTTCGGCAAGGGCCGTGCTGATGCTGAGTTCCGTTTGAGTACAATTACCCATGATATTCAGAACAACGAGGCGGCTATGGAGCGGATGAAGGCGGACTATGAAAAATATTCTGCTGTAGTCCGGCGAGATAAGGACGGTAATCCCGTCAATAATCTCACTGTTGATGGCTGCAAGTTCAAGGACGAGCAGAATATGGGTGTCCACCTGCAAGGGCTGGCACAGCGTACCGACACCCACGGACAATATCAGCGTGTCGGTGAGGTCTATGGCTTCCCGATCTCCATTATATCAGAGCATACCCTGATAGATGGCAGGGAGGGGGTGCAGAACCGCTTCGTTGTCGAAGGCTCATACAAGTACAAATACAACAACGGCTTCATCGCCATGAGCGACACTCACGCCGCCTGTATGAACTTCGTCAATGCTTTGGAGAAAATCCCAGGCATTATCGCCCAGTATGAGGAACGCACCGCCAAACTCAAAGCCGATGTCCCCATCTTGGAAGGCATTGTTGCCAAGCAATGGGGTAAGGAGGAGGAGTTGAAGCAGTTAAAAACCGAACTCGCAGCCCTCGACCGCAAGATAACAGCGGAACTGAAGCCCAACGACGCAGAGGAAGCAGCCCGTGCCAAAGTGGTCACCCCAACCAAAGGCAACGGAGAGCCACTCGATGAACCCGCACCGTCGCAGACACCGGACTCCAAGAAGTCATTAGTGGCAGAGCCAACAATTTCATATCCCGATAAAGGACAACAAAGTCCCCAGATAGTAGCCTCTGCACCGACATTCACGCCAAACAGCAGTTTTCGCGCCCATCCCAAATTCTGAATAAACATAGATTATCAGACGATTACACGATTTGCTATCCCATTTTAGGCTATTTAAGATTTTTATTTTGCTTGATAACAGCAAGATACAACTTTGTAGTGGCCTAAATTGGGATAGTCCATAATAGTATCCCACCGGCCGGTTGAAGTCGCCATAATTTTGCATCGTAAACATAACACAACGACAAAATGAAGAAAATAGAAATCGACTACAACGATGTGGGTACATTCCCCAAATTTTCGAGGGTTGTGATTCGGATTCTGCTTGAGATACTCAAGTGCATGATGAAGAAGAAAGAACCTCCGATACTCACACTGAACGGACATGCCGTGTTTCTGACCGAACACATAATGAAGCTTCTTGGCATCAGTGTCCGCAAGGTGAGGCAACTCCGGTCTGATGATGAGATTGAGTACATGATCAACGAAGATGGTACCGCTATCTTTCATCTCGACACCCATGTGCAGGAATATATCGACCGCACGTTTGTCAGTTCCCGCACCCCGGAGGGAGAGCGCCGCAAGCGTCTCCGTGGAGAAAGAGTTAAAAACTTCGACACCGACTAAGGTGTCATTAATCCCCCAATAAATGTTTATGGAAAATATCCAAGAACAACCCGAAGTGCTGATTGCCCGTAATAACGAGACGGGACAGGTAGGCGCAGTCGTAGGACAGAATCCTGACGGCACTCCCCAGATGGCTGACGCTAAGACAGCCAAGTTGAGCGACCTCGTTAAGTTCAACAAACAACAGAACCCTCTTGAAGCCTTCATGTCGAATTTCATTCGTCAGGCCAAGAATCCCTCGCTTTTCGGATTTTTCTAAATCCCGGCAGCTGAATTCGATAAAATCGGCCCCGCAATGTCCGACATGCTCCAAGACCCTGTGACAAATGCCGATTTGCTGAAACCGTTCAAGGTGGATGTGAATACTACCGCACAGACGCAGGAACAAACCGCACAGCAAGAGCAGAAACCCGCAACCGGTATCAAGCTGGCTCCCGTTAATCCCGACATTATTGACTGGGGCACCATTGAGAAGCAGTGGGGCATCAATCGTGAGACCCTCGAACAGTCAGGCGCGCTCCAGCAGATGGTCTATAACCGCAAGTCGCCGCAGACTTTCACTCTTCACCCTAATTTCGCCGGTGAGCAGTTTGAAGTCGATGCACGCCTCTCGTTCAAGCAAATGCCAGACGGAAGTTTCACCCTCGCTCCACACTTCATCAAGAATGAGCCTCAGCTCGATGTGCCATTCAAGGGGTATGAGTTCACCAAGGAAGACAAGGAGCAGCTTCTGAAAACCGGCAACCTCGGCAAAGCGGTTGACCTCATCGACCCCAAGACCGGGGAGGTGAAGAAGTCACTCGTCAGCATTGACCGCCTCACCAACGAGGTGGAGTCAATTCCGGTGGATAAGGTTTACATCAAGAACCATATCGGCAAGACCGAGCTTTCGATGAAGGAGATCGGCATCCTCAAAGATGGCGGTGTGGTCCACGGTAAGGAAATTGAGCTGAACAATGGCCGCAAGTTCACCAGCGACCTGCAATACAACGCCGACAAGCGCGATGTCGAGTTCGTACGCACCCAGTCGCTCAAACAGGAACAGCCCGGCGACCACACTCAGAAAGAGCAGCGCAATACATGGGTTGACGCTGAGGGCAATCCCAGACGCATCACCAAGTGGAAAGACTCTCACTTCTCTGAACAGCAGATTGCCGACTATATGGCCGGCAAGAAGATTGAGGTCGCCAACATCACCGACAAAAAGGGTCAGCCATGCACGGTATATCTCCAGTTCGACAAGGATAAACAGCGTCCGGTTACAGAATACAAGTATACCGACAACAAGAATGTGGTCGGTGTGGCCAACGAAAGTGCCACACAGTATGCCGTGAACAATCAGGGCAGAACTAACGAGGCTACGAAAAACATCACCGACCCGATGCAGAAGGGTCAGACGGCTCCCAAAAACGAGCAACAGAAGGCTCAGCAGAAAAAGCCCAAGGGGCCGAAAATATAATCCCCATCTGACATAATTCCCTGCCATTTTTTAATGGCGTTCCTCTTCACCCGCGTGGGGAGGCCGGTTCTCCCCACGCTTTTTTCAAAACCTCCCCCGAGTAAATAATCCCTTTTATAACAACCAAATAAATAAAAATCATGAATCTCGTAATAGCTTCCTCCAATACCATCGCGTTCTCCATCTCCCGTACCCTCAACTGCACCGACCGCACCCCGACGGCGCGTTCACCAACGACACCGGCAGCATCGTCGTCACCGCCGTTGACCCCGGTCTCTTCGCTCCGGTTCCTCTTCAATACTACACTGATGGCAGCGACTTTGTCAAGACGCTCCCGTTTATCCCGGAAAAACACTATTATGGAGTGCGAAGAACCATGGTGGACGGCAAACTGAAAGTGTCACCAGAAGATAAGATGGCTGCTAACAATCTTCTCGCACACGTTGCCAATGCTGATGAGGTTATTTTCGCCTCAGATGGTGGCGGCGAGGCTCAGGCTCTCTTCGCATTACTTTGCGCGAAAACAAAGGTCGGTGTTAAAACCGGGCGTATGTGGCTGACATCTCTCAACCACAAGGCTGTCAGTAACGCATACCGCCACCGTCACAATGGCCGTCATGTAACCCGAATCGCCCGTGCCGGTTTGTTGCAGTTGGGAATGGACTTCCTGCATAACACCAATGTGGAACAGGCTTTCGCTCAGGCATACGGCAAAGGCGCATTTGCACTCGGTCGTCCCGACACAGCTCTTCTCTGGACAATCAACAATATGATTGAGAGCCGCAAGAAAGCAGTGGAAGGCACTCCCAAACAGACCGTTGGCTTGACTTGCACCTACAAAGGCCAGGCATTCATCCTCGCTCCGACTGAGGTCTGGAGCAACCGTGAAATCGCAGAGGCACACTACTATTTCCTGCAAGAGGAGGTCGGCACACCTATCCATGCAACAATTATTGATGTGGAGGACAAGATCGAGCGCCCGGAACCATGCTACACACTCGCCACGCTCCAAGTGGACGCAATCTCCCAACTTGGTATGCTGCCGGGTAAGGTGGAGACTGTAGCCACCGCACTGTTCGAGAAAGGCTATATCTCGTCGCACAGAACCTCTACGCCCAATCTGCCTGAGCGTCTTCGCCGCCAGCTTGAACGCCGCTATCCGACAGCCAAGCAGTTCGACTTCATACCCGACGCACATATTCCTTACTGCCACGGCATTATCGTCACTGAGCGCACACCCATGTTCCTTAGCCATGACGAAGAGCGGCTTTACACTCTCATCAAGGAGCGCATGGAAACGGCACTCGACACACCAATCCGCTACACAGAGGTTGCGGTTGAGATGGAAGCCGGCGGTCTCAAACTCTACGGAAGTATCGAGCTTCCTTACGGATCACGTCCCGAAGACGACATCATCTTAGTCACTGCCACCGGAGCAAGTATTCTCGGATTCTCTGCTAAGAAGCCCGGCCCGCTCAAAGCTGACAGTTTCCTTGAGGGCATATACGAGGTGATGGGCATCAACGCACCCGGTCGCAAGTTGCCTCTCGACGGCATCCACAACATGGGTCTTGCCCTCCAACATCTGATTGACAACGGTTTCGTAAAGGAACTGTTCGGCGAGTTGGAAGTGACCGACAAAGGCCGTCTTTTGGTCAAGCACACCGAAGAACTGGAACTCTCCGACTTGGGCACACTCATGTCGCAGATTCAGGAGGTTGACGATCTTGCCGGCAGCACAGTCGGCACCAAGGGCACAATGAAAGCCTACGAGGACTGGATTTGCAGCCAGATTCGTCCTCTTGTCGCCAACACTTGGCTATATGCCAACAAGCCCACCGAGTTCAAGTGTCCCAAATGCGGCGCCACGATGACATCGTTCCCGGCGGTTGTGGCCTGTGACCACTGCGACTTCACCGTACCGAAGTTCTTCAAGGGCTATGAGTTGTCCGAGACCGACATCCGCCAGCTTCTCACCTATGGCTACACCTCGCCGATCTACGGCTTCATCGGTAACCAAGGCCGCAAATTCTGCGACGCTCTCGTACTCGATGCCAAGTTCCGCGTGACCTTCGCCGCCAAAGCCGCCAAGATTTACTCATGAGGACAGTAGAAATTGATGAGGAGGTTCTCGAAGCGATATTTGAGAATATCGAATATCTTCATGGCCTTGTCAATACAGTCCTGCAACTGCTCAATGCGAAGAAGCCTGATGAATGGCTCACAACCAAAGAGACAGCACAGATTCTTCGCATAAGCATTTCGACACTTCTTAATCTGAGAGTTTACGGTAAGATACCGTTCTCTCAGATTGATGGAAGGATAATGTATCTTGCCGGGGACGTGGCAAAAATACCTCCTAAAACAGAAAGTAGCGCAACCTGAATGACAGAAGTTGTATATACAAAGCGGAATGAGCGGATAAAATTATTCTTCTCGCGGTGCAAGGAATTGAAGGAAGCACTCAGTCATATACAAGACAATTGGAGGCCAATATTGAACAATGACACATTCCTCACTGACGCAGAAGTGGCTGAGAAGCTCAGGGTATCAAGAAGAACATTACACGAATATCGCGACCACGGATTGATTCCGTATTATGCCATCGGCGGCAAATACATATATTCCGAACGCGACATAAGCAATGTTCTAATGGCCAACTACCGTAGCATTGAAGATTAGACATAGATAGAGCAATAGAGGCGAGATTCCTTTTAGGGAGTCTCGCCTCTACTGCTGTTTGGAAGTTAGGGTTACTTTTTACTTTTTGCGGTCACCTTTCTTTGCGAAGACATCGCCGGCCATAGCCTCACGTATGTTCTGCATATCCTCCAAGATAGAGGAGTCGAGGACGCGGGCATAGTGCTGGGTCATCTTTATGCTTGTGTGACCAAGCATCTTCGACACATTCTCGATGCGCACACCCTGCGAAAGGGTGACGGTGGCGTAGGTGTGACGGGCGACGTGAGTTGTCAGCGTCTTCTCAATGCCACAGATGGTGCCAATCTCCTTGAGGTAACGGTTCATCACCTGATTGCATGGCACAGGCAACAGCGTCCCTTTCTTCGCGGCCTTCTTGTTGCCCTCATACTTTTTGAGGATAGCCTTGGGGATGTCGAGCAAGGGAATGTTCTGCACAACCTCCGTTTTCTGACGCGGCTTGCGTATCCACATGTTGCCGTCGTTGTCGCTTACGACATGCTCCTTACGCAGATTGGAGATGTCGATGAACGCCAATCCTGTGAATGCCGCCATGATGAACATGTCGCGCACCACATCAAGCGCCCCTGTGAAGGGGTGTTCATATATAAGGTGCAATTCATGGAGCGACAGGAATGTCGGATCGGTCTGAACCGTCTTCACCTTGATCCCGGCGAACGGATTCTTTGTAATCCATTCGTTGGCGAGGGCGCGGTTGGTGATTTTCTTTACAGCCTTCATATAGCGTGCCACCGTGTTCTGCTGTTGCTCACGGTCGATTTTGAGATACATCTCAAAGCCGTGGATGAAGTCGCGGTCAAGACTGGTGAGGGGAAGGTCGTAAGCCTCGTACTTCTTCTTGATATAGCGTTGGAGCAGTCTGGTGACGGTCTCGTACTTCTTGATGGTGCCCAACTCGAAGTCTCGGCCCATAAGAGCACGACATTCCTGATTATGCTCATGGAACGTGCCGATAATCATACGCTCCACCTTCTTGTGCGGCCCGATATTGAAGAATCGGTTGTAGAGTTCAGTCGCAGTTATAACGGAACCGTCCTGCTGCATCTCTTGGAAAAGCTGGAACATTCTAATTTCCGTGTCATCTATGAAGTTGTTGAGATCAAGAGCCTTCTTGGAGTTGCCCTTTGCTCGCTCCTTGGCTTGATTCCAGAGATTGGGCTCGATTGTCTTGCCCGTATTTGTCTCAATGCGAGTACCATTACAGATAATTCGCATGAAGATTGCCGCCTCTCCTGACTTCAGGAGTCTGCTTCTCTTGGCGAAAAACAGATTAAAATTTTCTTTCCTCATCTTATTCCAATGATTTTTGAGGGTTAAATCATTGAAAATTCGATACTCTCAATGGCTAAATTACATTGCTATATCAATCGGTATATTAGGCAATTACGCCACTATTAGTGTGCAAAAATTTCTAAACATTAGTGTGCAAAACGCTCTGCACACTTTTGCACACTCTTTGCACACAAAATGGATTCACGACCGATTGGAGTGCAGATGATATTTCAGCTGAATTTGGAGCACAAAAAATTCAATGACCATACTTTTGTTAGTTGCAAAGATAGGTCATTGTCGATGATGGGTCGATACGTAAAATGCTGAGGAATAGTGAAGTGAGATTTATTTTCATGCCATTGCGACCGAGGAGAAGCCCCTGAGAGGGGTCGGCCACTGCTGGAACACCTACATCATTCATCGTTCTTCACCACTCTTGGAAACCCCTAAACGCAACAAAGCCTCGATTTTGCTGAAAATCAAGGCTTTGAATACTTCTGAATGTTTTAAAAGTGGTCCCACTAGGGCTTGAACCTAGGACTCCCTGATTATGAGTCAGGTGCTCTAACCAACTGAGCTATAGGACCGGGGCGCTTTTGAGTGGTTTGAGCCGACGACTCGGCTTCCTTAAAAGCGATGCAAAGTTAGGCATCTTTATCGATATTGCCAAATTTAATTTGATTTTTTTTGATTTTTTTTGCTCGGGTCTTTGCCAGATGCTGAAAAATGAGTAATTTTGCATCCGAATTATACCGCACCGGGCTTAAATGAAGTGAGAGCGATAGGGTTTCGCGCTCCGCCCGACGGGTTAACCATCTAAGTTATCGCGACATAACAATGTATGCAATCGTAGAAATTCAGGGACAGCAGTTCAAGGCTGAGGCCAACAAGTTCCTGTATGTTCACTATCTCGGCGAAGCTGCTAAGGAAGGCAGCACTGTGGAATTTGACCGCGTGCTCCTCGCTGAAGCCGATGGTGCTGTGAAGGTGGGTGCTCCCACCGTCGATGGTGCCAAAGTAGTATGTGAGGTTCTCGAAAACCTCGTCAAAGGCGACAAAGTGATCGTCTTCAAGAAGAAGCGCCGCAAGGGCTACCGTCGTAAAAACGGTCATCGCCAGTGCTTCTCCAAGGTGTTAGTTAAAGAAGTAGTTGCTTAATCCCTAAAAAATCCACTCAGAGAAATGGCACATAAGAAAGGTGTAGGTAGTTCGAAGAACGGCCGCGAATCCGAAAGCAAACGTCTCGGCGTGAAGATTTTTGGTGGCCAGGCTTGCAAGGCCGGCAACATCATCAAGCGCCAGCGTGGCACTGTCCACCATCCCGGTCTTAATGTAGGCATGGGTAAGGATCACACTATTTATGCTCTTGTCGACGGCGTGGTGGTCTTCACTGAAGGCCGCAATGGTCGTCGCTTCATCAATGTGACTCCCGCTCAGGCTTGAGCCGGGTCGGTAGAAACGATCCAAGAAATTAATCGGCAGCACATCTCCTTGCGGAGTATGGCTGCCGATTTTTTTTGTTGTGTCGGTGGTGGAGCTCATTCAGGTTTGAGGCGGGGGAAGAGTCGCAGGGTATTGGCTGCGGTGGCTGCTTCAACCTTTGCGATGGCTTCTTGGGGTTGGTGTCGGGGTAGAGTGTTGATGCTATTTTGGCGGCTATGGCGGGGAGGTAGGCGCTTTCGTTGCGTTTTCCTCGGTGGGGCACCGGGGCGAGGTAGGGCGAGTCGGTTTCCAGCACTATGTGGTCGAGGCCTATCTCGGGAGCACATCCGGGAGTGTGGATTTCTTGAAGGTAACGATTCCACCGATGCCAAAGAATATTTCGGGCACATTTGTGGCTCTTCGGCGGATTTCGGCAACATCGGATGTCGAGCCTCCGAAGCAGTGCATCACTATGGCTGGTGGAGGGGAGGGGAGGCGTTCGATCACTCCGAGGGTTTCATCGAGTCCTTCGCGGCAGTGGATGATCAGGGGGAGTCCGAGTGATGCGCCGAGTGACGCCTGGCGTTCAAATGCCATAATTTGGCTGTCGCGATAGGTGGAGTCCCAATACAGATCTATGCCGATTTCGCCGATAGCCACTATTTGTCGCCATCCGGGCCGGTGAGTTCGGCTTCGATTCTGTCGACAGCTACGGACCAATTGTGATCAACTTCGGTGGGGTGGAGTCCCATGGCCATTCTCACGCAGTCTGGTCGCAGCCTCGCAATTTCTTTGAGAGGACCGATAGTGGTGAGATCGACGTTGGGCATCACCATCATGTCAACACCAGCCGCTACAGCGCGGTCGACGGCGGCTCCTGAGGAGTCGCCGTCGACGTTAAATTCGCTGAGATAAAGATGTGTGTGGGTGTCGATCATTTGCCGCCTTTCTGGTGGATGTCGGTGTCGTGGGTGTCGTCGATCAGACCGCGGTTGCGGAGCAGGGCGTCGACTGATGGCTTGTGGCCGCGGAAACGCACGTAGGTTTCCATGGCGTCGACAGATCCGCCTGCCTCAAGAATGTTTTTCTTGAACGAGGCAGCGGTCTCGGGATCGAAGATACCCTTTTCGGCGAAGAGCTCGAAGCCGTCGGTGTCGAGCACCTCGGCCCAGAGATAAGTGTAGTAGCCGGAGGCATATCCGTCAGATCCGAAGATGTGGCGGAAGTAGGGTGAGCGGTAGCGGAATTGAACTTGCGAGGGCATGCCCAGGTCGGCTGCTACCTTGGCTTCAAATGCCACAGCGTCGACCTGTTCGCCGGCAGCAGGATTGAGTGCGCCCCATTTGAGGTCAAGAAGTGCGGCGCCGGCAAGCTCGGTGGTGGTGAAGCCCTGGTTGTGGGTCGATGCGGCTTGAAGTTTGGCCACGAGCGAATCGGGTATCACTTCGCCTGTCTTGTAGTGGAAGGCATAGTCGCGGAGCAGTTCAGGTTCAAGGGCCCAGTGTTCATGGATCTGGGAGGGGAGCTCTACCATGTCGCGGTCTACATTGGTGCCGCTCTGGCTGCGGAGGGCAGCACGCGAGAGCATGCCGTGGAGGCCGTGGCCAAATTCATGAAACATAGTCTCCACTTCGTCGAGGGTGAGCAGGGCGGGGGTGTCGCCGGCGGGGCGGGTGAAGTTGCCTACATTAAACACTATGGGGCGCTGGACTGTGCCGTCGGGATCGACAAAAGAGCCCTGCATCTCGTCCATCCAAGCTCCCTGGCGCTTGGAGGCGCGGGGGAAGTAGTCGGTCATAAACACGGCCAGATGTGAGCCGTCGGTGTCGAGCACGTCGTATACCTTCACCTCCGGATGATATTTAGGAGCTTCGGGCATCTCTACAAACTTCACGCCATAGAGCTTTTCGGCCATGGTGAAGATGCCTTTGCGCACATTGTCGATGGCGAAGTAGGCTCTGACCTCATCCTCGTCGAGGGCATATTTGTCGCGGCGCACCTTTTCGGCGTAGTAGTAATAGTCGTGGGGGGCGATTGTGATTCCGGCACCCTCCTTGTCGGCGAGGGCTTGCATCTCGGCCACCTCTTCGCCCACGCGCTTCACTGCGGGGCGCCAAATCTGCATAAGCAGGTCTTCGGCTGCGGCGGGGTTCTTGGCCATCACATTTGCGGTCATGTACGACGCATAGTCGGGGTAGCCGAGGAGGGCGGCCTTACGGGCGCGCGCGTGGACAATATCGTTGATCACCGGGCCATTGTTGTATTCGCCGGAAGAAGCGAGGTTGACATATCCCTCATACATCTCGCGGCGCAGCTCGCGGTCGTCGGCATACTGCAGGAGCGGCAGACGGCTGGGGGCCTGAAGGGTAAACACCCAGTTGCCTTCGGGGAGGCCGGCCTCTCGGGCTGCGTCGGCGGCTTGAGCGACAGAGCTCTCGGGGAGTCCAGAGAGACGCTTGGGATCATTGACCACGATGCGGAATGCGTTTGTGGCCGAGAGGAGGTTGCGGTTGAACGCAAGATAGAGGTCGGATAGCTTCAGATTCACCTCTTTGAGGGCTGCCTTGTCGGTGTCGGAAAGGAGTGCTCCGGCGCGTACAAACTCAGTGTAGGTGTCTTCCACATCTTTGATCTGGGCGGGGGAGAGGCCCATGTCATTGCGGCGGTCGTAGACGCTCTTTACCTTGGCAAAGAGTTGCGGATTCATCATAATCTCGTCGCTGGCAGCAGAGATGATGGGTGAGATTTCGGCGTTTATGGCCTCCATTTCGGGCGAGTTGTCGGTTTCGTTGAGGGCGCCAAACACTCTCATCACCCTCGACAGGGTGCGTCCGGCCTTTTCCATGGCCAGGATGGTGTTGTCGAAATCGGGGGTAGCGCGATTGACGATTATAGCCTGGATCTCGGCCTCACGCTCGGCTATGCCCTGACGTATGGCCGGGATATAGTCGTCGTAGGAGATCGACTCAAACGGTGGTATGTCGTAGACGGTGCCGTAAGATGGCTGAAGGAAAGGATTGACGCGGGCCTGATCGGCCGAAGCGGCAAAAGAGCCTGCGGCAACGATACATGCGGCCAAGGCCATTTTCTTCATGTTCATGATAGATGGATGATGATGGTGTATGTAAAGATTATTGTTGTTTGCGGGAATCGTTGATGATGGCGCTCCGCTCCGACGGGCTCAGAGAGCTGAATCCCGATGTGCGCAGCTTGTCGATGAGGGCATCGTTGGCGTGGCCGTCCGACGGTTTGCCCCTATCATTGTAGCTTTTTCCGAAGCGGGCTCCGGCAAGCGAAGCCACAGCTGCGCCGGCGGCTATTCCGGCCAGATGGGCTATGTTGCTCCATGTGGCGTCGAGCATCATGCAGAGCAGGTTGATTGCTATAATGATGCCAGCGGCAAGGGCCACGCTCACAGGCTTCATAAGCGGCAGGTCGATGCGTCGTCGTGGGGTCACCACTGCTGCGGCTGCCACGACACCCATCACGGCGCCTGATGATCCAAGCAGCAACCCATCGGGTGCTATCATGGCATAAGCGGCTGCGGCCGCCAGGCCGCCGGCAAAGTAGATGGCTGTGAGAGTGCGGGCCCGGAGGCCGGCGTCGGCCATGAGGAGCCAAAACCATGCGAGCCACAGCATGTTGAGGATCAGGTGGAGCTCATCATACTGGGTAAACATATAGGAGACCGGAGTCCATGGCCTGTCGAGCAGATCGGAGGCGCTGAATGCCAGATATCCTACAAGGTCGGCGAGTAACGAGGGTGCGAAGGCCGCGCATAGCCGCAGCACGATAAACACCCCAACGTTTACTGCCGCTATCGCGCCAAGAGCGCGGAGCGACCGGTGGCGGCGTGCTGGATCAATAGAAGTCGCCATGAAC
>PDYJ01000045.1_pt1 | contig 18631 bp, 18 predicted proteins | sample 1430841 | NCBI WGS metagenome assembly PDYJ01 (sample SAMN07237672, study PRJNA390542) | Gut metagenome, whole genome shotgun sequencing project. | isolation source: fecal pellets | host: Mus musculus | place: USA: New York, NY | collected 2016-10 | reverse complement strand
TGAGGCCACCGTCGACGTCGGCTTGGAGAAGAGGGCCTTGGCGTTGGAGGGCTTGCAGCTGCCGCCATAGAGGATCGATGTGTTGTCGGCTACTTCCTTGCCATACTTGTCGGCGATCACGCTGCGGATGTAGGCGTGGATCTCTTCGGCCTGGTCGTCGGTAGCGGTCTTGCCGGTGCCGATGGCCCATACGGGCTCGTAGGCGAGGATGATCTTGCCGAAGTCGTCGGCCGAGAGGTTGAAGAGGCCTTCTTCGATCTGAGCCTTTACAACTTCAAAGTGCTTGCCGGCTTCGCGCTCTTCGAGCACTTCGCCGATGCAGAATATGGGGGTAAGGCCGTTTTCGAGGGCGAGAGCTACTTTCTCGCGGAGGGTTTCGGAGGTCTCACCATAATACTGACGACGCTCGGAGTGGCCGAGAATGACATATGTAGCGCCGGTCGATGCAACCATGGGAGCCGATACTTCACCGGTGTAGGCACCGCTGCGGTGATCGGCACAGTTTTCAGCGCCGAGGCCGAGCTTTGTCTGGTCTATTTCGGCGGCGATGGAGGCGAGGTGGTGAAGGGCACGCAGATCACTACGTCGCAGTTGGCCTGCTTGGATGCGAGAGCGGTGTTGACTTCCTTGGCGAGTGCGATGCCTTCGGGCAGGGTGGTGTTCATCTTCCAGTTGCCTGCTACAATTTTCTTTCTCATTGGTGTATTTTAGTTGAAATTGTTTGTTGTCGACTTTTATTGATTGTCTTGGAGTGCAAAATTAATCAAAATCATTGATAAAACCGAGCGCGGAATAGAAAATGATTCAGGGCTCGGCTGAGTCGTTGCGCTTTGAGCGCCGGTGGCGAAGCCGCCATTTCACAAGGCGTCCGGTAGAATCGAGGATATATAGGGCCATCAGGGCGAGCAGAAGCGCAAATGAGAGTGCGCGGAACAGTGCTCCACCTTTGTCGCTGATGATCTCCGGGCCAACAGAGCTGAATAGCATGGCGTCGGTGAGCGAGGTGTCCATCAGGGCCATTGACCGCTTCCACACTATGTTTCCGTCGCGGAGGTAGACAAGAGCCATGTTGCCTCTGGCGAGCTCCTTGAGGGTTGTGGCTTCGGCGGTGTAGATCGGATAAGAGGCCATGGATATGTCGGCCCATGCTTCCACAGAGGCATCGTCGCCTGCTATTAGTGCGGCCATGCGTCCGTTGTGGCTCACCATGTAGTCGCTGAGCTCGTTGAGGAAATATGTCCACGACATTTCTGCGCGCTGCAGCTGGGGTATGATCAGGAGTATCTCTTCTCCTTCGCCGCCGACCGCATCGGAGGTGGCGTCGTTGCCGTCAAGATCATAGGCTACCAGTTCGGTGAGTGAAGTGGTGGGCTGAGAGTGGTCAACTCTGTCTATGAAAGTCCAGGTGGAGTCGGGGAGGGCGTCGAGTGCAAACTCTTTTTTGTCGCCATTTTTCTCATACAGAAAAGTCACATCGCCTTCGTCGGAACTCTCTCCGTCGGTATCGTCGTCGTGGAGAAGCGCCGATCCTACCGGGAAGGACCGGAAGTCGATCATAGGCTGGATATTGTAGCCGTAGAGCCCGACCGATAGCAGGAAAGCCACCAGAAGGGTGATGACGAGCCATTGGATATATGGAGTGAAGAGCGGAGCCGCCTTGCGGTTGTTCTTGATAAGGAATATCAACACAGCCGTGATCACCACATTTTTCCAGAAAGTGGCGCCGTTGCTAATGACTAAGAAATCGCCAAAGCATCCGCAGTCGCTCACCGGATTGGAGATATAGATGTAAAGAGTGAGCGGAAGCATCACGGCCATGATGGCTGTGAGCAGCATCGGCACAGCTCGCCGGCAACACCCGAGCATGAGTAGGGCTCCGAGGGTGAATTCGGCACCGCTGAGCATTATTGCGGCCATAAACACTATGGTGCGCGGCTGCTGCATATCCCAGATGTTGAGATATTCCTCGATTTTGTAGACGGTGCCCCAAAGATCAATATCTTTAGTGATACCCGATATGACGAATAGAGCTCCAATGACTATGCGGGCCATCACAACACCCCATTTTCAGCAGGCGCTCTCTGGTAGTCTCGGTCATTGGGGTTCGCTCAGTTTTATGATGCCGAAGGTGGCATAGTTGATAATGTCGAGATAGTTGGAGTCGATGCCTTCACTCACGGAGGTATGCCCTGCATGGTCTTCTATCTCTTTTATGCGCTGGAGCTTGGTAAGTATGAAATCGGTATAGGAGTTGACTCTCATGCCTCGCCAAGCCTCATCGTAATCGTGGTTTTTACGCACCATCAGGTCGAAAGCTTTGGTGGCCTCGGCATCGTAGAGGTCGAGAGCCTGTGAGGGGGAAAGATCGGTATTGTCGGCAGCACCGAGCTGAAGCTGTATCAGCCCGGTGATGCCGTAGTTTACAATAGCCTTGAACTCGCTCAGGGCATCATCGTCGATCATTGCCACTCCCTTTGTCTCAAGCGAGCGTATGCGTTTGGCCTTGATAAAGATCTGATCGGTGATCGAGGCCGGACGCATGATGCGCCAGCTCGCGCCGTAGTCGTTGAGCTTGGCCGCGAATATTGAGCGGCAAGCGGCGAGCGCGGCGCCGAACTGGCTGTCGGTATCGGTGTTTGCTTTCTTTTCCATCAGAGCGATTTGGGAGGATAGAGGGTGTCCCACCATGTGGAGTCGTGTTTGAGGTATTTTTCAAACCAGGCGAAGATGGTGTCCTGCCACTTGATGCGCTTGTCGTAGTCGAGGATGTGATGGTCTTGATCGGCTACGGCTACGAGGGCGGTGGGGCGTCCGAGCAGCTTCAGTGCTGTAAACATCTGTATGCTCTCGCCGTAGGGCACATTATTGTCGCTGTCGCCATGGAGGAAGAGGAGGGGAGTTGTGATCTTGTCGGCAAGGAAGAGCGGGCTCTGGCCTACATATAAGTCGGAGTGGCTCCAGGGATAGCTGTTGGCCATCGACACCTCGCTGTAGCTGTAGCCCAGTAGCCTTCGCCCCAGTAGGATGTGTGGTCGCTTATGCCGGCATGGCTTATGGCGGCGGCAAACATTGGGGTCTGGGTTTGGAGATACTGGGTCATGAATCCACCGTAGCTGGCGCCAATGCAACCTATGGCAGTGGAGTCGGCCCACTCGTTGGCGCGGCAGAAAGCCTGGGTGCCCTCGATGATATCTGCAGCGACACCCTCGCCGGCAGTGTTGACATGGCGGGAGGCCCATTCCTGACCGCGGCCTGTGCATCCGCTCGGGTTGATCACAAGCACGGCATATCCCTGTGCGGCATAGAGGTGGTGGGATATCGGCTCTCGAAGTTGCGTCCGGTGGGGGAGCATCCGCCGTAGTAGTTGACGATCACGGGATATTTCTTGGCCGGATCGAAGTCGGCGGGAAGATAGTAGCGGGCAAAGATTGAATCGCCGCGTGAGGTGACATAGTTGAAGGGTGTGCACGGGCCGAGAGCAAGCGAGGAGAGTCGCTCAGCCGAAGGATCATCGGCCAGACGTGAGCTCTTGCGCTTGAGATCGGCGAGATACACGCGATCGGAATTGGAAGCCGACGCACCGCGCCATGCCATGAGGTTGCCCTTGCGCGGGAGAGAGAATGATGTGGCCATATCCTCTTCGCCTGTATCGGCCCGCGATATGGTGCCCTTGGCAGGATCGTAGACAAATATGTGGACGCAGTCGCGGTCTTCGGCGGTGAAGTAAACCCGACCGTCGGCGCGACTCCATTCTGCGCCTGTCACCGATGGATCAAACTTGCGGGTGATGGGATTGATGCTGTCGTCGGCGGTGTTGACGATGAAGAGCTCGCCTTCGGTCATAGAGGCTGTGCGCCCTTCGGGCAGATCGAGACCCACGCCGTCGAGGCTCTCGGGGGTGCCGCTTACGAGCACCGATGATCCGTCGGGCGAGAAAAGGGCCGAGGATACAAATCCGTCGTTTCTGACAACAGTGTCGGCCTTGAGGGTGGAGAGGTCGATGCTGAGGATGTCGCGGAGGGTAGTGGGGCGCTGCTCGTAGCGTGAGCGGGCTGTTGTGACGAGGATTTTGCTACCGTCGTCGGCGATATCATTGAGATAGAGCTGACGGAATCCGAATGTCACCGGGGTGGTGATACCTGATGCGAAGTCAACTCGCCACAGGCGGGCACGTTTGCGCCACCCGGGCTGGCGGTCTTCTGGTTCGAGCACTTGATACACATCTCCCTCGGTGGGCCCATCGACATAGGTGGTGAGTATGGCAAAATCTTCAGTGGGCGCTATGGCGAGGTTGCCTTCGGGCACTCCTGAAGCCAGAATGGTCTCGGCTCCGCTTTCAGGATCGACAGCATAGAGGGTTGTGGTGCCGTCGTCGGCGTAACGGGTACCATAGAGGCGCGGGGAGGAGGGCATCCATCGCATGATGTCGCGGCGCAGCGGCCCTACGGGCGAGCCGTCGGCGGTGCGGGTGATGCGAGAGTAGCTGTCGGTCTTTTTTCCACCGGGAGTGACTACAGAATAGAATGTCTGCAGATAGCGGCCGTCGGGAGAGAGCGCGATATAGCCCGAGTGGGTGCCGTCGCTGAAATCATTGAGCGAGGGCATACGTCCGGCCTTTGCCGAAATATCCGCAATGATGATTTTTGAGGCGCTCCCTGCCGGAACAGTCATGGCTACATCGGCCACAGGATGGGTGGAGGGGGTGTTGAGCCAATCGATCTCCACATTGTATGAACCTGGTTTGAGGTTTACCGGGCCGTTCACGGCGTTGCCGCCTATATATACCTTGGCTCCTTCGGGCACAATGAATCCGGCATCTTTGACAAAACTTTTCACGTCAATGCGGAATGATAGGCGCCCCATGGAGTAGGAGTCGGGAGCTGATGCAAGTGAAGCACCGCGCTCTACAACCGCCACAGCCGGGAGAGCGGCGCGACGGTTCATTTCAAGAACGCCCAAGTGGTCAAACGATTTGCCCTGGGCGTCGAGAGAGTCGATCATCAGAGGGGATGAGAGGGCTATCGGAGCGCTTGCATTGAGCCTCTCCACCTTGATGGTGTCGGTGGGCTGGGCCGCCGATGCGCCCATTACAGAGAGCGCGGCAGAAGCTGCGATAATAATACGGTTCATCGGGAAAGATTAAAAAAGTATGTGAGAGACAGTGATGGAAGGATAGTAGTCGTATATTTGTACGGTTATTCGTCGGGTTGATTGATCATTTCGAGAAAGGTATCCTCGTTGATGATGGGGATGCCGAGCTTGGATGCTTTCTCATATTTTGCCGGGCCCATATTGTCGCCGGCGAGAATGAAGTCGGTTTTCTTGGATATCGAGCCGGAATTGCGTCCGCCGTGAGCCTCGATCATATCCTTGTACTGGTCGCGCGAGTGGCGGGCAAAGACGCCTGAAATGACAAAGGTTTTGCCTGCGAGGCGGTCGGATCCTGATGCTTGTTCCGTGTGGTCGACCGCCATCTTCACCCCCGCTTGCCGCAGGCGTTCGACTATGGCCCTGTTGCCCTCCACGGCAAAGAAGTCGACTATTGCGCGGGCAATACGAGGTCCGATATCGGGTATGTCAGTGAGGGCCTCTTCCGATGCGGCCATGAGCGAGTCGATATCGGTGGTGGCACGGGCGAGTTTTTTGCTCACGGTCTCGCCTACATATGGTATTGAAAGGGCGTAGATCACCCTCTCGAACGGCACTTCAAGAGAAGCCCGTACCCCTTCTACTACGCGCTCGGCCGAGCGTGGGCCGAATCCTTCGAGGGTCAGAAGTTGGTCGGTGGTGAGGGAGTAGAGATCGGCGATGTCGGCCACGAGCCCTCGGTCGTAGAGCTGCTGCACCGCTTCCTCGCCAATGCCGTCGATATCCATCATGTGACGGCCTACGAAGTGCTGGATGCGTCCCACGATCTGGGGCGGGCAACCATACTTGTTGGGGCAGATCCATGACGCCTCGCCTTCAACCCGGATGAGCGGGGTAGAGCATGCCGGGCAGCGATCGACAAACTCCACCGGTGCTGCACCCTGACGGCGTGCCGACGTGTCGACTCCTGTGATTTTGGGGATGATCTCGCCGCCTTTTTCCACATAGAGCATATCCTCCTCGTGGATGCCGAGCGAGGCCACGATGTCGGCGTTGTGGAGCGAGGCGCGCTTGACTATTGTGCCGGATAGAAGCACAGGCTCAAGGTTGGCGACGGGGGTTATGACACCCATGCGCCCTACTTCAAACGATACGTAGCGCAGGCGTGTTAGCGCTCTTTCGGCCGGAAACTTATAGGCAATGGCCCATCGCGGACTCTTGGCTGTGAAGCCGAGATTGAGCTGCTGGCGCAGTGAGTTTACCTTCATCACGAGGCCGTCGGTGGCCACAGGCAGGGTGCGTCTCTCGGTGTCCCAATAAGTGATGAACTCATCCACTTCGTCGATGGAGTGGAGAAGCTTCATGTGGGGGGCAACCTTGAAGCCCCAGCTTCGGGCGGCCATGAGATTGTCGTAGTGGTTGTCGGACGGGAGATTGTCGCCAATAAGGTAGTAGAACACGGCATCGAGGCCACGACGGGCCACCTCGGCCGAGTTGAGAGTCTTCAAAGTGCCGGCTGCGGCATTGCGCGGATTGGCGAAAAGAGGTTCGCCATTGGCCTCGCGCTCTGCGTTGAGCCGGTCGAAAGCAGTCCATGGAAGCAGGATCTCACCGCGTATCTCAAAGGAGTCGGGGATTCCGTCGCCTTCTACCACTGCGGGATGGAGCGGATGGTGAGAATATTGTCGGTGACCACATCGCCACGGGTGCCGTCGCCACGTGTCACTGCTCTCACCAGCCTTCCGTGCTCATAGATGAGCGATATTGAGGTTCCGTCGTATTTAAGCTCGCCTACAATGTCGAAGTCTTCGCCCATCAGCCCCTCGCGGCAGCGGCGCACGAAGTCGTCGACCTCCTCCACCGAGTAGGTGTTGGATAGCGAGAGCATGGGATTGATATGGGCGGCCTGACTGAAGCCCTTTCCGGCAAGGTCGCTGCCCACCCGGTGGGTTGGAGAAAGAGGATCGTCGAGGTCGGGATGTTGCTGCTCAAGCTGTTCGAGCTCATGCATCATCATGTCGAAGTCGCGGTCGGATATCTCAGGCGCGTTGTCTATGTAGTAGAGTCGGTTGTGGCGGTTGAGCTCACGGCGGAGTTCCTCTATCCTTAGAGTGGGAGTCATAGGGTCGGGGGAGTCAGTTGATTTTGAATTTACATTTTACGATGGCGGGATTGACCTCTTCATCGTCAGAGATGCGGCACATCTCATCCGAGGGAATGAGCATATAAAAAGAGTCATCGCTGACAAAACGCATCGGCCATCCATATACATCAGTTCCCTCGATTTTTACAGGAAATCCGGTGACAAACTGTTCAAATCCACCATGCTCGTCGTATGTTGAGGTATGGCGGTAAACGAGCTCACCGTCGGTCAGGCGGTATACATCAAAGCGTATGAGTTCGCTGTCGTCATGCAGATAGTAGGTTGCAAAAATATAGCGGGAGTTGAACACCGGGTTGTTGATGTTGAAATGGTTCTTCTCCACTTCGCGGAGCTCTTCCAGATCCTTAATTGTCCCCCAGGGATAGGAGTAATCGCCAAGGTCGAGGACAATGCTCTTGACGAGAGTTGATGTGGCCTCATCGTAGCGGCATATAGTGTCGCCGTCGGTGATATAGAGCTCTCCGTTGATAGGGAGCAACTCTTCCAGCCGGGATTGGGCAAGAACATCCCAGCGCTCTTCGGCAAGGGTGTAAGTCGAAATCTGTTTCCAGTCGGGTGTAAAGCGGTAGATTTTGCGTTTCTTCACCTTGTGAAAGCCACCCTCCATTGATGCATCGTTGTTTATGGCGAGCCACCCTCCATCGGATAGGGCGGCGATATCACCAACGCTGTCGAGAGCTGCCCTCATTACGAAATCGCCTTCAGAGGTGTATTCCAGGATGCTGTGGATGATGCGGTTGGAGTCGATCACACCCCATTTATCTATGGCAGGATTATATGCAGCTTGCCAGAGAGATGAATATTCCTCAGGCCCCTGACCTGTATGGTTGAATGCTCCTATAGATTGGCCCGTTGTAAAGTCAAAGCGGCTCAGCCACATATCCTCGTTGATGTAAGCGATACCGTTGGCTACATAGAGCAGATCAGGAGTGTCAAGCATGGTGCTGTCGGTAAATTCCGGGCGACACACGGCCTCTACCACTACTGAGCCTGAGAGATTGTCAAAATCGGTTTTTGAAAAATTTCCGGCAATATTGACAACCGGTACTTTCCGGCTCTCGGGTGCGGATGAGCAGCCTGCGAGAGCAAGCGCAGCCATGAGTGATGATATCTTGATGACGGTCTTTTTCATGTCTTTTGGTTGATTTGCGAATTGTTTTGTCAACGGACATGCAAAGGTAATAAAAATAAAGAAGATGGCGCTCAGCGGTGGCGGGTAAAAACAGAGCGTCGGCCTCCGGATGCCGGAGGCCGACGCCTATGGTCGGTCGGTTGAATGGTGGCTATCAAGCCTTGCCGTTTGAACCGAGCACGTTGACGATCTTGTGCTTGTAGAGCTTCTCCATCTCGTCGCGGGCCGGGCCGAGATACTTGCGGGGATCAAACTCACCGGGCTTGGTAGCGAATACCTCGCGGACGGCGGCGGTCATGGCCAGACGGCTGTCGGAGTCGATGTTGATCTTGCAAACGGCGCTCTTGGCAGCCTTGCGGAGCTCTTCTTCGGGGATACCGATGGCATCGGGGAGCTTGCCGCCATATTTGTTGATGGTGTCGACATACTCCTGAGGTACAGAGCTGGAGCCATGGAGCACGATGGGGAATCCGGGGAGCTTCTCCATAACGGCATCGAGAACCTCGAAAGCCAGAGGAGGGGGAACAAGACGGCCCTCGGCGTTGCGGGTGCACTGCTCGGGGGTGAACTTGTAGGCGCCGTGGCTGGTGCCGATCGAGATGGCGAGCGAGTCGCAGCCGGTGCGGGTGGCGAAGTCGATCACTTCCTCGGGATCGGTGTAGGTGTGGTGGTCAGACGATACCTCGTCTTCAACGCCGGCGAGAACGCCGAGCTCGCCTTCTACGGTCACATCATACTGATGAGCGTAGTCGACAACCTTCTTTGTGAGGGCAACATTTTCCTCGTAGGGGAGGTGTGAGCCGTCGATCATCACAGACGAGAAGCCATTGTCGATGCAGCTCTTGCAAAGCTCGAAGCTGTCGCCATGGTCGAGGTGAAGAACGATCTGGGGATTCTCCCAGCCGAGCTCCTTGGCATAAGCCACAGCACCCTGGGCCATGTAGCGCAGGAGGGTAGCGTTGGCATAGTTGCGGGCACCCTTGGATACCTGGAGGATGACGGGGCTCTTTTCTTCGGCAGCGGCCTTGATGATGGCCTGGAGCTGCTCCATGTTGTTGAAGTTGAAGGCAGGGATAGCGTAACCTCCCTTGATGGCCTTGGCAAACATCTCGCGGGTGTTGACGAGGCCGAGTTCCTTAAAGCTTACCATATTTGGAAAAACGGGTTTATATGTGTCGTGGAATCAACGTCGGGCCGCACGGCGGCGCCTTAGTCAGGTGCAAAGATAGCGATTTTTTTTGAAGGGTGATTTATCAGCACTTCATTTTTTTGCATACCTTTGCGAGATAATGGAAAATATAAGATTCAATGTGGGCCGCGGCCAGCGGCTTCTGCTATTTGTATGTGTGGCCACTTTGTGTCTGCTGGTCACTGCTGTGCTTGTTTATATCATTGGCACCGACACCACCCCCAAAGCGCGTATAGGCGCAGTGTTGCAGGATGTTATAGCTTTCGCAGTCCCGGCGGTGGCTGTGGCGGTGATGGTGACGCGCCGACCGGCCGATCTGCTCATGATCCATAAGCCGGAGCCTGTGGCGGCCATGGCCATGGTGATGGCATTGCTGGTAGCCATGCCTGCTCTCAATCTGCTTGTGGAGTGGAACGCCTCTCTCCCCCAGCCTGAGAGCTTCCGCGCCGATGCCGAGGCTCAGCACGCCATGATAGAGATGCTATTTGGCGGTACGGGTATAGGGTCGCTTGTGGCGGCCCTGCTCATAATCGGAGTGATGGCGCCGCTGACGGAGGAGATGCTGTTTCGCGGATGCCTCCAGCGTCTGCTCCAGAGCATCGCAGGGCGGAGCGGAGCGGTGTGGATCGCCGCGGCAGTGTTTTCATTCATGCACTTCGATCTCACAGGCTTTGTGCCACGTATGGTGCTGGGAGTGATATTCGGCTATGCCATGCTGTGGAGCGGCTCGCTGTGGACCGCCGTTGCATGCCATTCCATCAACAATTGCCTCGCCGTCACGGCCATGTGGCTTGAGATGCGGGGCAGCGCAGCCGGCACCGAGCTCCAGACCTTCGGCTCAACAAGCCTTGGGCTCGTGGCTCTGAGCGTGGTTGTAGCATCGGGTCTTGCGTTTGTGGCGTATCGCCACCGTAGGCTGATTGCTGACAGGCAGTAGGGGGTGGGTCAGTCGAATTTCTTGCGGTTGAAGATGAAGTTGCGGCCGAGATATTTCTCTCTCACCACGGGGTTGACGGCCAGCTCTTCAGACGTGCCCTGAAATAGTATCCGGCCGTCGAAGAGGAGATAGGCCCGGTCGGTGATCGAGAGGGTCTCGGGTGCGTTGTGGTCGGTGATGAGGATACCTATGTTTTTTTCCTTGAGCTTGTAGACGATATACTGGATATCTTCCACTGCGATGGGGTCGACGCCGGCAAAGGGCTCGTCGAGCATTATAAACTTGGGGTCGATTGCCAGACAGCGGGCTATCTCGGTGCGTCGGCGTTCGCCGCCCGACAGCTGGTCGCCGAGGTTTTTGCGCACCTTTTCAAGGCGGAATTCGGCAATAAGGCTTTCGAGTTTATCGCGCTGATATTCCTTGGAGGTGGGTGTCATCTCCAGGACGGAGCGGATGTTGTTTTCGACCGTCATCTTGCGGAACACCGACGGCTCCTGGGCAAGGTAGCCTATGCCGTAGCGCGCACGCTTGTAGACCGGATATTTGGTTATGTCGACATCGTTGAGGAAAATGCGTCCTTCATTGGGGTGATGAGCCCTACGGTCATGTAGAAAGTGGTGGTCTTTCCGGCGCCGTTTGGTCCGAGAAGGCCTACTATCTCTCCCTGCTTCACATCTATCGACACGTGGTTGGCCACAGTGCGCTTGCCATATTTCTTGACAAGATTGTCGGTGCGGAGCACCATGCGGCCATCGGGAGTGCCGCCGGTATTTAATTCTTCAGCAGCCATGTCAGAAAGATTGTTTGGCCCTGCGGAGGCGTGCGTCGATATAATCGGTGAGAAGACCTATGGCCACGGCATTGGATCCTCCTTGGGGCACAATCAGGTCGGCATAGCGCTTGGTGGGCTCGATATACATCTCGTGCATGGGTTTGAGCACATCTTGATAGCGGTCGATCACTATCTGTGGGGTGCGTCCGCGCTCCACGCAGTCGCGTGCGATTACCCGGATGAGTCGGTCGTCGGCATCGGCGTCGACAAATACCTTAACGTCCATCATCTTGCGGAGGGTGGGATCGTTGAGCACAAGGATGCCCTCGACAATCACCACATCGCGGGGCTCGACCTTAACCGTTTCTTCCTGCCGGGTGCAGGTGAGGTAGCTGTAGGTGGGCATTTCGATGGCATGGCCCGCCTTAAGTTGGCGCAGATGCTCGGCCAGCAGAGTCCACTCGATCGAGGCAGGTTCGTCGAAGTTGATCTTGCTGCGCTCTTCGGGCGGGATGTGGCTGGAGTCTTTGTAATAAGAGTCCTGTGGAATGACAGTGACCTCTCCCTGAGGGAGAGAGGATATAATCTTGTTGACAACGGTGGTCTTTCCTGAGCCGGTGCCACCTGCTATACCTATTATAAGCATCCGAGGGTGGGATAGTGGTTGTTAATGGAGTGAAGAGGTAAAGATAGCGCGAAGATAGTTATTTTTTTGCAGCTCGGGGGTGTGGTTTGGTTAAAAAAGCGCCAATCGTGGCCATTTGGCCTAATGAGAACGGGTAGTGAGGGGGCAGGTTTGTTGAAAAATCACTAACTTTGCGTTCCCTCTGCTCCTGCTGCAGCGGGAGACAACACTTCAGCACCAGACTATGATAATATCTTCGTCCCTGACTTCCTTCGGCCGCTACTGGCTGTTTATGAAGCGAGTGTTCAGCGTGCCCGACCGGTGGCGCGTGTTTTTCTCGCGCACCATTGTGGAGATAACCAAACTTGGAGTAGACTCGATCCCGCTCGTGATGATCATATCGGTATTCATCGGCGCGGTGTGCTGCATCCAGATGGAGCTCAACACCAGCTCTCCGCTGCTCCCGGCCTACTCGGTAGGACTGGCCACCCGCGACATTGTGCTTCTGGAATTTTCCAATTCGATACTTTGCCTGATCCTTGCGGGTAAGGTCGGCTCTAATATAGCATCGGAGATAGGCACCATGCGTGTGACCGAGCAGATCGACGCACTTGATATCATGGGTGTCAACTCGGCCAATTATCTTGTGCTCCCCAAAGTGGTTGGCTTTGTGCTTTTCATGCCTGTGCTTGTGGCGCTTTGCATCGCCACAGCCCTGTTCGGCGGCTTTCTGGTGGCGGTGGTCACCGATCTTATCCCGGTCAACAGATATATCTACGGCATTCAGGCCATGTTTATAGAGTGGTATGTATGGTATGGCATCATCAAGTCGATAGTGTTTGCCTATATTATCGCAAGCGTGTCGGCCTACTGCGGATTCTATGTCAAGGGTGGCGCCCTTGAGGTGGGCAAAGCCTCAACCAACGCCGTAGTGTCATCATCGATCCTCATCCTGCTCATGGATGTGGTGCTCACCAAACTCCTCCTGCAATGATTGAAGTAAAGAATCTCACCAAGACCTTCGACGACGGACGCACTGTGCTCCACGATGTGTCGGCCACATTTTATTCAGGTAAGACCAATCTGATCATAGGCCAGAGCGGCTCGGGCAAGACAGTGATGGTAAAGTCGATTGTCGGGCTGGTCCACCCCGACGGTGGCGAAATACTCTACGACGGGCGCAATTTCCTGACCATGGACAGCGACCAGATAAAAAAACTTCGCAAAGAGATCGGAATGCTCTTTCAGGGCTCGGCACTTTTTGACAGCGAGACGGTGCTCGGCAATGTGATGTTTCCGCTGATGATGTTTGGCGACATGAGCCCTGCCGAGCAGCGGGAGCGCGCTGAGTTTTGCCTTGAGCGCGTCAATCTCCACGGCGCGGGTCATAAATATCCCGCCGAGATCTCCGGCGGCATGCAGAAACGTGTGGCTATAGCCCGCGCAATAGCTCTCAATCCCAAATATCTGTTTTGCGATGAGCCTAATTCGGGTCTTGACCCGCGCACCTCGCTGGTGATCGATGAGCTTCTCAGCGACATCACACATGAATATGGGATCACCACCATCATCAACACCCACGACATGAACTCGGTGATGGGTATAGGCGAGAATATAGTGTTTATCAAGGAGGGCCGGGCCGAATGGATAGGCAATTCAAAGGAGCTTTTCCACTGCGACAATAAGGCTCTCAACGATTTTGTGTTTGCCACTCAGCTTTTCCGCGACGCCCGCAGCTACATACGCGAGCATTCTACCCGCGGCTGAGAGGTCACCGTATAATAATAGCATCGGCGGCGCCAGGATTGATACTTCCGGGCGCCGCCGATGCTATTGGTGAGTGTGTGGGTTTATTTCTCAGGCTGATGGCCGGAGGCTGTTGCGGCATCGAGGGCTGCGATGGTGGCAAGATTGACAATATCGCGCACCTTGGCTCCGACATGGGTGAAGTGGACAGGCTTGTTCAGACCCATCTGGATAGGGCCAATGGCTTCGCCTACGCCCATCTCGAGGATCATGCGGTAGGCCGACGAGCTGGCCGAGAGATTGGGAAACACGAGGGTGTTGACATCCTTGCCGTAGAGACGGGTGAAGGGGTAGGTCTCGTCGCGCAGACGGCGGTCGAGGGCAAAGAGGAGGTTCATCTCGCCGTCGATGGCCAGATCGGGATACATCTCGCGCATCTTGCCTGCAACAGAAGCCACCATGTCGGGCTCAGACTCACCGGCCGAGCTGCCGAAGTTGGAGTAGCTCACGAGAGCCATTACGGGTGTGTGTGCGAAATACTCTACCGAGTTGCGGGCCAGACGGGCAATGTCGAGCAGCGCTTCGGCGTCGGGATTGCGGTTGACCTGAGTGTCGGCGAGGAAGAAAGCACCCTTTTTGGTCTGTACGATATGCAGGGCTGCAAAGTGGCGGTAGCCGGGGCGTATGCCGATCACCTCGCGGGCAATGCGTCCGGTTTGCTGCGCAGCCGAATATGTTCCCCCGAGGAATGCGTCGGCATCGCCCGCATCGACCATCATCATGCCGAAGTAATTGCGGTCAAACATCTTTTCCTGCGCATCCATTAGGGTCATGCCTCGGCGGCCGAGGCGTCCTGCCAGACGCTCGGCGTAGCGCTGACGGCGGTCGGCCTCGCGGTCGTGACGCAGATTGATGATCTCGATCCCGGTAAGGTCGAGGTGGAGACGCTCGGCGCGTTTGGCTATCATCTCGTCGTTGCCGAGAAGTATGGGATGAAGAGTTTCTGGCGAGCTCCCTGCACGGCGGCCTGAAGCATATTGTCGGTATTGGCTTCGCCAAACACCACCTTCTTGGGGTGCTTCTTTGCTTCGTCTGATATGCGGCGCATGATGCGGTTGTCGTAGCCCATGATGCGGCGCAGGCGGTCGGTGTAGGCTTCCCAGTCGGTTATCGGCCTGCGGGCGACACCGCTCTCCATAGCGCCACGGGCCACAGCGGGAGCTACCGTGATGAGCAGACGGGGGTCAAGCGGTTTTGGCAGGATATATTTGGGACCGAAGCTGAGGGTCTCGCCTTCGGAGTAGGCGGCGCTCACAACCGGAGGCACCGGCTGCTTGGCCAGATCGGCTATGGCATGGACAGCGGCCAGCTTCATCTCTTCGTTGATGCCGGTGGCGCCGCAGTCAAGTGCTCCGCGGAAGATGTAGGGGAAGCCGAGCACATTGTTGATCTGGTTGGGATAGTCGCTGCGGCCGGTGGCAAATATCATGTCGGGACGGGTGGCGACAGCAAGATCGTAGGCGATCTCCGGATCGGGATTGGCAAGCGCAAACACGATCGGCTTGGGGGCCATGCTGCATAGCATCTCGGGCGTGACAACATCCTTTACCGAGAGGCCCAGAAACACATCGGCATCAACCATAGCCTCTGCGAGGGTGTTGATGGGGCGGTTGGTCATGAACTCACGCTTCTGCTCGTTGAGGTTGCCGCGTGAGGCATTGAGCACACCCTTGGAGTCGCACATCACCACATTTTCCTTTTTCACTCCAAGGGCCACATAAAGTCGGGTGCAGCTCACGGCAGCCGCACCTGCGCCATTGACCACGAGGCGTATCTCGTCGATCTTCTTGCCCTGGATCTCCAGAGCATTGAGCAGTCCGGCAGCCGAGATGATGGCAGTGCCGTGCTGGTCGTCGTGCATCACCGGGATGTCGCACTCCTCTTTGAGCCTGCGCTCGATCTCAAAACACTCGGGCGCCTTGATGTCTTCAAGATTGATTCCGCCAAAGGTGGGGCAATGGCTTTAACAGTCTGGATAAACTTTTCGGGATCTTTTTCGGCCACTTCGATGTCGAAACAGTCAAGGCCGGCAAAAATCTTGAAGAGGAGCGCCTTGCCCTCCATTACCGGCTTTCCGGCTTCGGGACCTATGTCGCCAAGCCCGAGCACTGCGGTGCCGTTGCTGATCACGGCCACCAGATTGCCCTTGTTGGTGTATTCGTAAACGTCGTCGGGATTTTTCTCGATCTCCTTGCAGGGATAGGCCACGCCGGGGGAGTAGGCCAGCGCGAGATCGTGTTGGGTGGAGTAGGGTACTGTGGGTACTATCTCAATTTTGCCGGGCTTCCCCTCGCGATGATATTCGAGGGCAGCTTCGCGCGAAACGGGTGTTGACATTGTGTGAAAACTTAGAAATTGGTTACGGAGTGGAAACGATAACGCAAAATTAACGTTTTTTCCTCAATTACAATAACAAAAGCTGACCAACTTTTGTTTTGGGCCCTGATTTACGTTTGTGGTGGGGAGCGGGGCGGCAATGATGAGCGTTGTATAGGTAGGCAAACTGAAAGCTGCAACCGACGGAAAAATATTTGGTAGGTTGCGGCTAATGAGTTAACTTTGCCGTACCAAGCCCCGGGACACAGGCAATAGACCATGCCGCTGGGGTGTCTCACAACAATTGTTTCACTTTTATTTATTGAGTATGAAGAAACTTTTACTCTCTATCTTTTCAATCATCGCCATTGCCGGTATGGCCCGCGCTGAGGTGACCCTCAAGGTCAACGACGCCACCGACATCAAGGGCACACTTGTGGCTGAAAAGCCCGCCGAAGGGAATAGCAACGGCGAAGCTGAGAAGTATCAGCCCCTCGAATCGGCCACCATCAGCGGCTATTCCTTTACCTTTGTACAGGGAGAAGCCAAGAATGCACCCGCGCTCTACAAGGTGATGAGCGGCAAGGAAGGTGACTGGACATTCCGCGTTTACAACGGTAGCTCCATGACTATCACCGCTCCCGAAGGCACCACAATGACTCAGATAGATTTTGCCGGTCAGTTCAGTAAATTGAACGCCACTGTTTCCGAAGGCAAGTTTGAGGCCACCTCCAATAGCGCAGCTGTATGGTCGGGCAAGTCGAATGAAATCACTATCAGCACATCGTCGAACATCCGAGTGTCGACTCTTACAGTCTACATTGAGGGTGAGGAGACTCCCGAAGTTCCCGAAGTTCCCGCCGGTGTGACTTATGCTCCCGCCACTGAGATTGTTTCGGGCGAGCAGTATATCCTCGTTATCGACAATCTGTATGGTGCAGCAATTGCCGAGAGCAGCACATACGGCCGACTCGCTCTCACCGAAGGCACTGTGGCCGACGGCAAGATGACCGCTCCCGAGACCGCTGCCATCACTATCACCAAGGTTGACGACAAGGGCTATACACTCGTCGACACCTACGGCCGCTATCTCGCCATGGATGAATCCCATCTCACCACATTCCAGATCTTTACCGAGATTAACGACGGTTGCTACTGGAACGCAGAGTTTACAGAAGGCAAGGTTAAGATAAGCAACGTCCTCAACCCCACCTGCTTCGTGTGTCAGAGCGCCGGCAATGAAGGCACATTCTACACCAATATGGCACCTGCCAAAGCACCTGAGACATTCAATCTCCCCGCTCTCTATGTCAAGGAAGCTACCGGCGGTATCAGCGCCGTAGAGATTGAGACCAACAACGGCGAGGCTGTTTACTACAACCTCCAGGGCATCCGCGTCAATGCCGACGCTCTCACCCCCGGCATCTATGTCCGCCGTCAGGGCAACAAGTCTGTCAAAGTGCTCGTGCGATAAGACATCTGTAAGTCAAATATTTCTCATCGAAATAACAGGAATCAAATAAGTCGGCCGGGACAATCCCGGCCGACTTTATTAAACAGACCCAGCAAAAGCAATTAACAAAGCATGCTTGCAAGTACTAAGGTAAAAGGTTATATATTGGGCATAATAGCGGCGGCCTCCTACGGCACCAATCCGCTCTTTGCGCTACCGCTCTATGCCGACGGGATGAATCCCGACTCGGTGCTTCTTCTCCGCTATCTGGCGGCAATACCCGTGGTGGCGCTCATCATGGTGATGCGTGGTCGCTCGTTCAGGGTCAACCGGCGTCAGCTCGTCACTCTTGCCGTGTTTGGTATCCTTATGGCCCTTTCGTCGCTCACCCTCTTCCTCTCCTATACCTATATGGATGCGGGCATTGCCTCGACTCTGCTTTTTGTCTATCCCATCATGGTAGCGGTGATCATGGCCGGAGTGTATAAGGAGCGCATCTCTAAGCTCACCATATTTTGCATAGCGGTGGCGCTGACTGGTATTGCTATGCTCGGTAATGCCGGTGATGGCGAGGCTCTGAGTCTTGTGGGAGTGGGCATAGTGATGGCCTCATCTCTCTCCTACGCCATATACATAGTGGGAATCAACAAGTCGAGTCTCGATTCACTCCCCACTCTTACTGTCACCTTCTGGGTGCTGGTGTTCGGTGTGTTCCTGTTTGTAGGCCGGTTGCTTGCAGGGCCGGTGGAGCTGACGCTTCCAGGAGGAGGTGGTGGCAATCAGGTGCTACTGTGGGGCTGTGTGGCGGATTGGCTATTTTCCCTACTGCAGTGTCGTTTCTGTGCACCACCGGCTCGATACAATATATCGGTTCCACTCCCACAGCAATCCTTGGAGCGCTTGAGCCTGTCACGGCAGTGGCGATAGGCATATGCGTGTTTGGCGAGGTGCTGACGATTACAGATGTCGTGGGCATCATTCTCATCATCGGAGCTGTGTCGGTGATAGTGGGCGGCTCGTCGGCCGTTGGCCATCTATCAATGCAACTCACGCGCATGAGGCGTCTCTTTCCGTCGCTCAGGAAGCGACGCTGAGAGCGCACTCACACGCGTGGTGTGTCGCGGAGCAGATCTTTTTACTTCACATATT
>PDYJ01003390.1_pt1 | contig 18732 bp, 22 predicted proteins | sample 1430841 | NCBI WGS metagenome assembly PDYJ01 (sample SAMN07237672, study PRJNA390542) | Gut metagenome, whole genome shotgun sequencing project. | isolation source: fecal pellets | host: Mus musculus | place: USA: New York, NY | collected 2016-10 | reverse complement strand
TCCGATTCCACCATTCGCGTGACAGAAAGAAATTCCGATATGGTGGTGACGGAGAAAGCGGATGCGGACAATGCCGTGCCATTCATCAAGACTGAAACCGCTCCCAACTTCCCCGGCGGCAAGGACAAATTGAGAGCTTTCATCAACAAGAACATAAAATTCCCTGAAACCGCCTATAAAGACGGTGTTCTTAATATGGATGCAGTCGTGCAACTCACCATTGCTAAGGACGGAGTGGTAAAAGAATGCCAAAATAGTGAAAGTTCAGGAAAGACACTTGATGGCGAAGCCCTTCGTGTGGCATTTATGCTTCCGCAATTCCATCCCGGACTCAATAACGGTCTGCACAGCAGAATCAAGCTATACATTGGAATTTAATTATTAATCTGCAATGAATATTGGTCGTCAAACGGCGAATAATAGCAAAAACAGAATACCAATAGGACAATTATCTTATCTGATGCTTGGAGTATGCCGTATTTTCAGTAGCATCTCCTGTATCATAAAACTAAAAAAACAATGGAATTAGTATTTACAATACTTATCGGAGTCGTTATCGGAGCCGTCAATGCCTCCCTATGTTTCTCAAAAAATGGATAAGGCAAACTGTTGGTCTGCTTTTGTGCAGTATGTGGTGGTAACTTTCATTATCTTCAACACTACACTTTCCTCAGTTGAATGTCAACGACTTTTTTAGCCGTCCGATTGTATCAGTCTAATGACTATGCCTATGGTGATTATGATTGCTAAGAACGAAAAGAAAGCTGTTCCGATTGTGCTTGTCAATGCGGTCATTTTAGGGTTGATTATAGCGGCAATCAAGCATTTCAGAGCGTCTTTAGGGTTGATTATAACGGCAATCGACGCATTTTAGAGCGTTGTGATTTGTATGAATCAGGTAATAGCAGATTTTGATAGCGTCGCAGCTTGCGAGCTGTTTTGTGGATCGTGTCGCAAATTCTTGTCAGGGAGATGTCCGGATGTGAGAAGAACGAAAAAGCATCGTGGTGTAAAATCCGTCAATGTTGCATAAGCAGAGGCTATCATACCTGTGCCAAATGTAAGCGTGACGTAAGAGAGTGTAAAACCTATTCCAACTTTATAAGCAAAGTGTTCGCGTTCATCTTCAATTCTGACCGTCCGTCTTGTATTAGCTATATAAGGGAACATGGCGAGATTGCATATGCAGAAGAAATGAGCAGAAGAGGATGTCAAACAATAAAACGAAAATAGAAAATGAAATTACCCAACTGGACCATTTTATTTATAGGTCTATTGTTGCTTTCTTGTGACAAGAATACAAGTGTGGGGCTATCCGGTAAATGGCGAATCGTGGAGTATAAATGTATCGCAACTTCCACGCCATTCGCCCTTTCCACCGTAGCCGATGGAAGTGATTATTCACTTGAATTTGATAATCAAGGAAATGTATTCTGTAATACGGGGTGCAATTTGGTGTCCGGTCAATATATTCTCAAAGGGGACAAGTTGATATTTCCGGAAATAACATCCACCGAAATGGCTTGTGAGGATATGCTTATGGAAGAAAGTATGAAGCACATTCTTCCTGCTATAAAGACCTTTGAGATAAAGAATGATACGATTCTATTTCTTAAAGATGCAGATGGCCATACCTTGATGGAACTAACTAAAACAACAGATCAGGTATGAGCAAGAAGTTTCTAATGATGGTATTTATAGCCATTTTTTCTGTAATCAGTGTTATGGCATCGAAGAATATATCAGGGGCATGGAGCGGGACATTAAGAATCACTCCACAGTTGTCACTGAAATTAGTATTCAATTTCAAAACCGAAGAGGACGGAATACAGTTGGTAACTCTCGATTCTCCGGATCAAGGTGCTTATGGAATAGCAGGAGATGTGAATTTCATTTCTGCCGATTCGGTTAATATATCATTCCGACAAATTGGATTATCTTTTGCCGGACGACAACAAAATGGGATTATAACAGGTATTTGCAGTCAAGGGGCGATGAAAGCGAATATTGAATTATCTCCGGGAACTGTTGAATTAAAACGGCCACAGACTCCGCTACCTCCGTATCCATATACGACCAAAGAAATCAACATCAATAATCCATCGGACGATGTAATCCTTTCAGGGACTCTCACTCTCCCAAAAGATTATAACACTGCAACTCCCGTCGTTGTAATGATAACAGGTAGCGGGCTTCAAAACCGGGATGAGGAAATTTTTGGACACAAACCCTTTGCTGTGATAGCCGATTATCTTGCAAGAAATGGCATTGCATCTTTTCGGTATGATGATCGGGGACATGGGAAATCAACAGGTGACGGAACAACTGCCACGACCGAAGATTTTGTGCGGGATGCCCGATGTGTATTAGAATATGTACGAATGGTGGAGAACTTCAATAACGTGGGATTATTAGGGCATAGCGAGGGGCAACTGCCGCTTTTATGTTGGGGGCTGAACCTGAGATAAAAACACAAGATAATTTATGCGTAATTGATCCGGGTAAACCGGACTTTATTGTCGCAATCGGAGCGCAGGCAGTTCGTGGTGATACCATTCTGATAGACCAGAGTGCGACTTTACTCAAACAAGGCAATATGCCTGACAATATAGTATCGGACTATGTAGAAGCCTTGCACAACATCTATGACTTGAAAATAACACAAGATGATGAGATAGCTATTGATAGTATTGACGCAAATATGCAAAAATTGGAGTAATACACCCATCCATACTGCGTTGATGTCCAATCTTAAAAAGATTGCATCCGATACCAATCCGTGGCTGAATTTCTATATCGGTTTCTCTCCGGCTGAGAGCATTTTAACTACCCGTTGCCCTGTATTTGTGCTTTATGGTGAAAGGGATATACAAGTAAAACCGAAACTAAATATGCCGCAAATGCAACGACTCGCACCAAAGGCTCAAATAAAACTCTACCCGGAACTGAACCATCTTTTCCAACATTCCCAAACCGGAGCCGTACAGGAATACGGTACAATTGAGGAAACAATCTCTCCCGAAGTTTTACAGGATATTGCCGATTTTATCATATCTATAGTTCATTAGGTTTATGAATTCTATCCGTAAGTTAATCTCTTGTGGTTATATTCTAATATTCATGTTTATAGGAATAATCATTTATTGCTATAAGCATGAATGGCAAAAACTTGAATCATTAGAAAAAGAGAATCAAGCGGCGGATGAATTACGTCAGAAAATAAATGAATTAAACTTTCATTTGACAGGACTTTCTCTATTAGGAGAAACCGTATTGGAATGGAATAAGGATGAAAGAGGACACTATCACGCCAAACGCATGGCAATAGACAGTATGCTATGTAATTTCAGAAGAACTTATCCGACAGAGCGGATTGATAGTGTACGTTATCTTTTAGAGGATAAGGAGCGACAGATGCTCTCGATTGTACGGATACTTGACAAGCAGCAAGCCGTTAACAAGAAGATAGCCGATCAAGTACCGGTCATCGCACAGAAAAGTGTGCAGGAACAGCCAAAAAAGCCGAAACGAAAAGGATTTTTGGGCATATTTGGCAAAAAAGAAGAAGTGAAGCCAACAGCAACAGCTACTATGCTTCATTCGCTCAATAAAAACATAATCAGCGAGCAAAAGGCACAAAGCCGCAGATTGTCAGAACGTGCCGACAGTCTTGCGGAACACAATGCGGAACTTAACAGACAACTGCAAGAACTGATTCGCCAAATTGATGAAAAGGTACAGATTGACCTAAAAAAATCGGGAAAATAAAATATCCTTGATGAGGAAAGAGTCGCTAATGCAAATAGGTAGTTTGACAGGATTTGTACTTCTATTGTTAATCATTTCTTATATCACCATATACCGTGATGCAAAACAAATAAAACAATACAAATGCAAAACAGCGGAGTTAATCGGCAACTTAAACAATCCATACAACAAAACGAAGCTTTAATAGTTTCACGAAAGAAGGCAGTACACACAATAACCCATGAACTGCGCACACCGCTTACGACAATAACCGGCTATACCGAATTGTTACGGAAAGAATGCAGCAATGGAAATAATGTGCATTTTCTTCAAAGCATACAACAATCCTCCGACCGTATGCGGGATATGCTCAACACCCTGCTGGACTTTTTCCGCTTGGACAACGGAAAGGAACAGCCCAGACTGTCACCCTGCCGCATTTCAACAATCGCACATACCCTTGAAACGGAGTTCATGCCAATCGCCATGAACAGGGGGCTTTCCTTGACCGTAAAGAACGAAAACGATGCGGTTGTACTGACCGACAAAGAGCGAATAATCCAAATCGGGAACAAACCTCCTGTCAAATGCCATCAAGTTCACGGAGGAAGGTGGTGTGTCGCTAACTACCGGCTATACCGACGGAGTGCTGATACTGATAGTCGAGGATACAGGCACAGGCATGACCGAAGATGAACAACAACGTGTATTTGGTGCATTTGAACGCCTCTCAAACGCCGCCGCAAAGGACGGCTTCGGGCTTGGACTTGCCATCGTGCATAATATCGTGACAATGCTACACGGAACAATACGGCTGGATAGCGATAAAGGGAATGGTAGCCGTTTCATAGTGAAAATACCCATGCAGAAAGCCGAAGACGTACCGAAAAAAGAGATACAGACTTGTATCCACCAAAAGGACAGAAACCTCAATGTTGCCGCCATAGACAATGATGAGGTGCTACTCCTGATGCTGAAAGAAATGTATGCACAGGACGGAATACACTGCGACACTTGCACCGATACGGGGGAACTGATGGAAATGGTACGCCGGAAAGAATACAACTTGTTGCTGACGGATCTGAATATGCCCAGTATAAACGGTTTCGAGTTGCTGGAACTGTTGCGATCTTCCAACGTGGGCAATTCACAGACAATCCCAGTGGTCGTGGCAACCGCTTCGGGCAGCTGCGATGTGGAGGAACTTCTGGAACGAGGCTTTGCCGGATGCCTTTTCAAGCCGTTCTCCATATCGGAGCTGATGGAAGTTTCCGACAAGTGCGCTATTAAAAATACACAGGACAGTAAACCGGACTTTTCTGCTTTGCTGTCCTACGGCAATGAAGCTGTCATGCTGGAAAAGCTGATAACGGAAACCGAGAAGGAAATGCAGGCGGTTCGGGATGCGGCAACGCGAAACGACCTGCAAGAACTTGATGCCTTGACACACCATTTGCGCAGTTCGTGGGAGATACTCCGTGCCGACCAGCCGCTGAGGATACTTTATGGAGTGCTACATGGAAAGGCAATGCCGGAAGAAAGTGAGTTAAGCCATGCTGTTACCGCAGTATTGAATATGGGAGCGGAAATAATCCGACAGGCAAAAGAGGAAAGGAGAAAATACGAAAATGGATAGGACAAGAATAATCGTCGTGGAGGATAACATCGTGTATTGCGAATATGTCTGCAACCTGCTGGCACGAGAAGGCTACCATACCGTAAAGGCTTACCACCTATCGACAGCGAAAAAACATCTGCAACAGGGGACGGATAATGATATAGTGGTTGCCGACCTGCGTCTGCCTGACGGCAACGGCATAGACCTGTTGCGCTGGATGCGCAAGGAGGGGAAACTACAACCCTTCATCATCATGACCGATTACGCCGAGGTGCATACGGCAGTGGAAAGCATGAAACTCGGTTCTTTGGATTACATACCCAAACAGCTTGTGGAAGACAAACTCATTCCACTTCTCCATTCCATACAGAAAGAACGACAAGCGGGACACCGCCGTATGCCCGTGTTCGCCCGTGAGGGTTCCGCCTTTCAGAAAATCATGCACCGGATAAGGCTGGTAGCCGCTACCGATATGAGCGTGATGATATTCGGGGAGAACGGCACAGGCAAGGAACATATCGCCCACCACCTGCACGATAAGAGTAAACGGGCGGCCAAACCATTTGTGGCGGTGGACTGCGGTTCTCTCTCCAGAGAACTTGCGCCATCGGCTTTCTTCGGACATGTCAAAGGCGCGTTTACAGGTGCGGACAGTACCAAGAAAGGATATTTCCATGAGGCGGAAGGTGGTACGCTATTTCTCGACGAGGTGGGTAATCTCGCATTGGAAACCCAACAGATGTTGCTCCGTGCCATACAGGAAAGGCAGTATCGCCCGGTCGGAGACAAGGCGGACAGAAGTTTCAACGTCCGCATCATCGCCGCCACCAACGAGGATCTGGAAGCGGCAGTGAGTGAAAAGCGTTTCCGGCAGGATTTGCTCTACCGTCTGCAAGACTTCGTGATAACCGTGCCGCCCTTGCGTGACTGTCAGGAGGACATCATGTCGCTGGCGGAGTTCTTTCGGGAGATAGCCAACAGGGAACTGGAGTGTAATGTAAGCGGTTTCAGTTCCGAGGCCAGAAAAGCGTTGCTGACCCACGCATGGCCGGGCAACGTGCGCGAGCTTCGGCAGAAAATCATGGGAGCGGTATTGCAGGCTCAGGAAGGTGTGGTCACGAAAGAGCATCTTGAACTTGCCGTGACGAAACCGACCTCACCAGTCAGCTTCGCCCTACGCAATGACGCGGAGGATAAGAAACGGATAATGCGTGCGTTAAAGCAGACAAACGGCAACCGAAGTGCCGCCGCCGACCTGTTGGGAATAAGCAGAGCTACACTTTATAGTAAACTTGAAGAGTATGGACTTAAATATAAATTCAAGCAACCATAGCCCGTAATTCGCTGAAATTTATTATTTTTGCAGTGTTAATTCAGAATGATGAGAGTCGATAGAGAAAGCCCCAACAAATATTTTGATGAAAGTGATGCGAGTTATGAAGCTCGTAAAATTTGGTATGCGTTTAAAGATGTTGTACTTTACAAAGATCGCTTTTTTGTAAAACATCAACTTTTGGATATACTATCAAAGTATGTATCTGAGAATACTGTTGAGGTTTATTCTGGTCAAATATTCTTTAGGTCAAGAATTATTGATGATAGTTGTATCAATGACCATATGGTATATAAATGTTATGGAGCACCAGATGGTGAACGGTTAGATATAGGTTATCATAATAAATCGAATCCATTTAAAGGGCTTACAAAAGAGGCCTCTTTCGTTCCACCTAAAAATGTGAGAGTTTCGGATGGACGTGCGAATCCTAAATATATTAAGTATCTATATGTTTCAGAAAGCCCTACTACAACATTATTTGAGGTACGACCTTTTATAGGTGATGCAGTGAATATTGCTCAAATAAGAGTTAATAGACCTCTTAAGATTGCAAACATTGCTGTTGAACTTGACTTGTCTGAAAATAATAATGCGACAGTAGATATGTATATTATGAGGATGATACAAAGGGCATTTTCTAAACCGACTAACGATTCTGACGATTATATTCCATCCCAGATTATAGCAGAGTATCTTAAAAATCTTGGATATGATGGTATAAGGTACAATAGTTCATTACATTTTGGAGGTGTAAATTTGACTATATTTAATTATGAGAAATGTGAAGCCATATCTTCTCAAGATTTTAGAATAGAAGACATCAAACTAACGGCAAGAGCGGCTTTTGGTTGTGCTAATAATCAGGGGGATTTAGCGTATATTAATGATAATAACCCGTTATATCTCGATTATGAGAAGCTAATTAAATAAAATACTATCAAATCACAATAACCTTTATAGTGTAAAAAAGCATTCTTACTAAGAACGAAAAACGTATAAATTCAAGCAATCATAGCCCGTAATTCGCTGAATTTCGCTATCTTTGTAGAACATTTGAGAAATAACGGCGATTGGCTGGAGCTTTTCGCCGCCGACATATAGAATAAGACCGCAAGGAGTTTCAAGCGTAAATCTGGTAAATTGAAACTAAACGAAGCTAATTGCGTGATGCTTATGCTATGCCTACGCATAGCGTGCATTCACGTATTTCGTTTAGGGGCTTTACCAGAGCCTACGCTTGAAGTAGTGTGGATTGCACGCTACTTTTTTTGCACCTTGCCTAACGAAAGGATACGATTATGGGAAAAGTTCAGATTCTTGCCGTCCTTACAATAGACGGATGTCTTTCTTCCGAGTTATATGGCAAAGCGCATAAGGATTTGCGTCTTGACCGTTGCGGTCTTGATGAAATCAGAAAAAACGCCCTTTACCGTGTCACGCCTGACTATTCCATCTCTATGCTGCACGAATGGCGAGAAGACGGCACAAACACCTGCTATCTTGCGGAAGCGACACCTGACACGGCGGACTATATCAACGGGCTGCTGCGTATGCAGGCGGTAGATGAAATCATACTGTACACCATTCCTTTCATTGCTGGAACCGGACGGCATTTCTTCAAGTCGGCACTCTACGAAAAACACTGGACACTTGCTTCGCTGAAAAGCTATCCCAACGGTGTATGCCGTTCCATATATGCCCTTGACAGATAAATAAGAACACCTGAAATGTATGCCGGTCATACATTTTAATTTACGAAAAATTATATAAATGTCTAATTTATAGTCAAATTAAGTCTTCGTCAATTCATTCCTGATAAAAAATATCAAGATTTATACATCTGAAATCCAGTGCTTTGTGAAAACGGGTGCCGGATTTTCTGTTTTCTGCCACGCTTATTGCCAATAATATTCATGTGCGCATACCGAAAAACAGAGTGTAAAACTTCAAAATTGACAGGAACATGAACTACTTTTTATTAGCGGAAACCGACTTTTTCCGCCTGATAAACGAAGCCGGCGACTGCAATATGGAAACGGCATATATGGCTTTCGCCACCCAAGTGATCGAACTGTGCAATGGCAGCATGGACGCAAACCGTACCATCATCGCATTGGCATACATTGAAATCGAGTTACAACACCATCCCGTGCGCAACCTTTCCGAAGAAAGGAAAGAGATTGCCGCATACGTCAGCAAGGCTCTCTCTTTCGTCAGGAAGATGCAGAAGTTCCTTGCAATGTCCCAAGTGCCACCACTAATATCCGCCAACACTACAACCGATAACACTGCCAACCTCCTGCAATGGACGGGCAACGCCATCGACCTCGTGGAACTTATCTACGGCATTGACGAGATGGGCTGCATCAACAACGGCAAAATGCCGCTCAAACAGCTCGCTCCGCTTCTTTACAAGATATTCGGTATTGAATCAAAGGACTGCTACCGTTTCTACGTTGACATCAAACGCAGGAAGAACGAAAGCCGCACCTACTTCCTCGACAGGATGCAGGAAAAACTGAACGAGAGGATGCTGCGCGACGAAGAGTTGGAACGCATGAGAAAATGATATCAAAAAAACAAGCGGGACAGGTTTTGAAACTTGTTCCGCTTATTTCCATTATTGCCAATAGGTTACTTCTGCTGCAACAGATGTTTCAGGTTATCATCGTTTGCGATACGCTCCAGTTCCTCCTGAACAATCTGTTTCACCTCTTCCTTGATTCGCCTGTAATTAGCCTGCACCGTTTCCTTCATGCGGTCGTTGCCATTCTCGTCCGTGAAGTCGGTAATGACGGGATAGGCTTGTAGGCACTTTCCTCCCGCTTCACCTTCTCGGCATCCACCACAATCTCGCAGTGAAAAATCTTCTGCTCGATGCGCTCGTTAAAGTTGTCGGACACCGAACCGACAAACATTCCCTGCGTAAGCCCGGAAATCTTGCTCGGTGGAATGAGCGCGTCCATCTGCGTGTTGATGGAGGTGGACACGTCCTGCCGGTTGATGGAAATGGACTGCCGCTTCTGCAACACCTTACCAAACCGCTCTGAGAGCGTCTTGGCAGTTTCGCCTACCACCTGACCGGAGAAAATGTTGCCGACAGTATTCATCACCACCTTCGCCTCTTTGTCCCCGTAGTCACGCACCAACTGACTGAAATCCTGAAAGCCCAGACACACGGCAACCTTGTTGCTTCGTGCGGTGGCAATCAAATTGTCAAGCCCCTTGAAGTATATCGTCGGCAGCTCGTCTATGATGACCGACGACTTCAACATCCCCTTCTTGTTGATGAGCTTCACGATACGGGAGTTATACAGACCGAGAGCCGCCCCGTAGATGTTCTGACGGTCGGGATTGTTGCCCACGCAGAGGATTTTCGGCTCTTCGGGATTGTTGATGTCCAGCGTAAACTCGCTGTCAGACATCACCCAGTAGAGCTGCGGGGAAATCATCCTCGAAAGCGGAATTTTTGCCGACGCTATCTGTCCCATGAGCTGCTCCGCAGCCCCTCCGAGCCACGCATCCATAAATGGGGAAAGGTAGTTCTCCAGTTCGGGATAAGAGGTCAGTATCGGAAAAATATCCTCATAGCGGCGGTTCAAAAACTCGATGGCATGGGGAAACGTGCAATACTTACCGTTCTGATAGATTTTGAGATACCAGATAATGCTGGCAAATAAAATGATAGGTGACTCCACAAAGAAGTCGCCCTGCTTTTGCACCCAAGTTTTATTGAGGTTGAGCATTATCGTGTATGCACTTTCGTAAGCGTCCGTAATATCCTCCATGAAATCCGGATGTATCGGATTGCACCGATGTGAACGTCGCGGGTCGTCGAAGTTGATTACATAGAACTTTGGCATCACCTTGTAGCCCTCCGAATTGTTCATCAGGTGGTTATAGGCGATGGTAGAGAGGTCGGGATATTTGAAATGTAGGCTAAGCACCCGGCGCCGTGTCATATAATCATGACCGGTTTCCAAATACTCGCCTCCGAACCGGACGTACACCTTCCAGCGTATCCGGCTCTCCGTTTTGATATTCAGTCTATGCCTTGCCATTGTGAACTTTCTTATGACAACTACTGCACAGTGCAATCGTTTTTCTTCTACGTGCAATCATCATTCTTTCCCAAGGCTCTTTTCCTTTGAGTCCTTTGAGTTTTCTTACATGATGCATTTCGAGTCTGTCGGTTGCCCCGCATAATTCACACTTTTGTGCTTTAAGCCTGTCCATCAGGCTTGTGGTGCTTGTGTGCATTATGAAGTTCGGCAGAGTTGAAATTCTACTGTCCTTTGATGGCTTTAGCCTTTTGAAGCCACCATTATAGAATTTAGCTTCGATAGTATTTCCTTTCTTGCCTTGGTAGCTCACGGTGAAAATGCCGTCTTTCTTGTATTTGCGACATATCTTTGTAACCTTGCTACGATATTTTGCGGCAAAAGTCTTATACATGCTGTATTCCATAATGTATCCGAAATTGTTCATCTGCTTAGCGCAGTTGACACCAATTCCGAAATAGTTGTAGAAACCCCTTATTTCAGAATTGTATCTTTGAAGAATTTCAAGGTCATCGTTAAAGTTGAGTTCGGGTCTTGCTTTCGGCTTCCAGATTTCTTTACCGTTGTGTTTCTTTATTTCCACAACGTCATAATCGAGAAGCTTTTTCTTGACCGTATCTTTAGGGATACGAATCTCAACCGTTTTATTCCGAGACCTTTTCTTTCTACCGAGTGTGTCTCTGCGTGTTTCCGCACATTTTCTGTTTCGGATTTCAAAGCCGAGAAACTTCGCAGGATTATTTGAGTAGGTGACAAGGGTCTTCTCTTCGGATAATTCCAATCTTAATTTGGATTCAAGGTATTCTTTTATGTCCGCTTTAATCTTGATTGCATCCTCACGAGAGCCTATCACGCCACATAGGAAATCATCTGCGTATCTAACGTATTTCAATCGTTTGTAATTGGTGTCTCCCTCGTTTTTCGCAGGAGTCACCATCATGAGACTGTCATACATCTTGACGAGGCGAAGAGCCTCGTTTCGTTCCTCTGCGGTCGTGGCTTTCTTAAGAGCTACTTTTGCACGTCCTTTCTTACGTTGGTAGTGTCTGTATAGTTTGCTCACCTCCTTGCGTACACCTTTGTCGAATTTTGAGGCATACTCCTCCATATATTTGTCAAGCTGGTCAAGATATATGTTGGCAAGTATCGGGCTTATGATTCCACCCTGCGGTGTTCCGTCATAAGATTTGAAGTATTGCCAATCCTCAATGTAACCTGCGTTGAGAAACTTACGGATTAATCGGATGAAACGGCAGTCGCCAATGCGTTTTTCAAGGATTTTAATCATGACATCGTGATTAATGTTGTCAAAAATCCTTTAATATCGCCCTCGATATACCATTTGGCTCCACAGAAAGACTTTGAAATCTGTTCCATTGCGGTATGGCAACTTCTTTGAGGTCTGAAGCCGTGGGAACAATCAGAAAACTGTCCCTCGTAGATTGCCTCAAGAATCATCCTCACCACTTCCTGCAACAGTTTGTCCTCTATAGATGGTATGCCGAGTGGACGCATTTTACCGTTTTTCTTGGGAATATATTCCCTCCTTGACGGTTTTGGCTGATAGCTTTCATCTTTCAATGACTCTATCAGTCTGTCAATGCGCTCGATGCTCATTCCGTCAATGGTTTTGCCGTCAGTGCCTGCCGTCATATTACCCTGCTTAGGGGCAATACGTTGGTACGCGACAGCATACATATCCTTGTTGTAAAGAATACGATACAGACGCTCGTACTTGTAATCCAAGTCCTTGCAATGTTTGTATAGACTGTTTAATACGTTTGTTGAATTTCTCATAAAGTCTCACACTTCATTCATTAATTGTATTAAAAATCTCCACTGTCTCCCTTCGCCATGTACGAGGCTTTCCCTCGCTCGGACTACTGCGGAGACTCCGTTACCATGCTGTCAGCGGATGCTGACAGTTTAGGCAATCCCAGTTTATAGTGCCTTAACTATTGGCTTGACAAGTTGTCGGTATGACTTCCACCTGTTCCTGTATATTACAGTTGCGCTGCACCAAGTTCCTGCTCTCCCTACGCTACGACTGCAAAGAGAGTGATGCAGTATGACGATTAGAAACTTCTTGTGGTTGTTTCCATAGTTACCTTACGTCATAGCCTACTACACGGACCACTTAGATTATCATTCAACCAATTCGGGCTTTACCCTCATACTTGTCTTATCATCGCTATTCAGTCGCAGTTTGGTAACTAACTGACTTATAGTTGTACCGACGTGCTACACTCCCTGCCGTCTTTCGTTGGACAGATAAGTCGGTGATGATAGGTCATTTTCAAAGAACACTTGCCTAATCCTTGCCAAAGGGACTATTAAGACACTACCTTGACTGGCGCACCATAGCATACATCGAAAAGCCTTCTCAATCTGTTGCTTGATAAAACTGTTTACCACGCATATGACTTGCCGCTGCCCGGCGTACCCAACACGATGGACGCACGGAAGGGTTACCACATTTATCCAGCCGTTGTTCCAACGTTTCCTTATAGTAGAAAGCGTGTGGGCAGATTAACCGAATACTCGCTTTCGATAAGCCTTGTTTCCTGCATGAAACTCTCGTTTTCGTTGTTGAAAACATCCTCCATCAGATTGTGTTTCAACAGGCGGCTCATCCACAGACCTCCCATCAAAAGGCAGACATAGCCCGTCCGATGGTAAGGACATACAAGCCTGTCACCGCTTCAAGCGGCAGCGGCAGAGCCAGTATCCACCAGTTCAGGAAAAACAGCACGAACCCGCGGCAAGTGCCGTCCAGATTTCACGCCAAGTGATTTTCTCACCCTTGACACCCTTTGTTCCCAGCACGGACAGGCAAGCAGCAGGACGGCAAACAGCTTCGTGTAGAGATGGAATGGAACAGCCCCGCCGTGCGGTTGAAGTTCATCAGTATCTTGTCCACCACGCCGATGTCACGCCCCAAAGCCGGATGGCTTCATAGCAGAACCAGTACACGTTCATTACCACTAAAATGATACTCACGGCACGCAGAAAATCCATGATTTTCGCCAATGCCCTCAAATCGTCTTCTTGTTGTGACATACATTGATTTTTTAATTGTTGATACTCCGATTACATACCCAAGCCCTTGCGCTTTTTTCTTCTTTTTGCGCTTCATCGCCCGGATGAAAGCCTCTTCCTCGGCATCGTCGCCGGACCTTCGGGAGTGAGCAAGCCCATACCGCCCGATATACGTCTGCACTGTCGTATGCGGTCTGCACGTGTGCCTTGTCCGCAGCATCCACAGGATGGATAGCGGTATCGGCGGTTGTCCGGCGTATGGCAGGGAGAAGTGTTCCTGCAAGGCATTCGCCGAAAGCTCCTTGCCCATGCGCGAAGCCGTTCAGCACGCATCCCGTGCGGTGGTCGATGAAGGTAGCCCCATAGATGCGCCCTTCCTCCGTGTAGCGCAGTACGGGTCGATGCCCTTCTCTTTGAGTTGGGATACAAATTTGTCCTTGTCATAAGTGCCTTGCAGCACGGAATAGGACGGTGCGTTTCGTCATGTCGGCGAGTTTCCTATCCTTGAATTTCCGATTTGGAGCGGACAAACTTCTTCTGTACGGCTTCATAGCCTGCGGACTTCCCGAAAAGCGAGGATTTGAACGGGTTGCCCACCTTGTTACCCTTGTCGTCCGTGACGGAATAGACCAGCCCGTGATATCTCCCGTCCGCGCACGTTGCCCCTCGCTTCCTCCACCGTCATATTATATAAGGAAAGGAGCGCACGGTATTCGCCCATCGTCTGGAAACGGTACTGCCCATTCAGAGCCTTCACGGTGTTGCCTACCTGCTTCTTCACATCACCTGCCGATGCGGCCACCTTGCGCAACGGATTATCCAATCTCTGATTTTTACGTTCTGCCGGATGCAATCCGTACTTCTGTTCCAGTTCCCTGCGGATACGGTCGCTGCGGCGGTAGAGAAAATCCCGGTTGAGCCTTTTCCCGTTCTCGTCCACGTTGATCCGTCACGATGTGCAGGTGGTGGCGGTCGATGTCCTCGTGCTTGAATACAAGATAAGGCTGGTTTCCGAAACCGAGTTTTCCAGATACTCGCGGGCGATATTCTGCAACTCAATATCGGTCAGCACATCCTCCGGGTGCGGGTTGAGAGAGATATGCACCACCGGCTTCTCGATCTTCATCTGCGGTGGCAGGAAGGTGAGAAAACCCTCCATCGCCTTGCCTATGTCCACCGTTCCCGAACCGTCATTGTAGATGCGGTTGGTGGTGAGAAGCCGCCCCTGCGCCTCGTTAATCTTCTCCCCGTTGTAGGCAATCGCGCCGTACAACGAACTTCCTACACTGATTTTTGCGACCATTTTGCCTCCATTTCCCTTGAAAGTTCCACAATCCGGCGGCTCAGTTTCACGAGTTCGACGGTGTGTTGCTCTAATTTGTAGAGCAACGCCATCGCCTTTTTCTCTGAAAAATGCAGCCTCAGTTCCTTCACGACTTGGTTGTAATTCGTACCCACGGCACGGAATTGTGCATGAAAATCCGACAGTTTGGTGTAATAGTCCACCAACGTCTTGTCCACCTTCAGCACCTTGAACGGTTGCCCGAAGAAGTGCGCTTTGAGGAAAACAGACCGTGCATAGACACCCGATTTTCCGAACATGGCGAGGAAACGGTTGTGTTCCTCCTCGTTGAAACGGACGGTGTACCGGTACACCGCCGGATCAAGTTTGGGATTTCTCCCTGATTTGCTTTTCCTTTTCTCTTTCATATTACTTTGGATTTAGCGGATTGACGGCATAAGCCGCCGCTTCGGATTACAGCACCGCAGTTCTGAAAGGCTTCCCGACTTCGGAGGGAAAGCCCGCCCCCTGCAAGGGCAAGTGCTTTTCGTGGCTGCTCAAAATATTTTGAGCGGCTGAAAAGACATCTTGCTATGTTCAGGTGAACATAAAAATCCGTCAGGGGACGGATTGGGGAAAATACCTTTCAGGACTCCGGGCCGCGCGTCATCGGCGAACCCTGCTGTCCGGGTGCAAAGTTACGCCCTTAAAGCGGTATCGGACAGATGCTTGACCCGGTCAATGACTGCCAACCGGCGCAACGTGCCGCCACTTGCCGGAGAAGTGATACAGGTTCCAAAATATACTTGTTTATTTGCAGCATGATTCAAGAAACGAACGATTTGAAGATATGATAAACGGGAACATTCAAATACCCGGAAATCCGCTTCTTCGGATACTTGCCGAAACGGATACCCGAACCGTCGGAAACCCGGTTCTCCGACAATTCGGTGACGTATGGATTCAATGACTTCATGACGCAATGTCGTCAATCACCATTTGTCCGACGCACCGCTTCACCACAGAACCGGATACGCGACGACCCGCCTGCGTGTGTAGTCACGGAAGCGGATGGTGCGACAGCCAAATCCGTATGGAAACAGAAAAACAAATCATCAACAATTAAAATAAATGGAACTATGAGTAAGGAAATCTTCGTTGCATTCGCAACACAGAAAGGTGGCATCGGCAAATCCACTGTCACGGCACTTGCCGCCAGCTACCTGCACAACGTGAAAGGCTACAATGTCGCCGTCGTGGACTGCGACGACCCGCAGCACAGCATCCACGGGCTGCGCGAACACGAAATGGGGCTTATCGACAGCAGCACCTACTTCAAGGCTCTCGCTTGCGACCATTTCCGCCGGATCAAAAAGAACGCCTACACCATCGTCAAAAGCAATGCGGTGAACGCCCTCGACGATGCCGAGAGGATGATTGCCACTGAGGACGTGAAACCCGACGTGGTGTTCTTCGACATGCCCGGCACACTCCGAAGCAACGGCGTGATAAAGACGCTCTCGCAGATGGACTACATTTTCACTCCGCTGAGTGCCGACCGCTTTGTCGTGGAGAGTACCCTGAAATTCGTCACGATGTTCCGCGACAGGCTGATGACTACCGGACAGGCGAAAACAAAGGGGCTGCATCTGTTCTGGACGATGGTGGACGGCAGGGAGAGGAACGACTTGTACGGCATCTACGAGGAAGTGATAGCCGAAATGGGCTTTCCGGTACTTTCCACCCGCTTGCCCGACAGCAAGAAGTTCCGCCGTGACCTTTCGGAAGAGCGCAAGAGCGTTTTCCGCTCCACCATCTTCCCGATGGACACGGCACTGCTGAAAGGGAGTGGCATCCGGGAGTTTTCCGAAGAGATAAGCGACATCATCAGACCGCAGTGAGCATGGGCAGCAGGAAAGTGAACACGGAAGGCATCGACGAGGAACTGCTGTTAGCCTCCATCGGGCGGCGCACACAGGACGGGACACTGCGCCCCGCACAGGAAGTACCCGCAGCTGCACCGACCGAAGAGGACACCGCCGCACCGGAACCATCTCCTGTGCAACCCGTAACACGGGAAAAAGCGCAGAGGGAAAGTGGACGCCGGAAAAGGCAGGACGAGGACTACAACGAGCTATTCCTGCGCCGCAACGAGATAAAGACCCGCCAATGTGTCTATATCAGCCGTGACGTCCACGGCAAGATCCTCAGAATCGTGAACGACATCGCCGGAGGGGAAATCTCAGTAGGCGGATATGTGGATACCGTGCTGCGCCAGCATCTGGAACAGCACAAGGAGAGAATCAACGAACTGTACAAGAAACAACGTGAAGATCTGATTTGAAAATGGAAAAAGAAATGACACCGAATGAAAAAAGACCACAGCAAGACTGCGGAGGTATGTTTACCCAAGTGCAGGCGAGTGTGGAAATACTGTCGCCTGTCCCGGTAAGCGGCAAATGCAGTGAGAAGGACTATGAACGCCTGTTCATCCGCGACCCGGAAGTAAAGGCACGTGAGGGGAAGATGGCGTATGTGCGCCCGGAGTACCACGAGCGTATCATGCGTATCACCCGTGTAATCGGGCATGACCGGCTTACGCTGTCCGCTTACATCGACCATGTGCTGACGCACCACTTCAACCAGTGCGAAGATGCGATAAGAGCCTTTATGCCCGAAATTACAATTCAGTATTCTAACCAAAAACGGAAGGATATGAATTACACAATCAGCATGACAGACATTCTGCTGGCGGTATCGGTCGGCTGCAACCTCTGGTTCCTGTTCCTGCTCCTTTACGAGCGCATCATGGACACGCGGATTGTCCGCTTCTTCAAGGCATTGTCGGATTATGGCGGTCACTGGACGGGAATGAGGCTAAACGCATAGCGGCACACGAGGAAGTCCTGCGGAAAAGGCGGACATCATCGGCAAGAGCCGTTTCAGGATGGCATCCACCCGGACAACCGCTGCCATACCGACGCAAGAAGCCGCCACTATTGAAAAAGGCATTGAGCTGTCGGAGGAAGAGGCTACTTTTGACGACGGAAAAACGGGAAACGCATCCCGCCCGGCACAAGTCCCGGAGGAAAAACTCGATGAGACCTTCACGAGCATACCGCCGGAGGAACTGGGATACGGGGACGACGAACCGGAAGAGGACGCCTCGGACACGCCACGGGCTTCGGGCAGCAGCTTTGACGAGATTGACGACGCCTGCAAGACGCCAAAAACCCGGACGCGACACAGGCGGAACGTGAAAAGGCGGCTAAGGTGTTCACCGACATGGAGGGCACGGAGTTGTACGAGAAAATGATGGAAGGCTCTTCGGAGATAGGCATCCGCATCAAGGGGCTTATCGAGATTCGGCTGAAGAAATCTGAAAAGGAGTTCGTCGTGCCGGACAACATCGAGGAGTTCGACATTCGCAACTATGTATGACAACAATAAAAGAAATGAACATGAAAGAATGACATCAACCCACGCGGCGAGGAAACGCAAGGCGCATCCCCATCCGCAACGGACACGCCCACGTCCGTGGAAACAAACGGGCATCCACTAAAACCAAAGTAAAGAAACAAAGTATCAACCGCCCGACAAAGGACCATCCACCCTTTTGACGGCAAAAAACAAGAACAGTTTATGAACA
>PDYJ01003122.1_pt1 | contig 18795 bp, 23 predicted proteins | sample 1430841 | NCBI WGS metagenome assembly PDYJ01 (sample SAMN07237672, study PRJNA390542) | Gut metagenome, whole genome shotgun sequencing project. | isolation source: fecal pellets | host: Mus musculus | place: USA: New York, NY | collected 2016-10 | reverse complement strand
GCCATGAGGTAAAGGGGTGGCCACTTCGAGTATGATGCCGTTGACAAGGCCCACAGGGATGGCTTCGGCGCCGAAGGTCGACACAAGGGTGGGGAGGGTGACGTCGATGGAGGTCACGCCACACATGGCTGCAGAGCCGTAGAGGCCGAGGCGCCGCCCTATGACTGGTATCACTGTCAGGGCCAGAATTTCCCTCACGATGTTGCTCATAAGAGCTATCGCGGCAAGACTCATGGCGGCAGGAGCGCCCATGTCGGCGCTCCGCAGGTCGGAGATGATCATCGACGAAAGTGAGTAATAGCCCATGCCGGTCACAGCCAGACCGCCATCGGCGCTACCCACAGGGAGCAGCCAGCCAGCGAGGCAGCCTGCTGCTACGGTGGCCACAAGGGCCACGACCGGCACCGCCACTATCGTTGGCCTGATACCGCGCAGGATCGAGCCGAGCCGGGGATTTGAGCCGGTGGCTATCCCCACGAGGGCAATGAGAATCTGGAGCAGCAGATTGCTCAACATCCCGGCGGTGGAGGTGGAGATGGGAAGTACCGAGAGGTCGCCTGCCACGAGCCGGCAGCGAAGAATGTCAGTGTCACCGCCGAGCCCCTTAGCGCTTTGCCCGAAAAGGAGTTGTGGGCAGGGTCGGTAAGGGTGGTGTTTTCAGGTGTGAATCGTCGGAAAAAGATACTGACAGCCACCCCCGACAGGATGGTGGCAGCGGCGCCGAGCACCAGAGCCTGAAGGCCGAGAAGATGAAGGTTGCCCATGATGTCGGGGTCGGAGCCTATACGTAGGCCGAATGCGGCGAGCATGAACCACACCACATAGCCCAGCAGATTCTCCGCCAGAGTGGCGGCGCGGCGGGTGAAGTGAAGATAGATGCGGCCGCATATAAGCCCGGCGGCCAGGATGGCAAGTATGGTAAACATTCAGTAGGGTCGGGGTGGAAATGGGGTGACGGTGGGAGTGGGTATGAGATATGCGGACGGGAGATGGTGCTTATCCGGGCGCTACGGGCATTATTTCGCCCGAATCGAGATACCATATGAAGCCTCTTACTTTTTTGTAGCCGAGTTTGCGCAAGTGGTTCATATAGAACGCCACCTGACGGCGATGGGCTGCGGGGCGCTCCTCGCCGCTCTTGTAATCGATCACGTCGACATGGCCGTCGGCAGTCCAGACCACACGGTCGGGTCGACGGTGTTCGGCGCCGGATGTGTCGATGGCAAGCGGACGCTCGGTCATATAGCGCTTGAATCCTGAAAACCAGTCGCTCACCTCGGGGCGTTCAAAGTTCCGCGGCCGAGTGTGGCCATGATGTCGGGGGCCATGGCGTGGGGCACCACACCGCGGCTCACCATCTGCCTCACTGCGCGGGGCAGTTCATCCTTATGTCCTATGCGTGCGAGCACATCGTGGAGCATTATACCTCGGCCTCGCGGTGTGAGTGGATCGGCTGGGAGATCGAGGCGGGTGTCGGCCCATAGCGAGGCGCGGTCGGCAGGCACTCTCGGTGTGAGGTCGATGGCTTCGGTGGGCTCGGTGGCTGTGAGGGTGGCCCTGCGAGAACTGCGGGGCGTGGTGGGCTCGCCCGCCACATATGATCCGTCGGTGCCACCCATCATTTCGATGGCAAGGTTCACCACCGATCCCATCCGCGATGCTCTGGAGGGGGAGTAGGTGACTATCAGCTCATCTACCGCACGCGTGAATGCCACATAGAGGGTGTTTGTCTCGTCGAGCGCCACTTCGGCCTTGCGCCGCAGATATTGAGCCTCAAAGGGTGTGCCCTCCATGTCGGACGATGGCGCATAGGTATCAGAGGAGGGAATAGGGTGGCGTCAATGCCGGCTATGTCGCCGGTCACCTCAAACCATTCGGCATCTTTTGAAGGTGCCGGTGTCCCAGTCGCACACAGGTATGTGGACACACTTGAATTCAAGACCTTTCGACTTATGGATGGTCATGACTCGGAGGGTGTCGGCCGCCTGAGGCGACGCTACGGCTGTGTGGCTGCCGGTGGCGTCCCACCATTTCAGAAATTCGCGCAGGTCGGCACCTCCCCGCATGGCAAATGATGACACAAGATCCTGTAGGGCAGTGATGTATATATGCTCATGATTCAGGGCGGCTGGGTCGATAAAGGTGGCGATGATGCGGTCGACGAGTGTCTGGAGGTTGGGACACACCATTCCTTCGGCCGGATTGGCCGGCCGGCACACCGATGGATCGTCATCAGGGAGTCTGGATGCCTGCAATGCTTTGGCAAGAGCTGCTTCGGGACTCATGCCACGCGCACACCCATATTCATAGTCGTTGATGAGCCGTGCCAGCACTATCTCCTCGAGGGTGTAGCTACGACGGCGCCGCTCGGATGTTGCGGAGGCGCACTCACGGTCGGGCCTCGACAGCAGCAGCGACTTCATGACGCTGATGATAAGCTTCACAGCCTGCGACTTGCCCACTTCGATGCTCTCGTCGGAGATGATGCGGAAGCGGGGATAATCGGGGTCGGAGGCCTGACGGGCGAGCAGATGGGCGATAGCGCCGGAAGTGTGGGTCTTGTTGCGGCCAAGCACCACAATGTCTGATGCATTGTAGCCGGAGGCTATCTGGCGCGCAATCTCGTCGGCCATGCGTTCATAGCCTATGGCGGCAGCCTCAGCCGAGCTCCCCCCGGCGGCCACCACCGACACGTAGCCGCTATGGTCGCGGTGGGATTTCGATACCTCCTGCACCACGTTGGCATATATGTCGGACATGCCGCCCGATGCAGCCACATGGGAGAAAAAAGCGTTGTTGAACTCCACCACCGTGGCCGACGAAACGCCAGTTGGTATTGCCCTCGGCAGTGTCGCCATGCACTCTTGCCGCGTTGCCAAACTGATCCTGTACCTGATGCTGGAGCAGTGTGGGGTCTGACGATCTGAATCGGTAGATGCACTGCTTTTCGTCGCCGATTATGAGCGAATCGCGGTCGGTGGCGAGACCCTCGGCGAGGAGCGGCTTGAGGTTGCGCCACTGCATGAGCGATGTGTCCTGAAACTCGTCGATAAGGAAGTTTTCGATCCATACACCCATTCGCTCATAGAGAAAGGGGGTCTCGTCGTCGCCGATGATTTTCGACAGAATGCCGCCTGTGTCGCTAAGCAGCAGCATATTGTTGTCGCGCTTGATGCTGTCCATCTCGCGTATCACAGCACTGAGCAATCGAGGAAGTGGATGTTTCGGTCGATGGGTTTAAGAGCTCTGACAACGTTGTGGCACTCTACGGCGGCATCGGCGGCATCGGCCAGAGCGGCCATCAGCGCTCCGTCGTCGCGTAGATGGAGCGATTTTTTATCTTTTTTGACCGCTGTGGATGGATCGGAGGCCACGGCGCGGAAAGTATCGGAGATTTTAATGTCGCGCACTGAGGCATCGGCATATTTGGTGAGCGCACTGACCACCAGTTGCTTCACACCCTCCCGTCCGCCTATGGCGGCTACGGCGCGGCGGCATTGGTCTGTCATGGCAGCTTTTGCGCTCGCAATCCTTTCGGAGATGGCCTTGGCAAGGGTTGCGGTGGCCTGCGGGTCGGCCAAAAATGCCATCAGTGCATCGGAGTGGATGGTAAAGGTCTCGTTGAGTGTGTTTTTTATAAACCTGTGGAGCGATCGGAACAGCTCGGAGTTGCGGTTGAACAGCTCTACGGTGTCGCCGTTCATCATGCGGGCCCGCAGAAACTCGGCGAGCCACATGGCTGTGCGGCGAGTGTCGGTGTCGTTTTTAAATTCGAGCGACCTGAAAATCTGGGCTATCGCGAGATCAATCAATCCATCGTTGTCGAGGTCTACCTCATAATTGCCGGTGAGATCGGCTTCGCGTGCAAAAGTCCTGAGCACCTGCTGGAAAAATGAGTCGATGGTGCTCACGGCAAAAAAGCCGTAGTCAAACAGCAACTCGGCGAGAGCCCTGCGGGCCTCGGCTGCACCTGCTCGGGCGAGGCTCCGAGGTCGCGGCATAGCTTGTCGATATATGGGCTCGGGGCATTCCATCCGGGCTCAGCTCCGGCTATTACCGCGAGCTCGTGGACTATGCGCCGCTTCATCTCCTCAGTGGCCTTGTTGGTGAAGGTTATGGCGAGGATAGACCGGTGACGCCGTCCCGAGCGCGTGTCGAGCCGATAGCGGTCGTCGCCGAGGTTCTTGCGCCCGAGCAGCATCTTGATATATTCATAGGCCAGAGTGAAGGTCTTGCCCGACCCAGCGGAGGCTTTGTATATCGACAGCATTGGCGTGGTGGGGATTATCAGCCGTTTTTCACCTTGTAGCCCATGGCGCGCAGAGCAGCTGCGGCTTCGGTGCGTCGGTCGCCCTGGATGAGGATTTCGCCTCCGCGTGCCGAGCCGCCTGTAGCAAGGCGCTGCTTGAGGGCCGAGGCCACCTCCTTGAGCTCGGAGTCGTTGCATGTGAAGCCTGCAATGATGGTGGCTTGCTTGCCTCCGCGCCCCTTGCGCTCATAAAACAGGGTGAGGGTGTCGGTGTCCTTGGTCGGTACCGACGCAGCCTGCGTGGTGTCGGAGTGGTGATCTTCTGCCGGAGCTGAAGGGGCGAGGGCTGATAGAGCGTCGCGCCAGTCGGCGGTAGGTTTGGGTGACATATCAGAAGATTGAGTCGGGGTGGAATTCGTGATCGTCGGGAGGGATGACTCCGGCCGAGTCGGTGGCCACTACTATGTGGTAGAGCTGCGAGGCAAGGGCTTCGTCGGGGAGATCGAGCGACATATAATAGGCCCGGGCCGAATCGGCGTTCTCGCGGCAGGCCCGGCGATAGAGATCGGCGGCGGTGGCAACGAGGGTGGTGTTGTCGTTTTCATCTTCGGCCATACGCATATAGACCATAGAGAGGCGCGCGAGGTCGCGGGCCGACAGATCGTCGAGCGAAGGGGTGCCGACCAAGCGGTCGGCCACGCTGCGGGCTGCGGTCATGTCGCCATCGGCTATGGCCAGCTCGGCATTGCGCAGCTCTTCTGCAGCCTGCGGTGTGTATGAACAGGCTGTTGCTGCGGCGCCCAATGCGGTTATGATAACAATTGAGATTAAGTGTCGCATGGTTAGGAAATTATCATTTTAAAATCGTCCATGAAGCGCACCAATTGAGGATTTTCTTCACGCAGACGGGCAATGAGCTCCCGGTCGTTCCAGGTGTGGAATGCTCCTTGTCCGACGTTGATATTGACTGTGAGTGATATAGCGCTATTGCCAAGGCGGTTGCGCAGGAATGAAAGGAGATCGGGCATGGCCGCGCCCACATACTCGCTCTGCGCTTCGTTTTCCACCGTGATGGCGAGAGCTTCGGGGTGTGTGGCATCAGGGGCCGATGGGGCCGATGCACGCATGGTATTGACAAGTATATGCTCCGAAGGATGGGCGGCGGCATATTCGGCCCATGCAGCAGCCAACTCTTCCGGTGTAAAGGCGCGTCGGAGTGTGTCGGCGCCCTGAGGGGCGCTTGTGGCTGCAGAAGGCTGCGGCTGACCTGCAGGAGCGGCATGGCGTATGGATATTCGTGGCGCTCCTGCCACCCGGGGAGTGGCAGCGGACTGTGGCGGCGTTGTCGCAGACCGTGGTGGGGCAGGTTGCGGGCGCGCCGGAGCTGCCGCCGGAGGTGCGGGTGGTGGAGCCGGAGTGGGTTGAGCGGCAGGTGTAGCTGCCTGTGGGGGAGCGGGAGCTGATTGAGCCTGAGGGGCGATGGGCCTCAGTGCGGGCTGCGATGAGGGCCCCTCTCCTTGCCCGAGTCAGCGGGGAGGGGCTTGATAGTTGGCATATCTTGGCGAGAGTCAGCTCGATAAGGAAGTTTTTTGCCGACGACTCGCGATAGTTCAGATCGGCGTCGTTGCACAGGCTCATAGCCGCGCACAGAAATCCAGGGGTGCAGCGGGAGGCGACTGAAGCCTTGGCGCGGCGCTCTTCGTCGTCGCCATCGATGAGATGGAGGGTCTTTGGGTTCTGTGCTACCATGAGGTCGCGCAGATAGGCTGCCAGACCATTGATGAAAAACTGAGGATCAAATCCCCGGTCGGTGATCTCCTTGAAGATAACCCATGAGTCGAGCACTTTCCCCTCGAGAAAGCAGTCGAGGAGCCTGTTGTAGAAGTCGGCGTCGAGCACATTGAGGTTTTCGATAGCCGAGCGGTAGGTGATGTTGCCCCGGCTTGAGGCGGCCACTTGGTCGAATATGCTGAGGGCGTCGCGCATGGCGCCGTCGGCCTTCCGGGCTATCACGTTGAGAGCCTGAGGCTCGGCCGAGATATTCTCCTTGGCGGCCACCGATGCCAGATGAGCGGCTATGTCGGCTACCGAGATGCGCCTGAAGTCGTAGATCTGACACCTTGAGAGGATGGTGGGAATGATGCGGTGCTTCTCGGTTGTGGCCAGAATGAAGATGGCATAGTGGGGCGGCTCCTCAAGCGTCTTCAGGAATGCGTTGAAAGCGGCGGAGGTGAGCATATGCACCTCGTCGACGATAAACACCCGGTAGCGTCCCGTCGAGGGGGGCATCATCACCTGATCGGTGAGTGCTCGCATGTCGTCGACACCGTTGTTTGAAGCGGCGTCGAGCTCGATGATGTTCATCGATGTGCCACGGTTGAACTGGCGGCACGACTCACATTCGTTGCAAGCCTCTCCATCGGGGGTGGGGTGCTCGCAGTTGATGGTCTTGGCAAAGATTCGGGCACACGAGGTCTTTCCTACGCCGCGCGGGCCGCAGAAAAGATAGCTGTGGCCAACCGTCCTGTGGCCACCGAGTTCTTGAGAGTGGCGGTGAGGGCGTCCTGCCCACGACTGTTGAAAAGGTCGCAGGCCGGTATTTTCTCGCCGACACTATATACTTGTTGTCTTCCAAAGATTACAATGGTTTGTTGCCGGAAGATGGTGTCGCTTCCGGGGATTATGCCACAAAGATAATACAAAATCCGCAAATTTTTGCTTACCTTTGCGGAGTTATGAAACCGATTTTTCTCATTGGCTATATGGGCTGCGGCAAGTCGACTCTCGGCCGCAATGTGAGCCGCCTGTCGGGGGTGGAGTTTATCGATCTCGACAGATATATCGAAAGCCGCTACCATGCCAACATACGCGACATCTTTGCCTCGGAAGGTGAGGCCCGATTCCGCGACATAGAGCGCTCCATGCTTCGCGAGGTGGGGCAGTTTGACGATGTTGTCATTGCCTGCGGCGGAGGCACCCCTTGCTTTTTCGACAATATGGAGTTTATGAACGGAGCGGGCACCACGGTGCTGCTTGACACTTCGCTCTCCAAGCTCCACACGCGCCTGATGCGCGGACGCCACAAACGTCCGCTCATTGCCGGCAAGTCCGACAGTGAGCTCCGCGAGTTTATCGTGAAGGCTCTCGAAGAGCGGATGCCTTTCTACTCCAAAGCGCAGTGCCGGTTTGTGTCGGATCTCCTCGACGATGAGGTTGAGGTGGAGACTACCGCCATGCGGTTTATCAATCAGTTTCATCTACCTCTTAAGCAGCAATGAGATATATGAGTGAAGCAGGGTGCAGTTCCGGCGCTCCCGATATCCTGGAACAGCTGCAGCCGTCGACCACCGACAGCCGTAGCCTCACGATAGGGCTGCCTGCCTCGGGTCCCGGTGATCCCGACCGTCGCTTTCCGCTTACGCCCGAGGGGGTGGCTATTCTCACCGACCGCGGCTACCGGATCAAGATTGAGGAGGGGCCGCGGCCGCTCTCCACTTCGCCGATGCTGCTTTCACGCGGCGGGTGCCGAGGTGACGTCGCGCGCGGCAACCCTTGCCGCCGACATAGTTATCCACCTGTCGCCCCTCGCCACCCCCGACATAATGCAGATGCGGCGTGGCACGATGCTGCTAACCCTTCTCAGACCGGAGGCTCAGACGCGCGACGCTGTCAGGGCGCTCCTCGACCGCCATATCATAGCCGTAGCTCTCGATCTGGTCGAGGACACCGAAGGTAATACCCCTTTTGCGGACATTCTGTCGGAGATCGACGGCCGCACGGCTATAACTGCGGCAGCATCGCTCCTCTCGGCTCCTTATGGCGGCAAGGGGATATTGCTTGGCGGAGTGGCGGGCATAGTGCCGTGTGAAGTAACCATCTTTGGCTCGGGCATAGCCGCTCGGGCAGCCGCGAGATCGGCTTTCGGTCTTGGCGCCATGGTAAGGATGTTTGACAATGATGTCTATTCGCTCCGACGCGCCGCCCGCGATCTGGGCCAGTGGGTCATAGGTTCGGCTCTCCATCCCCATGTGGTGGAAAACGCCCTGTCGGGGGCCGATGTGGTGGTCAATACGCTCGACAATCCGGCCCGGGTGTCGGGCTTCTCGGTCGACGCCGATATGTCCACCCATCTCAAGCGCGAGGCCATAGTGTTTGATCTCGCTCAGGAGCCTGGTGGGATGTTCCCATCGCTGCGTCATGTGGCGCTTGTCGATGCCGCGGCCTCTGCAGCGGAAGCCGGGGCGGCGTCGAAGGTGTGCATGACCCATGTAGGGTCGGCCACCCCGCGCTCGGCGGCCATGGCGCTGACCAACACTTTTGTCACCCTGCTTCACGACCTCACAGCCTGCGATGGAGCGACCAATGCCCTGCGTCTGCTTCCGGGATTCCAGCGGGCCGCCTACACCTTCCTTGGCAAGGCTGTCAACCGGCGCATTGCGCGTATAGCCGATGTGAGGCCCATGGATATAAATATGTTTTTAAGTCTTTCGTGATGGCATCGTCGTCTGTAAAACGTAAGTATTACGTGGTTTGGGAAGGCCGCGCCACGGGTGTGTTCGACTCCTGGGAGGAGTGTAAGGAATATGTTGACGGATATCAGGGTGCGCGGTTCAAGTCGTTTCCTACCCGCGAGGCTGCCGTTGAGGCATTCAGGGGCAATCCGTCCGACCATATAGGTGTCATCAAGGCCATTGCGGCCCACAAGGCGGCTCCTCCGGTCAATATCGAGGCGCTTCCGGTGGTGATGCCGGCAATAGCTGTCGATGCCGCCTGCTCAAAAAATCCGGGGCCGGTGGAGTATCAGTGTGTCGATCTGCGCACCGGGCGCCGCATATTTCATGTGGGGCCGCTGCAGGAGGGTACCAACAATATTGGCGAGTTTCTGGCCATAGTGCATGCCATGGCGCTCCTCGTGAGCAAGTCGCGCACCGATATAGCCATTTACTCCGACAGCCGCACAGGCATGAGCTGGGTCAACAAAGGCAAGGCCAACACAAAGATTGTACCCACCGAGGGCAATGCCTATATACGCTCGCTCGTGGTGAGGGCTGAGGCTTGGCTTGCCTCCCATCCAGCCGGTGTGCGCCCGAGGCTGTATAAATGGGACACCGACAACTGGGGGGAGATACCGGCCGATTTCGGCCGCAAATAAATCTGTCAGAGCTTCAAAAACAGCTTCGACCTATACATCAGCCATAGGATCAGATAGAGTATCAGACAATTGCCGAAGGTGAGCCATGCGGCATACCATGCATCGCCTATGTGGTGCTGGAGGCCGTAGCTCACCGAGGCCACTACGGAGCGGAAACTGATCACCTCGCCTATCACATAAGCCGTGATCGGATTCATGCCGTAGATCTTGAGCCAGCCGAGGCCGCGCGAGTGGCCCCGGCAGTCGACCCACCAATAGGCCAGGGCCATGAGCAGAAAGCATATGCCTCCCGAATAGAGGGTCATCGATGAGGTCCATATGCGCTTGATGATAGGCTCTTCGAGGCTCCACAGCAATCCGGCGGCAACAAGACCGGCTCCTGCGGCAGTCAGGAGCAGAGCAACGCGAGGGCGGGGGAGCCGACGGTCGTTTTTCATCAGATGGCCGGCCATGACGCCGAGCATCACGGTCACGCCGAAGGTGAGCGAGCTCCACACCCATGTGTAGGTGGGATCGCCGCGGCGGTCGCCTATCACGAGTGCATCGACCATATATGCGAATGAGCCTTCGAGGGTATAGTCGCCTGCAAATCGCATAGGGAGCCAGTAGATGATAAGCAGGGCCGCAGTGGCGATGATCTGGCCTCGCAGCTGCAGATGGAGCAGGCACATTGCGGCTATGAGATAGCCTGCCGCTATGGCCTGAAGGGTGTTGGTGTAGATGGTGATTCCGGCAGGATCGAGTGCAAGAAGGTTGCCCTGGACTATCATTCCGAATAGAAACAGCAGCACCACCCTGCGCCCTATGCGGCGATAGGCCGCTTTGAGGCCGGCGCTGTCGTGGCGGCGGTATTTGGCGAATGCAAAGGGCATCGAGGCGCCCACCATAAACAGGAAAAGGGGCATCACGAGATCCCATGCTCTGAAGCCTTCCCATGTCTCATGTTCGAAATGATACATGATTGAATCAAGGACGGGGGAATCTGCAGCCCGACCTATGGCCATGAGCACCGGTTGGAAGAAGAGGAGCATGAAGAGATCAAATCCTCTCAGGATGTCGAGGGAGGCAAGGCGGTTGGAGTTCATGGCGGCGGTGGAGTGATATAGATTCATGGTTGGCCGATAGCGGCGGGAGGAGATGAAATAAAAAAAAGAATGACCCGAGCAGGCCGAAGCCAAACATCGGGTCATTCTCCTCTCTCCTCTTGCGGTATGGACGGGACTCGAACCCGCGACCCCCTGCGTGACAGGCAGGTATTCTAACCAGCTGAACTACCACACCGTGTGGAATGACATTTAATCGAGAGTTGTTAAATGATCTCTTGCTATCGGGTGTCGTTGTTTCCCGTTTGCGAGTGCAAAGTTACGGCGACTTTTTCATTCCTGCAAATTTTTCAGCAAAAAAATCGCGAAAAAATTCACTTTTTTTCATCGGGCCTATAGCGATGGGATCCGGCTTTGCGTCTAACTGATTGGTTGTGAGATGAATTTGGCGCCAGTGGCTTCGGGCGGGATTTTTTAAGCGGTCATGAGCGCTGAAACTCCGTGGGCGACATTCCGGTGAGATGTTTGAAGTATTTGCCGAAGGCGCTCTGGTTGGTAAAATTGAGGTCGTAGGCAATCTGCTGTATATTCTTCCCCGAAAACCGGAGCTGATTTTTGGCTTCGAGGATCACATACTCGTCGATCCACTCGGCCGCCGAGCGTCCGGAGGCTTCCCTTACGAGCGACGACAGATATTTCGACGATATGAAGAGCTTGGAGGCATAGAAGGCCACCGATCGCTCCCGCTTGTGGTGTTGGTGGACCAGCTTGATGAAGTCGCGCACATAGTTGTTGCGGCGCGCCATGCCTGGGGTCACCGGCTCGTCGGTCTTGGCCCGGTTGCGTCCCATCTGGATGAGCTGATACACCACGGCGGCCATAAGGCAGCGGGAGATTGATCTTACATAGACCGGCTCGGTGTTGAAAGTGGTGTTGGTGTGGATCATCTCCATATATGTGCGTATGATCCGTTCTTCCTCCTCTTCGAGCTGGAGTATGGGCACGGCGTTGGGGGTGAGCCTGATGGTCTGAAGCACCGCCACGTCGATATTGATGTCCTGCATGAACTCGGGCGAGATCACAAACATATACACATCGAGATTGTCGGTGTCGGCGCTCTTCAACCGGAAGATGTTGTCGTGGCCCACCACGAGCAGCATTCCCGGCGTGACGGTGTAGGGGTCATGTTGACCTCCACCTCAAACGAGCCTTTGACACACAGGAGTATCGTCATGCCCTTGACCCGCAAAGGATGTTCGGGATCGAGTTGCTTGAACGGGTGTCCTGGCTGGGCGTGGCAAACACATAGTCACCTCCGAGCATCGAAAACTCGGAGGCATATTTCTCAAGTTTCACCAGTTTGTGTAGATCGACATGAGAGGTGCCGAGGTCTAATAGGTCGGGTTTCAGCATTGCGTTAAGCCGCAGCCGGAGAGAGCTGCGGAGTCGCAAAAGTAGCTAAAAATCCCAATACAGGCGCCTGATCGAGTCATAAATTTCCTAAAAAGGACAATTGGCCCCGGGAGGGCAGGCGGGGTCAGTCGTCGCCGAGTATCGCTGCGGCTCTTTCGGCGTCTTTCTCAAATACCAGCAGGCGGTAGCCACCGGCCGGGGGCGGGGCGGGTACATAGAGGGTGGAGAGGCCGTCGGTGACCGACGCCACTATCCCTTCGTTGACGAGTTTGTCGAGGGCCATGTAGGCTTCAGGGCCCGAGGCATATTCACGGATGCAGATAATCTTGTCGGCCATAGGTGTGGAGATATGATGGGGTTATGTCACTTGATGCTACGCTCGTTGAGCGCCTTTTGGTAGCGGCGGGCATTGGCGCGGTGGGTCTGATAGTCGGAGGCGAAGTCATGATAGCCCGAGAAGTCGGGCTTGGCACACATATATAGATATGGCGCCTCCGGGGCAGAGAGCACAGCGTCGATGGCGCGCCCGTCGGCCACACGGATCGGGCCCGGAGGAAGACCGGCGTTGAGATATGTGTTGTAGGGCGATTTGAGCGAAAGGTGGCGTCCGCGTATGCGGCGGAGTGAGAAGTCGCCTGTAGCAAATTTCACGGTAGGGTCGGCCTGAAGGCGCATCCCGCGCTTGAGGCGGTTGAGGTAGAGACGGGCAATCTTGGGGTGCTCGTCGGTCTTGTTGCTCTCCTCTTCGACTATTGAGGCGAGGATGGCCACTTCGACCGGGGTGAGCCGAGCTGCGATGCCTTTTCGAGGCGGTCGGGGGTCCAGAAGTTGTCGCGGTAGCTCATAAGACGCTTCACGATGGCATCGGCTCCCGAGGTCCAGTACATCTCATAGGTGTCGGGAAGGAAAGCGGCCACATATTCAGGCTCGGCATATCCCTCGGCCGCGAGCACTCTTGATGCTGCTTCCATGAAGCTGTCGGTCGGACACTCCATAGTGGCGCCTATGCGCGCTCCGAGCTGAGGTAGAGTGCGGATATTGTTGAATGTGAGCCTCACCGGGGTCTGAGCGCCGGTGGCCATGCGGCGGGCGGTGCGGAGGGCGCTTTGGCCAGGCTCCACGCGGTAGGCGCCGTGGGCCTTGGCGGCGTCGCCGCCCTGAAGGCGCCACAGATTGTAGACCTTGCTCCCTTCGCTCTCGCCGAGAGCCACACGGAGTGAGTCGGCCACCGACGAGGCTGTTGCGTTGCGCGGCAGATAAAACCATGCCGCGTCGCCATCATGGCCCGCAAGAGCCCAAAGGATAGCGCCCGCCATCACGGCCACCGCCACCCCTATTGCCACCACAAACGCCATCGAGTGGCGGCGCAGGAATCCGGCTTTTTTGGCTACGGATGTGGCATCCTGCTGATTATCTGTTGGTTGATTCTGAAGATTCATCTTGACAAAGTATTGACACACAAAAGTAATCACTTTTCTTCAATCATGGAACAAAAAAGCGCCTCTCCGGCCCCTCCCGACGCTTATTTTAATAGGAGCAGGACCCTTTTTTGCGGAAAATGCACAAAAAAGTGCAGAAAAACTCGAAAAAATTTGCACGGCTCAAAAAAAGGCCCTAACTTTGCATCGCTTTCGCAGAGAGAGGGCGCTTAGCTCAGCTGGTTCAGAGCGTCTGCCTTACAAGCAGAGGGTCGGGGTTCGAATCCCTCAGCGCCCACTCCTTAACTCTCAAAGAGTTGTTTCGTATCTTTTCTATCACTCTCTCGTAGCGCAAGCATAACCCGGGCGCTTAGCTCAGCTGGTTCAGAGCGTCTGCCTTACAAGCAGAGGGTCGGGGGTTCGAATCCCTCAGCGCCCACCCGGTAAGCTCCGATGGAATATTTCCGCCGGAGCTTTTTTTCTATTCCTACCTCTCTATCGCCATGAATAAGCTACACTCTGTCGCTTCGTCGGTAATCGCAGCCATAGCTCTGTCGACCGGCGGCGCCACGCCCAATGCCTCTGCTATGCCGGTGCCTCAACTCCCAGCCGACTCCGTGATTGTCGAAGGCTCCGCCAGTGTGGGCGAGGGCGGCATGATAGTGTTGTTTCGGCGCATAGTAAAAAAAGCTGTGTTTACCGATATAAGTTAGTACCTTTGCAGAAATAAAATTAGAACAATGGAAAAGAATCCGTACATAGAGCTTGCAGAGTGTCTGCTCCCTGAAGAAATGGTTGAATATTTCGAAGTTGTCAAAGTCGAAAAGACCAAAGACACATTGGATGTGACCTTAGAGGAACGCGACAAAGGCGTAGAGGGATATGTCGATGGGCAGCTTCGCCCCAATGGCTTTTACGAGGAGAGTACGGTAAGGGATTACCCTGTCAGAGGCCGCAAGATGACGTTCCATGTCAAGCGACGCAGATGGGTTGAAATAGAGACCGGTAAGAGCGTGTCCAAGCGTTGGGACATAGTGGCTGAAGGTACCCGCTTCTCGAAAGAGTTCGCGGCTTTTTTAAAAGGTATGCTTGGACAAATACCCGATTACGGGCCGCTCTCTTGAATGGTTCTTCGGCATTGACGGAGATTTGTTTGAGCGCCAGTACAAGCGTCATCTCAGCGGCTATTGGGAGTGGAAAGACACCGCAGAGGGGCTTCACGCCGAGCAATGGCGTGTCTTCCCCGAGAACATCGGGCCTCATCTGAGCATAGACGAGACATCGCTGAGCAATGGAGAGCTCTACACGATAGTCACTAATAAGGCCGCGCATGGCAGGGAACATTCGCTGGTGGCCATCGTGTTCGGAACTGATTCCGATGACGTTCTGAGAGCTTTGAGGCAGATTGACAGTAGACTGCGTAACAAGGTTACAGAGATTACACTTGACCTGTCGGACAGTATGAACCGCATCTGCCGCTACGCCTTTCCACGTGCAAAGCGCGTCATTGACCGCTTCCACGTGCAGAAGCAGGCTCTTGAAGCCGTGCAGGAAGTACGCATTGCCCACCGTTGGGACGCAATCAACGCTGACACAGAAGCCCGCGAGCAGGCTAAACTTTCCGGCAAACCTTATGTGCCGATACGCCTCGCCAACGGTGACACACTCAAAGAACTGCTTGCACGAGGTCGATACGCATTGTTCAAGTCTCCTGAAAAATGGACTGACTCACAACGACAGCGCATCGATCTGATGTTCTCATTATATCCCGATCTTAATGAAGCATATTGGCTTTCTCAACATCTCCGGGCCATCTTCTCCAATAAGAGGTCAACCGCTGATACTGCCAGGTTAAATCTTGCACGTTGGTACAACCGGGTCGCTGAATCCGGGTTCAGGTCGTTCAACACTATTGCGGCTACATTCTACGAGCACTCAGATGAGATAATCAACTATTTTGACAACCGTTCAACAAATGCATCCGCAGAATCAATCAACTCCAAAATAAAGGCCTTCCGGGCTAAATTACATGGTGTCAACGATACAAAATTCTTCATCTTCCGACTCTGCAATCTCTATGCCTAAACACAGCTTTTTTTACCATGCGCCGTTGTTTCTCAACCGTGGCGACGCCGGCTCGGCTATCGCCTCCGACACGATCCGTAACGGCCGCTTCCGGCTGAGTGCACTCCTGCCCGACGACTGCGATGATCCGGCGCGACTCTCGGTGATGTGTTTCGCTCCCGGATTTCCATCAATGGGCCGCAGCCTCCTCGGGCGCCCCGGAGCCCGGATCAAAGTCGATGCGTCGACCCCGTATATCAAGACATGGCCGGTGGAGAGCACTGTTAATGAGCAGCAGGAGATAGATTGTTTCCTTACCGATACCAAGGCAATGTGGGACACCCTCCAGAGCCGCCGGATACGGATGGCCGCAATCAAGTCGCAGCTCCGCTCCGACACCACTCTCACCGAAGCCTCCCGCAACCGGCTCAAGCAGCAAGGGGAGGAGGCCGGGCAGCTCTGCGATGCGCTCACCGACTCGATCGCTCTGCGCGATGTAGGCCGCTTGTCAGTCATGCCCCATACCGAGCTTTGGTTTGACAAATTTGTCGATATGGCAAGGAGCTGCTCATGGATCGACGACTCGATAGGGGTGAGGGACGGGCTCAAAGCCATCTACCACTCACTCCCCGACGATGAGAAGGAGCTGGATATGTCGGCTATGGCGCGCTCCTACCTCTTCCCGCGCAAAGTGGCGGCGATAGGCGACCCCATGGTCGATGCCGACCTCCTTGACCCCGACGGAAATATCCGTCATCTCGCCGAATATAAAGGCAAGTGGATATTGCTCGACTTCTGGAGCGGCGGATGCGGCCCATGCAATATGGCCGCGCCTGAGCTTGAGAAGTTTGCGGCGGCTCAACCCGACAGCATCGTCGTGGTGAGTGTGAGCACCGACGACGACCGCTACTGGCGCCAAAGCACCGAGCGCCTTAAAATCTCCGGCAACAACTGGAACGATCCGATGCGCAGCGCCGGACTCTTTCTCGACTATGGTTGCCAGGGGTTGCCCACCTATGTGGTGATTGATCCAGATGGCTTAATCCGCCATTCATGGATGGGATATACACCCGGCTGCTTCAAGCGGAATATGCGCCCGTTCATTCAGCCGCGTAAACCCATGACCATAGAGCAGACTCCGGGTCTCACTGCAATCATTTCACCTCGCGTGGCGCAAAACAACACCAACGCCACCCTCGACATCGACCGGATAGAGCTTACTCCCGGGTCGACGCGCATCACCTTCCATGCTTATTATATCCCTAAGTGGTGGATCAAGGTAAGCCCCGACAGCCATATCACCCTTCCCGACGGCACCAACCTCGGAGTGACAGGGTCCGAAGGGATCACCCTCGGCGAGGAATATCGCGTGGGCGATGATGGCGAAGGGACTTTCTCGCTCACCTTCGGGCCACTGCCCGAAGGTACCGCCACAATAGACTTTGCCGAGCCCGCCCCCTCCCAATGGAGCATAAAGGGCATCAGCGTGGATATGGCGCGCTGACGGCGCCATCCTTTTATAAAAGATTACGGGCGGGAGCTATGTGTCGCACACGGCTCCCGCCCGATTTGGGGGTATCTATCTATCAATCTATCACTTTATCTATCATTCATGAGTTTTGGCTGAGGGAGGTAATGAGGGTCAGCAGGCGTAGTCGGCAAAGCGCTCCTGGAGCTGCTGGCGGGCGAAGAAGATGCGGCTCTTGACGGTGCCGAGGGGCAGATCCATCTTTTCGGCGATCTCCTGATATTTGTAACCGGCGACATGCATCGAGAAGGGCACGCGGTATTTCTCATCGAAGGAGTTGATCGCGTCGGTGATCTCCCCAGCCGTCAGCGACCCCTCGGGTGTCTCAAACGCCGTGTCCTGACACAGGTTGAGGTGGTAGCAGTCGTCGGTGCTGTCGTTGACTATCTGCGCGCGGTGGTGCGGCGGTAGTTGTTGATGAAGATGTTGCGCATGATCGTGAACACCCATCCCTTGAAGTTGGTATCGTCGGCATACTTCTCACGGTTGGTGAGGGCTCTTGACAGTGGTGTCCTGGAGCAGATCGTAGCATCGTCGCGGTTGGCGGTAAGGGTCATCGCGAAGTTGAGCAGGTTGTCCTGCAGGTTCATGAGCTGAGTCTGGAAAGTAGTTGCTGTCATGGCGGTGAGAGTATTTGGGGTGATCGGAGAGTTGATCGCGTGGGGTTGTTGTGATGAGAAATGTTGGTGTTGTCGTTGGTTGACATTGCAAAAGTACAACCTATTTCACATATGCAAGAGCAACCCATGTTAATGGATGTTAAATTCGTTGCATACTTGTTACAACACAACGTAACTATCTGTCTTGTAGGTGATTAATTTCGGCGCCTTTGACGCCAATTAATGATGGTGCAAAACGCGTGCTTTTTCCTTATATATAGGGTGCTAAAAAATGGCCCTCACTATGGTGGAGGTCAGATGCTTTTTAGTTAACTTTGCGCATTGGGGTGAGGCTCGCATACCGCATTGCGTGGCAGTGCCGCCCCAGACACTACCTTGACTGTTAACCGAAAACTGACTACCTATGTTTACCGACAAAGACTCCATACGCAACTATCTCTCTGTGTGGGGTGAACGCTACCGCACCGAACTCACCACCGACATACTGCCTTTCTGGCTCGAACATGGCGCCGACCCTGTGAATGGTGGCGTATATACTTGTGTTGACCGCGAGGGCCGCCTGATGGACACCACCAAAAGCGTGTGGTTTCAGGGGCGTTGCGCTTTCGTGTTCTCATTTGCCTACAATAACATCCAGCCGTCGGCTGAATATATCAGTATGGCCAAGAGCTGCATCGACTTCATCGAGGCACACTGCTTCGACACCGACGGCCGCATGTATTTTGAGGTGACCGCCGAGGGCAAGCCTCTGCGCAAGCGCCGCTATGTGTTTTCGGAGTGCTTTGCCGCGATTGCCATGAGCGAATACTCCATAGCTGCCAAGCAGCCTGAATATGGCCGCAAGGCCCTCAAGCTCTTTGCCGACATAGTGCGTTTCATCAACACCCCCGGCATCCTCGAACCCAAATATCTCCCCGAGCCAGGCCATAGGCCACTCCATCACCATGATCCTCCTCAACACGGCTGCCTGCATACGCCGCGCCGTAGGCGACGAAGCCGCCCGCGAAGCCGGCCTTGACAGCCAGATCGACACCTCGCTTGAGTTGATCCGAACCCGCTTCATGCACCCCGAGGTGAAGGCCCTTCTGGAGATGGTGACACCCGACGGCAAGCTCATCGACACCATAGCCGGCCGCACCGTCAATCCCGGCCACTGCATCGAGACTGCATGGTTCATACTTGAAGAGGCCCGCTACCGCAACTGGGACAAGACTCTGACCGAAACAGGTCTAACCATCCTCAACTGGCCTGGGAGTCCGTTGGGACAAGGAATATGGCGGCATAATCAACTTTGTAGACTGCAAGGGC
>PDYJ01002174.1_pt1 | contig 18812 bp, 31 predicted proteins | sample 1430841 | NCBI WGS metagenome assembly PDYJ01 (sample SAMN07237672, study PRJNA390542) | Gut metagenome, whole genome shotgun sequencing project. | isolation source: fecal pellets | host: Mus musculus | place: USA: New York, NY | collected 2016-10 | reverse complement strand
CTCCAAGCGGCGATGACGATGCCGTCAAGGGAAAGGCGAACATGGAACTTCCAGACCAGACTTCCGCAGGTATGCCCGACACCAAGCTGAAGGCATACGAACAGGAGGCGGCGCAGAAAGACAAGGCGCGTAATGACAGCACGATAAATGCCGTGACTACAACTCGACACCGTTACAGCTCCGGCGGAACCGACATTGCCCGATGAGATTCAGAACTCGGCTGCGGCATACCAACAGGCTCAGGCATCGTTGCAGGATTTCTATGTCCCGGAGTACAACGAATCGGCACAGGTAGCGAAGTTGCAGGCACGGCTCGATGAGCTGGAGATGCAGAACTCTATGGCACAGCAACAGTCGCAACAACCCAATGAAATGGAGTTGCTTGAAAGGTCGTATCAGTTGGCGGCGCAGTATATGGGTAATGGAAATGCTGGCAATGTCCCGCCTCCACAAGTCGATGAGAAAGGAAAGCGGAATGTCCAGCCGGTGCAGAATGTTACCCACAATGTCGTATCGACGTTGAGTGCCGCCACAAACGAGAGAGGCTTCAACACATCGGTCGGCATGAAAAGGTCGGTCGGCAAGAATACAATCGCCGCCGTCATTGCCGGCAACCAGTCCGTTACCAACGGGCAGTCAGTGAAGTTGAGAACCACCGAACCGATGTGGATAGGCAACAGGCTCATACCCCGTAACACCGTCCTTGTCGGTGCAGCGAGATTGCAGGACGAGCGTCTGGAGATTGAGATTTCCTCTATTGAGTGTCAAGGCTCAATTTATGATGTAGAACTGAAAGTCTATGATTCCGACGGTCAGGAGGGTATCAATATCCCCAACTCAATGGAGACTGACGCGCTGCACGAGATTGGCGCCAATATGGGTCAACAATGGGCAGCTCAATAAATATCTCCACCGACGCCGGAGCGCAGATTGCATCCGATGTGGGTCGAGGCCTCATCAACGGTGTGAGCCAGTATCTCACAAAGAAGATGCGTACTGTCAAGGTGCATCTTAAATCTGGGTACAGGGTGATGCTTTACCAGCCCGAAAACAACTAAAACCACTTAAATCCAACGTAAATTTTTTATGAAACTGAAAACAATTATTCTCTCAGCCATTGCCGTTATCGGCATGGCAACCCCCGCCTTTGCAAAAAGACAAGGCACCCAAAAACACCGATAACAATGTGTCGTCTGATACTGAACAAGTCGCCGAACACGACATGAACGTGTACGGAGCCAACTACACCGACGGCGACAAGTTCGACGGTCTGACCCGAAAGGTCGGTTTCGACCGTATGATTCCGCCCCACGCACTGGAGGTCTGCTACGAGAAAACCACGCATATTATCTTCCCTGCGGAGATAATTTATGTGGACCTCGGAAACGAAAACCTTGTGGCAGGTCTCGCTGATGGAGCGAAGAATGTACTTCGCGTTAAATCAGCGTTTAAGCGTTTCAAAACCGAAACGAATCTGTCAGTAATCACCGATGATGGGAGCTACTACACGTTCAATGTCAAATTTGCGAAAGAGCCTCTGCTTCTGAGCATTGAGATGACCGATTTTCTCCATGACGGCGAGGCTGTCAATCGCCCAAATAACGCTCAGGAGATATATCTCGAAAAATTGGGCAGTGAGTCGCCGATGCTTGTCAAGCTGATTATGAAGTCAATCTACAAGCAGAACAAGCGCGAGATCAAGCATATCGGCTCAAAGCGTTTCGGGGTGCAGTTCCTCCTGAAATCCATTTACACCAACAACGGGATGCTCTACTTCCACACAGAGCTGAAGAACACCTCCAATATCGCTTTCGACATCGACTACGTATCGTTCAAGATTGTGGATAAGAAGGTTATCAAGCGAACCGCCATGCAGGAGCAGGTACTCGAACCGCTCCGCGCCCAGAATTACGTGACTGTGGTACACGCAAGCAGTCGGAGCGTACGGTCTTCGCTTTGGAGAAATTCACCATCCCCGACGACAAGCAGCTCGTTATCGAGGTCGCCGAAAAGGAAGGCGGCCGCCATCAGTTCTTCGTGGTGGATAACGAGGACATCGTGAGGGCCAATGTAATCGACGAGTTATCAATTCAGTAAATACAGTATCCCATGAAGAAGATTTTTGCAATCTTCGCTGTGGCAGTGTTTTCCCTCCTCGGAGGGAAGGCATTTGCCCAGCGATGCCTCCCCGGAATGTCTGCGGTTTGAAATAAAGGCGAACATGGCAGACGGTTTCTACACCGGAAAGTCCCGCGACTGCGGTTATGACCTCGAGTAATCTATTCAGTATTCACAGGAAGTCATGGCAATACATGGTCTTTCGGTGGCGAGTATCTCCAGACCTTCAAGCCATACGGCGAGAAAGGTCGCATCCCGGTGGCTCAATTCACTGGCGAGGCTGGATATAATCTCCATATCCTCAGCGACTACTCGATGACATTCCACCTCTACGCGGCATTTCCGCACTTGCCGGGTATGAGACAGTCAACTGGGGTAAGGATGTGCTGTCCGACGGCTCTACGCTACATGACGGCGACAACTTTATCTATGGCGGTGCGCTCAACTTGCAGGCGGAGTTTTATCTCTCGGATAAAGTAGCCCTGACCGCCAATGTCAAAGGCCGGTTTACTTTCGGAAGCGATGTTCAGATATACCATACAACCTATGGTGTCGGTGTCAAATTCATAATTGAATAGCCTATGAGATATACAAAAAATGACATCAGGAATATCCCGCTGACAGAGTTTATGGCCGCTCTCGGCGAAAAGCCTGTCAAGGCTTTCGGGGACATGAAACTAATACTATGCTCCCCAGCGCGATGACTCCGAACCGATGTTAGTGGTAGATACCAATACAAACCGATGGTATGACCATGCCACAGACCAGAGTGGCGACATCATTCGACCTCGCCGCCTTGAAGATGAACCCTAACCTCTACACGGATCCACGCGACTTCATCTTGAAGTATATGAATGAATATGAGCAAAGCAAGGAGCTTTCGGCAATGGCACGTCGTCCGCAGGAGCCGATAGTTATCAGCCTCGACATAAGGAAAGTGAAACTCACTGACTTTATGAAAGCTCTCGGTCAGGAACACCCGGTGGCGGCTGACGGTAATCTCCGTATTTACAATGCTCCCTACGATGACAAACTCGGTCCGACAATGGTAATCAACATCGAGACTAATCTCTGGCGTGATACCAAGTCCGGCGCATACGGCGGAATCTATGACCTCGCCTATGAGTTGACCGGCTCGTGTAATATGTCGGAACTTAACCGATATATCGCCTCTGAAATGTCGGCTTTGGATAAGACCAAAGACAAGGAACAGAAGATAGAGCCGCCCAAACAGGAACAGGAGCCTGACAAACCCAACGGAGGATGCGCTTATGAACATTGATGACATCAAGAAAATCTCGCTTGTCGAGTTCCTCAATCAGTTGGGCTATCAGCCTACCGGACGCGACAGCAAAGGTCTATGGTTTTACTCCCCATGTCGAAGTGAGCGTAAGCCATCGTTCCACGTCAATCCCCGCAAAGATGTATGGTTCGATTTTGGCAGTGGTGCCGGAGGCGACATCTTCACTCTTGCCGGAGAACTGTGCAACTCCAGCGACTTCATCAGACAGGCGGAGTTCATCGCCGAGAAGATGCAGATGCCTATAGCAATGCCCTATAAGCCTGAGCCGTTCATCGAGCAACCGACCTTTGAAGATGTGAAAGTCTCAAAACTGGAATCTCCGCATTGCTGAAATATCTTGCCGACAGAGGTATTCCCCGTAACATCGCCCAGCGGTGGTGTGTGCAGGTGGATTACCGACTTCACGGCAAAGACTACTATGCCATCGGTTTCGAGAACAACGCACATGGTTTTGAGCTTCGCAACTCCTTCTACAAGGGGTCATACCCACCCAAGCACATAACCCACATCGCCGATGGTAACACCCGGTGCAACGTGTTTGAAGGCTTCATTGACTTCCTTTCAGCGGAACGCCTCGGACTCAATGACGGTTCCGACTCGGTTGTTCTCAACTCCGTTGCCAATGTCGGCAAAGCCCTGACCATCTTCCCGGACTATTCCGTAATCGCCTGTTACCTCGATAACGACGAGGCTGGACGATCCGCCCTTGCCAGACTCCGCAGGGAGTTCGGCGATAAGATTATGGATAAGTCAGCTCTCTATCCCGACCACAAGGATCTCAACGACTACCTTGTGGCTACCCAACCCAAAATTTCTAACAACTCAAAATTAAAACTCTGAAAAACAATGAATACAATACTGAATAAAATCGGCGCAACCCGCGTCACTCCCGCCCGTTTCTTCGGCTTCTGGGCAATCCTCTTCACTCTCGTTCTCGCTCTCACTTCCTGCTCCGACGACCTCGACGTGCAGCAGTCCTATCCGTTCACGGTGGAAGTCATGCCATACGGCGACAAAATTACCAAAGGGCAGACCGTAGAACTGCGCTTCGAGATAAAGCCCGAAGGAAACTATGCCAACACCCTCTATACCATCCGCTACTTCCAGTATGACGGCGAAGGCACGCTCAAACTTGTTGACGGTCCCGTGCTGGTCAACAACGACCGCGTGCTCCTCGAAAGCAAGACCTTCCGCCTGAACTACACCGCCCAGTCTTCCGAGGCTCACAAATTCCTAATAGTCGTAGAAGATTCGTTCAATTCGACCCCGTGGCAGCAGACCTTCGAGTTCAACAGCAAAGACAGTGGTGACAATGACGGCGGCAAGACACCTGGCATCATCAACCCTGTCAATCCCGGAACCATAACACCCATCGGCTTATGAAAAAACTACTGATATTCCTCATGGCGTTAGTGACCCTCTCGGTCACTACGCCAGCCTTCGCCGCAAGCGAAGCATAATGGATTTACCTCCATACGAGAGAGCAGTTCTAATCATCAAGCACCATGAAACCTTGCATGACTCCCGGAAACATTGGCCCTACCTCGGATATGGTCATAGAAAACTCCCCGGAGAAAAATACTTTCGTGGTTATAAGATGAATGAACGGGAGGCTGATGCGCTTCTGCGCAAAGACCTCAACAAGTTCATCGCACTTTTTGCCGGATTCAAACCGATGGATGCGCTCCTTTTAGGTGTGTTGTCATACAATATCGGTCCGGGGGCAGTTATGAAAAGTTCGGTCTTTCGTAAACTAAAAGCCGGTGACCGTAATATTTTCAAGTCATACACTGCCCACTGCAAATATAAAGGCAAATTCCATAAGGTCTATATAAACGTCGCTGTCAGGAGTTTGCAGCTCTTTACGTCCCCTAAAATATATACAATGGATATGACTCATTGAGTTGTATCCATTTGTTGTATTGTGATAAATCCCACTATCAGAACTTCACCCCGCCTTTCGACATCCCCGAATCATGGCAGTGGGTTAAAATAGATGAAATAGCATCATCGAATATTGGATTAACATACTCGCCTCAGGACATCGTAGATGATGGTGTCCCTGTTTATCGTTCTAATAATATCAGGGATAACAAAATCTGTTTGGACGATATTGTTTATGTGTCTTGCCCTATACTTGAGAAACAATATCTTAACAACGGAGGACCTTTTAATATGCGCTCGAAATGGCAGCAGAAAGATTAGTCGGGAAAAATGTTATCATTGAAAATTTAGAACGTCCCACTTCATTTGGTGCTTTCATGGCTGTATGTCGTAGTTGTTATAATCCGTGGATAAAGCTTTTATTGGATTCTGCGTATTTTAATAGCTATTTGGATGAATCTAACTCTACAGCTATCAATCAAATTACGCAAAAGATGCTATTAGACTTTATCTTACCTTTACCGCCAAAAGAAGAACAAAGTCGAATAATTTCAGCATTTCATTCTATCGTAGTGTTATAGATGGTATCGACCAAAGTAAAAAAAATCTGAGTGAAAGTATTGCCAATCTGAAGTCCAAGATCCTTGATCTTGCGATGCAGGGCAAACTCGTGCCGCAAGACCGGCGGACGAGCCTGCCGCCGAGATGCTCCGTCGCGTCAATCCAAAGGCAAAGATAATAACGGATAACCCACATTCTTGGAACATTCCAAATACCTGGACTTGGTGTCAGCTCGGAGATATTTTTCAGCATAACACAGGAAAGGCACTTAATTCCTCGAATCGCGATGGCATAGAGTATGAGTATATTACAACTTCCAATGTTATTGGAATAGGTTTGAACTTGATGATTTGAAGAAAATGCCTTTCAAGAAGAATGAACTTGAAAAATGTACTGTACGTCATGGTGATTTACTCGTTTGTGAAGGTGGTGATGTTGGTAGAGCAGCGATATGGAATCTTGATAGAAATATTATGATTCAAAATCATTTACATAGACTGCGCCCGATTGCCAATGAAATTCATATTCCACTTTATTATCATGTGTTTAGGCATTATAAAGATAAGGATTTGATTGGAGGTAAGGGAATTGCTTTACAAGGATTTTCGTCAAAATCATTGCACCAATTAGCGATACCTCTTCCGCCATATAATGAGCAGAAGCGTATCGTTGCAAAAATTGAGGAGCTATATTCCGTTCTTGATCAGATAGAAGCGTCTTTGCAATCTTGAATGGTCAAGAGGGCAAAGACGCTTGTGAAAGGGAGTTGGTTACCAGTTGACTATCTTGTCAACTATGGCTTGCTGTTCGGTAGCGGTACGGCGGAGGTAGATGCGCGTGGTCTCAATGCTTTCATGACCCATAAGATCAGCGAGCAGAGCAAGATCGTTGAAGCGGTCAAGGAAGTTTTTGGCGAAGCGGTGACGGAATGAGTGGGGATAGACTACTGCTGTATTGATACCATACTTCTGGGCGAACAGTTTGAGTTGCTGGGCTATGCCTCGGGCTGTTATTCGTTCGCCGAAACGGTTGAGGAAGATATAGCCCGATTCGAGGTTTCGCTCTTTGAGCCACACTAATGCCTCGGCGCGGAGGCTCTTTGGAATGTAAAGCCTACGTAATTTCCCACCTTTGGAGTAGATGTCGAGATAGCCCTGCTGGACGTGCTCGGCTTTGATTTGCAGGAGTTCACTGACGCGGGCTCCAGTGGCTGTAAGGAACCACACCACGAAATACCATGAGGTGTGACCGTCTCGTTTCAGTCGGGTTTTGAGGAATTTATAATCAGCATCGCTGATTACGTTTTCGAGAAAGTTTTTCTGCTGCACTTTTACGAAGCGCATTTTGAGTTTCTCCTTTCTGATAAACTCCAGATACTTGTTGATGGCCTGTAGGCGCAGGTTGACGGTCTGAGGCTTGTGGTTCTCCACCAGATAGCCTTTATAGGCGAGCAGATTCTCGCGTGTCACCTCCTTGTATTTTTCAAGGAAGTGTGTCACCGTCCACACATACGAGCGGACAGTGTTCGCCGCCAAATCTTGGCGCGAAAGGAATGATTTGTACTTGGTTATCATATCACATTCATTTAAGTTGAACATGATAATAAGATAACGCAACCCACATTATCCGCAATTGCCGGATAACTGGGTGCTGACCACCATTGATTCGGTCTGTGATTATGGCTATTCAGAGAATGTTAACGTTGATGAAATTGCCCTTTCTGAGTGGATACTTGAATTGGAAGATATCGAAAAAGATAGTGGGTGCGTTGTTGCTCAGAGGTCTAAGAAAGATAGAACAGTCAATGGAGTTCGACATAGATTCGTCAAGGGCGATGTTCTATACTCAAAACTCCGAACCTATCTCAACAAAGTATTGGTAGCTCCGACAGATGGTTATTGCACCACAGAGATAATCCCGGTAAAATCCTACGATTGTGTTATACCTGAATATCTCTGCGCATGGCTACGTTCGCCATTTCTTTCTCTCTTATACTGCTGAATGTTGTTATGGAGTTAAGATGCCTCGATTAAGCACCACCGATGCTCGTAAAGGTATTATACCATTCCTCTATAAATGAACAGAAGCGTATCACTCAGAAATTAAGCAAAATTTCAGAATTATTATCAAATCTCTCTATTTCAATAGACTAACGATAATATTATCCAAACAATTAAACCACCTTGAACACGTTCAATAATAGCACGCTGTGTGTTCAATGGTGGTATCGGGATATGTATATCCTCAACGATTTGATTTTCCAACTCTTTGTTGGCCAACAACTCCATTAAAAGTCCCGTACAACATTTAATGAAGTTATCTGACTTGAAGAATAGTAATGAGAACTCAGGAATCAATATTGTGCTTCTGAATATGAGCAGTTCTGGTTGTTCCTGCGCCAATCCCATTTGGGAGATCTCGTAGAATCATAGATTTTCGATTCTCCAAACATGGTGATATTTTGGCTACCGCAATATCTCCGTCTGCAAAATGTGGTGAATCTGATTTTATTTCACCCCACTGTTTTACATCATAATGAAATTTGTTAGAGTAGCCGTCATGGATTGACGCCATCGGAACAAACTGCTTGAATATTATCCGAAGCCTTGTTCTTCGGATTGATTTCAAATACATCTTTGATTCTGGTCAGCACCCAGTTATCCGGCAATTGCGGATAATGTGGGTTATCCGTTATTATCTTTGCCTTTGGATTGACGCGACGGAGCATCTCGGCGGCAGGCTCGTCCGCCGGGTCTTGCGGCACGAGTTTGCCCTGCATCGCAAGATCAAGGATCTTGGACTTCAGATTGGCAATACTTTCACTCAGATTTTTTTTACTTTTGGTCGATACCATCTATAACACCTACGATAGAATGAAATGCTGAAATTATTCGACTTTGTTCTTCTTTTGGCGGTAAAGGTAAGATAAAGTCTAATAGCATCTTTTGCGTAATTTGATTGATAGCTGTAGAGTTAGATTCATCCAAATAGCTATTAAAATACGCAGAATCAATAAAAGCTTATCACGGATTATAACAACTACGACATACAGCCATGAAAGCACCAAATGAAGTGGGACGTTCTAAATTTTCAATGATAACATTTTTTCCCGACTAATCTTCTCGCCATTTTCGAGCGCATATTAAAAGGTCTCCGTTGTTAAGATATTGTTTTCAAGTATAGGGCAAGACACATAAACAATATCGTCCAAACAGATTTTGTTATCCCTGATATTATTAGAAGATAAACGGGACACATCATCTACGATGTCCTGAGGCGAGTATGTTAATCCAATATTCGATGATGCTATTTCATCTATTTTAACCCACTGCCATGATTCGGGATGTCGAAAGGCGGGTGAAGTTCTGATAGTGGGATTTATCACAATACAACAAATGGATACAACTCAATGAGTCATATCCATTTGTATATATTTTAGGGGACGTAAAGAGCTGCAAACTCCTGACAGCGACGTTTATATAGACCCTTATGGAATTTGCCTTTATATTTGCAGTGGGCAGTGTATGACTTGAAAATATTAGGTCACCGGCTTTTAGTTTACGAAAGACCGAACTTTTCATAATGCCCCGGACCGATATTGTATGAAACACACCTAAAGGAGCGATCCATCGGTTTGAATCCGGCAAAAAAGTGCGATGAACTTGTTGAGGTCTTTGCGCAGAAGCGCATCAGCCCCCGTTATTCATCTTATAACACGAAGTATTTTTCTCCGGGGAGTTTTCTATGACATATCGAGGTAGGGCCAATGTTTCCGGAGTCATGCAAGGTTCATAGGTGCTTGATGATTAGAACTGCTCTCTCGTATGGAGGTAATCCATTATGCTTCGCTTTGCGGCGAAGGCTGGCGTAGTGACCGAGAGGGTCACTAACGCCATGAGGAATATCAGTAGTTTTTTCATAAGCCGATGGTGTTATGGTTCCGGATTGACAGGGTTGATGATGCCAGGTGTTTGCGCCGTCATTGTCACCACTGTCTTTGCTGTTGAACTCGAAGGTCTGCTTGCCACGGGGTCGAATTGAACGAATCTTCTACGACTATTAGGAATTGTGAGCCTCGGAAGACTGGGCGGTGTAGTTCAGGCGGAAGGTCTTGCTTTCGAGGAGCACGCGGTCGTTGTTGACCAGCACGGGACCGTCAACAAGTTTGAGCGTGCCTTCGCCGTCATACTGGAAAGTAGCGGATGGTATAGAGGGTGTTGCATAGTTTCTTCGGGCTTTATCTCGAAGCGCAGTTCTACGGTCTGCCCTTTGGTAATTTTGTCGCCGTATGGCATGACTTCCACGTGAACGGATAGGACTGCTGCACGTCGAGGTCGTCGGAGCAGGAAGTGAGAGCGAGAACGAGAGTGAAGAGGATTGCCAGAAGCCGAAGAAACGGGCGGGAGTGACGCGGGTTGCGCCGATTTTATTCAGTATTGTATTCATTGTTTTTCAGAGTTTTAATTTTGAGTTGTTAGAAATTTTGGGTTGGGTAGCCACAAGGTAGTCGTTGAGATCCTTGTGGTCGGGATAGAGAGCTGACTTATCATAATCTTATCGCCGAACTCCCTGCGGAGTCTGGCAAGGCGGATCGTCCAGCCTCGTCGTTATCGAGGTAACAGGCGATTACGGAATAGTCCGGGAAGATGGTCAGGGCTTTGCCGACATTGGCAACGGAGTTGAGAACAACCGAGTCGGAACCGTCATTGAGTCCGAGGCGTTCCGCTGAAGGAAGTCAATGAAGCCTTCAAACACGTTGCACCGGGTGTTACCATCGGCGATGTGGGTTATGTGCTTGGGTGGGTATGACCCTTGTAGAAGGAGTTGCGAAGCTCAAAACCATGTGCGTTGTTCTCGAAACCGATGGCATAGTAGTCTTTGCCGTGAAGTCGGTAATCCACCTGCACACACCACCGCTGGCGATGTTACGGGGAATACCTCTGTCGGCAAGATATTTCAGCAATGCCGGAGATTCCAGTTTTGAGACTTTCACATCTTCAAAGGTCGGTTGCTCGATGAACGGCTCAGGCTTATAGGGCATTGCTATAGCATCTGCATCTTCTCGGCGATGAACTCCGCCTGTCTGATGAAGTCGCTGGAGTTGCACAGTTCTCCGGCAAGAGTGAAGATGTCGCCTCGGCACCACTGCCAAAATCGAACCATACATCTTTGCGGGGATTGACGTGGAACGATGGCTTACGCTCACTTCGACATGGGGAGTAAAACCATAGACCTTTGCTGTCGCGTCCGGTAGGCTGATAGCCCAACTGATTGAGGAACTCGACAAGCGAGATTTTCTTGATGTCATCAATGTTCATAAGCGCATCCTCCGTTTGGGTTTGTCAGGCTCCTGTTCCTGTTTGGGCGGCTCTATCTTCTGTTCCTTGTCTTTGGTCTTATCCAAAGCCGACATTTCAGAGGCGATATATCGTTAAGTTCCGACATATTACACGAGCCGGTCAACTCATAGGCGAGGTCATAGATTCCGCCGTATGCGCCGGACTTGGTATCACGCAGAGATTAGTCTCGATGTTGATTACCATTGTCGGACGAGTTTGTCATCGTAGGGAGCATTGTAAATACGGAGATTACCGTCAGCCGCCACCGGGTGTTCCTGACGAGAGCTTTCATAAAGTCAGTGAGTTTCACTTTCCTTATGTCGAGGCTGATAACTATCGGCTCCTGCGGACGACGTGCCATTGCCGAAAGCTCCTTGCTTTGCTCATATTCATTCATATACTTCAAGATGAAGTCGCGTGGATCCGTGTAGAGGTTAGGGTTCATCTTCAAGGCGGCGAGGTCGATGATGTCGCCACTCTGGTCTGTGGCATGGTCATACCATCGGTTTGTATTGGTATCTACCACTAACATCGGTTCGGAGTCATCGCGCTGGGGAGCATAGTATAGTTTCATGTCCCCGAAAGCCTTGACAGGCTTTTCGCCGAGAGCGGCCATAAACTCTGTCAGCGGGATATTCCTGATGTCATTTTTTGTATATCTCATAGGCTATTCAATTATGAATTTGACACGACACCATAGGTTGTATGGTATATCTGAACATCGCTTCCGAAAGTAAACCGGCCTTTGACATTGGCGGTCAGGGCTACTTTATCCGAGAGATAAAACTCCGCCTGCAAGTTGAGCGCACGCCATAGATAAAGTTGTCGCCGTCATGTAGCGTAGAGCCGTCGGACAGCACATCCTTACCCCAGTTGACTGTCTCATACCCGGCAAGTGCGGAAATGCCGCCGTAGAGGTGGAATGTCATCGAGTAGTCGCTGAGGATATGGAGATTATATCCAGCCTCGCCAGTGAATTGAGCCACCGGGATGCGACCTTTCTCGCCGTATGGCTTGAAGGTCTGGAGATACTCGCCACGAAAGACCATGTATTGCCATGACTTCCTGTGAATACTGAATAGATTACTCCGAGGTCATAACCGCAGTCGCGGGACTTTCCGGTGTAGAAACCGTCTGCCATGTTCGCCTTTATTTCAACCGCAGACATTCGGGAGGCATCGCTGGGCAAATGCCTTCCCTCCGAGGAGGGAAAACACTGCCACAGCGAAGATTGCAAAAATCTTCTTCATGGATACTGTATTTACTGATTGATAACTCGTCGATTACATTGGCCCTCACGATGTCCTCGTTATCCACCACGAAGAACTGATGGCGCCGCCTTCCTTTTCGGCGACCTCGATAACGAGCTGCTTGTCGTCGGGGATGGTGAATTTCTCCAAAGCGAAGACCGTACGCTCCGACTGCTTGCGTGTACCACAGTCACGTAATTCTGGGCGCGGAGCGGTTCGAGTACCTGCTCCTGCATGGCGGTTCGCTTGATACCTTCTTTATCCACAATCTTGAACGATACGTAGTCGATGTCGAAAGCGATATTGGAGGTGTTCTTCAGCTCTGTGTGGAAGTAGAGCATCCGTTGTTGGTGTAAATGGATTTCAGGAGGAACTGCACCCCGAAACGCTTTGAGCCGATATGCTTGATCTCGCGCTTGTTCTGCTTGTAGATTGACTTCATAATCAGCTTGACAAGCATCGGCGACTCACTGCCCAATTTTTCGAGATATATCTCCTGAGCGTTATTTGGGCGATTGACAGCTCGCCGTCATGGAGAAAATCGGTCATCTCAATGCTCAGAAGCAGAGGCTCTTTCGCAAATTTGACATTGAACGTGTAGTAGCTCCATCATCGGTGATTACTGACAGATTCGTTTCGGTTTTGAAACGCTTAAACGCTGATTTAACGCGAAGTACATTCTTCGCTCCATCAGCGAGACCTGCCACAAGGTTTTCGTTTCCGAGGTCCACATAAATTATCTCCGCAGGGAAGATAATATGCGTGGTTTTCTCGTAGCAGACCTCCAGTGCGTGGGGCGGAATCATACGGTCGAAACCGACTTTCGGGTCAGACCGTCGAACTTGTCGCCGTCGGTGTAGTTGGTCCGTACACGTTCATGTCGTGTTCGGCGACTTGTTCAGTATCAGACGACACATTGTTATCGGTGTTTTTGGGTGCTTGTCTTTTGCAAAGGCGGGGTTGCCATGCCGATAACGGCAATGGCTGAGAGAATAATTGTTTTCAGTTTCATAAAATTTACGTTGGATTTAAGTGGTTTTAGTTGTTTTCGGGCTGGTAAAGCATCACCTGTACCCAGATTTAAGATGCACCTTGACAGTACGCATCTTCTTTGTGAGATACTGGCTCACACCGTTGATGAGGCCTCGACCACATCGATGCAATCTGCGCTCCGGCGTCGGTGGAGATATTTATTGAGCTGCCCATTGTTGACCCCATATTGGCGCCAATCTCGTGCAGCGCGTCAGTCTCCATTGAGTTGGGGATATTGATACCCTCCTGACCGTCGGAATCATAGACTTTCAGTTCTACATCATAAATTGAGCCTTGACACTCAATAGAGAAATCTCAATCTCCAGACGCTCGTCCTGCAATCTCGCTGCACCGACAAGGACGGTGTTACGGGGTATGAGCCTGTTGCCTATCCACATCGGTTCGGTGGTTCTCAACTTCACTGACTGCCCGTTGGTAACGGACTGGTTGCGGCAATGACGGCGGCGATTGTATTCTTGCCGACGACCTTTTCATGCCGACCGATGTGTTGAAGCTCTCTCGTTTGTGGCGGCACTCAACGTCGATACGACATTGTGGGTAACATTCTGCACCGGTGGACATTCCGCTTTCCTTTCTCATCGACTTGTGGAGGCGGGACATTGCCAGCATTTCCATTACCATATACTGCGCGCCAACTGATACGACTTTCAAGCAACTCCATTTCATTGGGTTGTTGCGACTGTTGCTGTGCCATAGAGTTCTGCATCTCCAGCTCATCGAGCCGTGCCTGAACTTCGCTACCTGTGCCGATTCGTTGTACTCCGGGACATAGAAATCCTGCAACGATGCCTGAGCCTGTTGGTATGCCGCAGCCGAGTTCTGAATCTCATCGGGCAATGTCGGTTCCGCCGGAGCTGTAACGGTGTCGAGTTGTAGCGTCACGGCATTTATCGTGCTGTCATTACGCGCCTTGTCTTTCTGCGCCGCCTCCTGTTCGTATGCCTTCAGCTTGGTGTCGGGCATACTGCGGAAGTCTGGTCTGGAAGTTCCATGTTCGCCTTTCCCTTGACGGCATCGTCATCGCCGCTTGGAGCGAAGATAATCCAGAAGCATACGAGGCACGAGAGAACCAGCAGCGTATAGACAGTTATCCGTTTCAACCGCTCACGTTCTGCCGGAGTTTTCGGGGCGAATTTCGCTTTGAGGTCATCGAGCAGTTTTCATCTTCTACGTTTTAGGTGAGACATCGGAGGTACTTTGGGTCGGGAGTTCAAGTTGTCGGATATGCTCTATCTCAATTGCCTGCCGAGCATGACCGGCGCCCATCTTGTAACAGGAGTGACCGAACACGAAGAAGGCTACAAGAATAAATGCCGATAAAAGAATGGTAACGACCATTAGGCGTTGCTTGTGGGGCATATCTTCACAGGCTTGTTTCACCCGTTCTTTGATTTTCCCTTTCGGGCCGTGCCACACCTTATTATATAAGGGCGACACGAGGTTGTGGATTTTCTGTTTTACACTCATTGGGACAATGTTCGTTTTGTGGTTATCAAATCTTTGTTTCCAGAATCGTCAGACCTCGATCATGAATCCGTTGGGGTTATCGTCGGAACGGCCGGTGTTAACCAGACGACAATTCGTGATAAGCGACTTTCGGTCACGTTGCTCTGGCGGATGATCATCTGCCGGGCGTAGGTTCTGACCTGATAGGGGTAGTCGTTGAAATCGGCGACAATGCTGTCCACCTGAAGCACCTGCGTTATGTTTCCGGCTATGATGCGGTTGTAGTAGCCTTTCTCCACATAGTCGGAATAATAGTTGTAGGCACTTCTGTCGGCCAGCGACATGGCGCGGTTGATGTTGTGCTCAATCGCCGATTTGTCGGCGACAGGGTGAAGAACAGCTCATGGAAGCGTCGCACGTGTTCCCGTGCCTCTGCCGGGCGGTTCTGCTCCATATCCTGCGACAAGGCTAGCATCAGGCTCTTGCCGTTGTCAAGACATAGATTTTCTCCCTCTGTTTTCTCGGCGAAGTTCAGCGACAGCACCACGGCACCGATTGCGATGAAGGCGCAGAGCGATACCATAACAATGCCGAACAGCCTTATCTGCCGAAAGGAGGTCTCGATGTTTTTTAATGACTTAAATTCCATTTGAATACTATTTTAAGAGTTTACCGGCACGACCTGCGACATTACCCGCTACTCCTCCGGCTATGCTGCCGGCCCATGAGCCTCCGGTCATGGCGGTGTTGTTGATCGAGCGGTTGTAGCTGCCCATGCCTCCGGCTGTATAATCCAGCCTGCGACGGTCGGAATCGTGAAGTATCCGATGATGCCGATGATCATGAACACCGTGTAAGCGGTGTTGCTCCGTCGAGATCAACATTCGGTTATTCGCCAGCTCCGAAATGTCATTCTGCAACATCAGGACTTGATTTTGGCAAGGATTGTGGAGAATAAATCAGCCACAGGCAACCATAGATAGGTCTGAATGTATCGGCATATCACTGGACAAGGGTGTTCTGGAAACCATCCCAGACGGATATGCAAACGCTATCGGTCCAATATCGCCAGCACTATCAGGAAGAATGTCCTTATCGTGTCTATCGTGAGCGAGGCAGCCTGAAAGAGCATTTCCAATAATTCGCGAAGAAATTCTGGATAGCCTTCTTGACCTTATACATACCTCTCTCGATATACATTCCGCGGCTGTGCAATCTCTGTCACACCGAGTTCATCAATCTGCCTGTCAAACTCTGCATCGTCAACGAGATAAGCAGTGGACGGGTCGTTCATCATCTGTTCGTATTCCAGCCTGTCCTTTTCCTCCGGTACTTCTTCATGTCGAGGTCTGCCCTTCGAGCATCGAGGCGGTACCTTGAACGATGGGCGACATTACCGAGTTGATGGTGCCAAGCACCACCGAGGGAAAGAACATTATACAGAAACCGATGACGAAGGGACGGAGCAGCGGGAACACATCAATCGGTTCGGCCCTCGCCAGCGACTGCCAGATGCGGTAAGCCACATAGAACAGGGCACCGAGACCGGCTATGCCCTGAGCCACTCCAGCCATGTCGCCGCACAGAGGCATCATCTCGTCGTAGAGCGACCGGAGTATGGAGTGGAGGTTTGAAAAATCTATCGCGCAGAGCATGGCTTACCAGTATTTTTCGGAGCCGTCACCATAGAGGTTCACAACACGCTGTGTGTCGGCTTTCTTCTTGGCGCGGAGATACGACACAGAGATGTTCTTGTTTGTATAATATGCCGTCAGGTTCTTCAGACGCTTCATCTCCTTGTGGCAACTGTCCACGATATCCATGCGATCCTTGTCGGTCATACTGAGCGTCGTGATGTTGACCACCTGCTTCAAGTCGCCCAGCACGCCGTTGGCTTCTTCGAGGATGCGGGTGTAGCCGGAGGCTATGGCCGATAGTTCGGAACTCGTGAAATTGGGGTCGGTCAGCATCTTCTTGAAGTTGTTGACGTAATAACCGGATATGTCGCCGAGCATCAGGACTGTCTGCTGCACCTTTCGGGCGTCGCGGACGAGGTTGTTCACCGATTGCAGGGCATCGTAATATTTCTTTGCCTGCTGGTAAATCTTGACCGTCTCCTTGAAGTTGTTAATCATATTTTGGGCGGTCGTTGATTCCTGCACGAGTGATTTTGAGGAATTTACGATAGACTGGGCAATGTTGACGGGTCGATTACCGTCCATTGGGCGTTTGCCCTGCCCGTGCCTAACAGAAGGCACAGGGCGATAAGTGGAAATAGATATTTCAGTTGTCTCATTTTTGCTTTGGATTTTAGTTGATTATGTCTGTCGCACTGTTGTTCACCATCTGGGACTCAGCATTGTGATGCTGATAGTCTGCGGCTTGCAACCGATTTGACCATAGGGATACAGGAATACTCGATTGGAGAGAGAAACAGTTCTTCGCCGGTAGATGAAATGCCAACGGTGAATCGCCCATTGGGAGTGTCAAAAGCGAATACTTCGCTTTCAAGAGTGGGAAGCAGCAGGTACATGTGCTCTGATCTGTTATCTCCGCGTTCACGTACCTTTACCATGGAAAGACCTTTGTTGTCTTGGAAGATGAGCTGGATTTTCTCATCAGTGGTCAGCCATAATGAATGGCGTAGTTTTTTTATTTCTTCGTACATTTTTACTTTTGGTTTTGTGGTTAACGGATTGAGGTGGCTGCGCCGCCTATAATTTTGATTAGTGCGAAGGTGAACAGCAGCGGCAGCAGGAGCATGACTGCAAGTCCGGCTATCAGTCCGAAAGTGATTGCCATTAGTACCTTCACGATAGTTATTGCAATTTTCATAACGACAATATTCTGTGGATTAGAAGATGGAAACCTTTAACGAACTCCGCAAAGTATGGTGCGGCGTAATTGGCGGCCTTGACCATTCCGACAAAGACTATCGTCAGAATTGCAATACGGCGAGGAAGAGAATAAAGCCTGTCAGCACTCCGAGAATCGGATGAAAGAATTTGGGTATCTTCATATGGCACCCTCCCTTCTTTCATTGGCGAGCAATCGAATTGCCGCTCTACGCTGCCACCGAGTTGCCGGGCTTTGTTCAACACCTGCACTTTCTCCGTTTCCTCGGTTGTATAGCAGAGATATTCCTCCATCGACACCTCCGTGGCATAGACGGCGGATTGAGTGCCGCCTAAACCAATCCACACCTCTTTATAGAGGCGGTTCGGATTGTTAGCCATGTTTATGGAGAGTATCTGAGCCTTCTCCTTGTCGGTCAGACCGAGCAGCTCCTGAATCTGGTCGAAACGGTTCATGTACTTGCGCTGGTCAAGGAGAATCTTGCAGTCGGAGTTGTTGATGATGGTTTCCTTGACAATCGGCGACGATATTATGTCGTCAACCTCCTGCGTAACCACCACAGCCTCACCGAAATACTTTCTGACCGTCTTAAACATATACTTCATGTATTCAGCCATGTTAGCGGTCGAAAGTGCCTTCCATGCTTCCTCGCAGATAAGTACTTTGCGGATACCTTTGAGCCTTCGCATCTTGTTGATGAAAGCCTCCATGATGATAATCGTTACCACAGGAAAAGTCTTTATTGTCGCGGATAGCATCAATTTCAAAGACTACAAACCGCTTGTTGAGCAGGTCGATATTCTCTTTGGAATTGAGCAGGAAGTCGAAACGACCGCCGTGATAATACTGGCGCAGCGTAGTCAGGAAATTATCTATATCGAAGTCCTGTTTATAGATAGGGATAGGACGCTGTGCCATTTCAGCACGGTATTCATCACGCATGAACTCGTAGAACGAGTTGAAGCATGGAACAATATCAGGGTCGTTTCGCATCTTGTCAAG
>PDYJ01001570.1_pt1 | contig 18831 bp, 13 predicted proteins | sample 1430841 | NCBI WGS metagenome assembly PDYJ01 (sample SAMN07237672, study PRJNA390542) | Gut metagenome, whole genome shotgun sequencing project. | isolation source: fecal pellets | host: Mus musculus | place: USA: New York, NY | collected 2016-10 | reverse complement strand
GCAGTGTTAAAGCGGCAGTCAACTACAACTGGTCGGAAATGGTCAGAACCACTAACTTCTGGCTCATGATTGCACTTCTGTTGTGCGGCGCGATTACCGGCATGATGATCTTTCTCTCAGGCTGTCGGCATTGCAGTTAATCAGGTTGGAATGAGCGTTACCGCGGCAACCGGTGCAGTGGCTTTCCTTGCTTTGATTAACTTTCGGAAGATTGGCTGCCGGTGTGATCTCTGACAAGCTCGGGCAGCCGTTGAGCCTTTTAGGTGCTTGTTATTCTTACTATCTGCGGTTTTAGCGATTCTGATTACTTGTACGCAAGGCTCGACGTCCTGTTCTACGTGGCTTTGACTATTATCGGTTTTCCGTTCGGTGCTTTCTTAGGCATCTTTCCCGGATATACTGCTGCAGCTTTCGGAACAAGATTCAATGGAACCAATTACGGCATTATGTTCTGCGGGTTGCTTTGTCCGGTGCTGTTGGTCCATGGCTCATGAATGCTCTATCTAATAACGGAGACTTCTACTATTCTTACTTGGCTGGAATTTGCCTTGCCTCTCTCGGAGTTCTCTTGCGGGAATTTTGAAGGTACGTTCCTCCCGAGAAAATACTTGTAAATTGCAAAATGCCAGTTGTTAAGCGGCTGATATATCTCGCTAACTCACAAAAGAGGCTGGTTTTCCAGCCTCAAATTGTTTTTGCCGGCAGGAGTCCTAGATTATTTTCTGAGGTCAGTGGCGGCTGGCCTTTCAAGAGCTGATACCTACAGTCTTTCTAATCAATAATAAAAATTGCCTGATATTTTTAGTCAGGCAATTTTTGATAAAGAACAAAAGTCGTTTGGCTCAATTGTTTTGGTTTTCAAGAGGCACTTTCAGCCAATCTCTCACTTCCAAAATACGAATTCGGCCGTAAACGGAACCTTTAGAATTTTTCCCGCTTCTGTTTGGGAACAGTTTGACTGTGGAATGCCTCCCTTGTGTCCAACCTTTGAATATACCTGACGCCTTCCAGCGCTCCAGGCTTGTCATTCGGGACAGCTGAAAGAAGGGCTAAAACTAGATCTTTTTTAGAATCAGACGGATTAGCCCAAGCGGATACTCGTGTTGAGATAATCGAAGAGCCGTCCTTGTAAGAAATAGCAGACATCGGACCAGACAAAGTACCGACTTTTTCCGAGCCTTCATACAAAGCGGCATCCGGACGCTCGAAACGGTAATAAGGCCCTTTGAGTCCACTGTACATCTGAAAACCTGGACGCCCTTTTGCCTGCAGGTAAAGAATAGGTTTTCCTGTTGGCGGTGTGAGCTTTGAAGGCACACCTCCGGTCCCTGGTATTAGGCTACTGAGATTGTCTCCAATCGTAGAACAGCCGGCTAGACAAATTGGTAGTGTAAAAAGAAGTGCTTTCAGGTAGGTTTTCATAAGGCCGTCCGGAGTTGTTAAAAGCAGTGATGCTGGTAATTTTAACGCTGTCGACCTTTTCCTTCTTCCGTTTTGGTTCTAATCATCTTGGCTGACGCAGTGAGCTTTTCTTTTTTCTTCTGCGCTAAGCGGCAAAGGCATGGCCATTTCCGCGCCGGATTTAGTGATGATTGCAGGATAACCGACATAGCATTTGAATTCATCAACGTATACCGAAGCGGGCAGACTAGGCGAGAATCTGAAAATACTGCCTGAACAAGCTTAACGGCACATGTTGCAATCGCATAACAAGTGTACTTCTTACCGTTAAATACGAGCCAGCCGCCTCCGCGGGCTGCGTTGTCGAGTTCACCAAGGTTCAGTCCGACTTCTTCAGCGAGCTCTTCAATTGGTTTGCCTTGAACGCAGACTGTCGACCAAAAGCGGTAAATTGAGATTCACCGTGCTCTCCGAGAACGTAGCCGGAAATGTTATGCGGATTCTGATTAAGAGCCATTCAACAGCTCTCTGCATTCTTGCAGTATCCAAGAAGGTGCCTGTGCCGAACACTTGCCGACGATTTAAACCCGTATAGTACCGAAGCAATCCTGTAATGACATCGCAGGGATTGGAAATATTAATCAGTACACCTTTAAAGCCAACTTCATGCAATTTAATTCCGACTTCCTTAGCTTGCTTGCAGTTGAATTCATACTCCAAGAATCTATCGCCGCCTTGCGCAAGAGCTTTAATGTCGCCGAATGAAGTAACGATAACATCAGCATCGGCAAGGTCGCTATAATTCTGTTTCAGTATCTTCGTGCTGGTATCGAGTCTTGGCAAAGAGTCCATATAGTCATAGAACTCAGCAGTGCATTTGGCATCGTTGTTGTCGATAAGGACTAGCTCATCTGCGATACCCTTGGTTACTAGTGTGTAGGCGACAGTTGATCCAACGTGTCCAAGGCCGATAACACCGATTTTTCTCATTTTTTTCTCCTGACAAATTGTTTTGTCAGTCTAATCATCAAAAAAGAGGAGAAAAGTTTTTGGGGTATTGAATAACTCAAAAAATAGCCTTAATTCCTCAAACTGGTTTCAGTGAGCCTAGCGTACAGAAGGTGGATTGAGGCTTTTGATTTCAACGTCTCGGTTATGAAGCGTAGCTAGACAGCCTGCGCCTAAACTTTTTGACTGCTTCCTAATGAGCGGAACTGAACAAGGGCGATAAAGAAGGCCATTAACAAAAGTCCGGCACAAATGAAATAAACAAGACCTGACAGCATGGATTGAGGATCCTGGTGGACAGTATGTACAAGAAGAGGGGTTCCGATAAGTGGAGCGATAACACCGATAAGACTGTTCAGAGAAGAAATAGCTCCGAGGCTGATACCTTGGTCGTTGGCACTGATATTTTCTGAGACCATGCCGTTTAGTGTCGGAGGGACGGCAACAGACATAAAATTTAAGAAGATAATGACGTAGAGCCAAGAACCTTGAGTAACCAGGCCAAAACCTAAATAAGCTAATGCGCCGGTTAGCAGCCCGCAAAGGACTACTTTCTTTTCACCGATCCTGCGGATGAACACTCTCATCAGGAATCCTTGCATTACAACGCTGACGGCACCGATACAAACTAAAGAAATGCCGATGTCAAATGGAGTCCACCCGTAGCGGTAATCGGTATAAAGAGTCCAAGTAGAGTGAAGCATGGACTGGGCGAAGGAAGAAACGGCGATAACTGCGATGAGTAGACCGATTTTCTTCAGCCTGGACAAATTAACAAGAGTGCTGAGGGGATTGCATCTTCTCAGAGAGAAGGGAGTACGAAGACTAAGACTTAAGGATTCAGGAAGAACAAATAAGCCGTATAAGAAGTTAAGTCCTGATAGGGCGGCGGCCAGGAAAAACGGATACCGCAAATCGTGTTCTCCGAGGATTCCGCCGATAAGAGGCCCCAAGATAAAACCGATGCCGAAACACGCGCCGAGCATGCCGAAGGCTGCCGCTCTTTTTTCTTTAGCCGTTATGTCGGCGATATAAGCCTGAGCTACCGCTACGTTGGCCGAGAACATTCCTCCTACAAAGCGCGAGGCCAAAATTACTGGCAAAGACATACTCAGGGCCGGAACTAAAAACATGATACTTAGGCCGAAGATTCCTAAAAGCATCAGAGGGCGCCGACCGTATCTATCAGATAAAGCACCGAGAGTGGGAGCAAAGCAAAATTGCATCAGGCCGTAGCTGACGAGCATTGCACCAAGCCACCAGGCCTGTGAGGCAGAGTTGCCGGCGAGCTTACCCACAAGTTGGGGAAGGACGGGAATAATCAAGCCTATCCCTAAAATGTCTAATAGAACACATACCAAAATAAATGGCAGGCCCGGATGGAAACTTCTCTTCATATGTCCTCGGCACGAATAAGTCCGAAAATCTAACACATGAATTTTATCCACACCTGAGGAAAACACTTAAGATGGCGACAAGGCCAATGAGAATGTAAATAAGTCCTTCAAAAAAAGACCTTGTCGGCGAAATGCCGACAAGGCTACTTCGTAAAGGTTGGGAAGAAATCTTGAGCGGAATCAGTTGCTCTGTTCCGATCGTTGCTTAATTTTTTTCTTCCTCAATATCTCGTTAGAGTTCTTTTTTGCTCCTCTTTGTTGTTGGAATCTAAAACGAAGTTCACAACGAAAAGCATTGTCAAGATAGCATTGACAAAGTTTCTCTCGTCCGTATTGTCCCACTCTTGCAGTGCTGGTATCTCAACAATGTCTGCGAGGGCTTCTGGAACATGCCGTTCGGTTTTAAAGAGTCGGAACTGTTCAGTCAGCCAGCTTGCATGTTCTTTTCTCATATACTTAGCAAAGTCTCTGAGATCAGGCCAACGTTCATTCAATCTTTCATCAGCTATTCTTAATTCGTTGAAGAGACTGAGTGTTTGTTTCCCTGGAATTTCCATAAAGTGATAAAGCTCTATAAGGAAAGACAGCTGTTTGCCTATCTGATACCAGTCGAGGGCACTTGAGTCAGCCAGTTCTTCCAGTTTTTGAAGTAGCTTTCTGCAATTCTTTTTCTTTAGCTCATCATTCTTCTGAGCAATTTCCCACAATTCAACTAGATGTTTAGTGTCAATTAATTGTTTTGCTATTTCTTCCGTCTCACCGGAGAAGAACGTACTGTTAACTCCATCGGGATCCTCTTCCTCAAAATCCTCATCAATCATCATTTCCAAAGGATCATCTAAACGGCGTGTGGCCCTGCTTGCATGCCAGTGGCCTAGGTGAGATGCTCTGGAGCACTTTCTGATAGGTTCGCTCATGCAATAGGAGATGTCTCCCGGTCCCTCCAGGTCTCCAAAGGGAGCGTTGCACATCCTGTCGACAACCGGCATTTGAGGCACCACACTCAATTTTGCAAAGTCTGCTACTTTATCTTCTTCTGCACGTTCGACTACGAGGAGGAAGTTGGTGCGGGGCCCCGCCAAGTTGTAGCGAATACCTAAATATTCTTGTTCTTCGGCATCTTTGCTGGCAACCATGCGCATATTAGCAACAAGTTGCACAAGGGCTTTTCCAAATTCTTGGTCTAACCGTTTTATGGTTATTTCTTGCTTCTGTCCATCTTCTAAAAAAGACATTCTTAATTCATCAATCGGCTCTCTCAGGAAAGCAGCTGATGAACAAGAGTCAGCCGAGTAAGCAGTCCTCGGGGCCCTAGAGGTCCAAATTGCATCTTGAGGCCAGTGAATGCTAACTGACTTCAACAGTGGTGCCTGAAGGCGGACAATTACACTGTTTGCAGCATCCTCGATGTCAGAGTAGCTGTAAACCGACTCATACACTCCGCCTGTGGACTCAGAAATTTCAGTCAAAAGACTGCCGTAAGGAGCCATGCCGATTCCTAAGGTGAAGATTCTTCGGCCTGTCTTTTTAGCAGCTTTTTTTACGCTCTTATTGTCCCAAACTTCTCCGTCGGTAATTAAGAGAATGGCGCTATTCTCACTTTCCCCTCGGCACAGGTCTCTACATCCGTTCAGGGCGCCTTCAAGCTCAGTTCCTCCTAAATCGGCCTGAATGTTATTAATGACTTCTTCCCATGGTCTTGTAAGCCATCCCTTAATTCTTGAGTTGCACTTCGGAATGATGGCATTTTCTGCAATTTTTTCCAGTCTCAGATCAGATCCGAAACGATACAGGGTAACTTGATCCTGTGGATCTAACCCTCCCACAATTTTTGACAGAGTCTCTTTTGCCCACTCAATTCGGCTTCCATCCATTGATCCGGAGCAATCAAGTAAGACACAGAGATCTAAGGGTGCTTTTTTAGGAGCAATCTGCGGAATAAAAGATGCCAAGGCAGCCCACTCTTTGCCGTCTTGTGCGAGACACAGAACACCTGAGTTCTCAACTTCAAGGTCAACGACAAAATCTCGGTCTGCTTTGCCGACGGCGCTAACCTTTAGACCTTTTTGGGAGTAGGAACATCTGATAGCATGAGAAGGAGAGTAGACAGTCCCCTCATCGAACGGCTTCTTAACTAGAAGCTCTCCGGAACAGGCGTAATCCGCAAAAATATTCGCTTCAACTCCGGCGAGAGGTGATGGATAGGATTCTTCGCTGGCGGCATAGCGCTCATCCAATACCATCGGGATAGTGATGCGGACTTTTTTGCCGTGAAACTCTAATAGCTGCATATACTCGACAGTTATTTTGGCCTTTTCACCCGGCTTCAGATTGCCGAGTGAAGCAGTGCAAAAGTCCTGCTCTTCGATCTTGAGCATTACCGGAGAGTCGCCGGATTCCATGGCATCTTCATAAGTCTCTTCTGCCTTCTTCTTTAGAAGTGCGCAAGCATGACGAACAACACCGTTTATTTCAGCCGAGAAAGAAGTAATCACACTCTTGCCATAAGGCAGCGGAAAGCTGTAGCTGATTTCAATGGTATCGTCCGTGCTGTTCTCATAGTTTTGAACAGACTGATATCTGAAAAGAGGACCGTCCACTTCACCTTTCCATTGAATGGATTTCAAAGGAATGTTGGCTTTTACGTGATTACTCATTGTTCTTTCCTTTATTCTGTTTGTATTCTTGAACAAGTTCAATAATTTTTTCTGTCATCTCCGGAAGAGCTTCTGCCTTAATTTCTGCCTTTCGGTTATCTAGAACCAAGGTCATTCCTGAACCAAGAAAAATGTGAGAACACCAAGAAATTGTTCCGACTTCCGGTTCTGGGAGTGCGATTGAATCTTCGTCATAAGAAGTGATTTCTTTTAACCGAACATTCTTATGAGATAGTCTCTTGATCTTGAGCAGCTCTTCTAGATGTTCATTGGTGTAGTAGGACCCACGTTTTTGACCCAATGGGGGTGCTACATACCCTTTTTGAATGTAGAACCGAATCGTCCTTCTTGGTATTCCAGTGAGTTCAGCGAGATCTTCTAGACGAAATTTTTTGTCGCTTTCCATCCTCTCCTCCTTAATTGAATTTTATTATACACTAATTGTGTACTAAAAAGTGTCATAAAAATAAATTGCTGTTCAAAAACTTCAAAAAGTGCCTGCCTTCTTGAATGTTTAAGGAGTTCTCAATTCGGTTTGAGAGAGATGTGTTTGAAAAGTCAAAGACCTCTTCGGAAAGTTGAGTTCGAAGAGGTCAAAGATGTAGTCGTTATGTCGGGTTAAGAAAAACCAATTTTTCGGACGGCGCCTCCGTTTCCTTTGATTCGTACCTCGTCTTTAAGGGCCTCTAAGAAAGTTTTTTTCGTTTTCTCGGTTCTGAATTTGAATTGACGATAGACGGCGGCAAAATCACCGGGGGTTAGTTTTTCGAGGTTTTCAAGTTCAGCCAAAACTTCTGCTAACGAACCTTGAAGCCGAAGTTGAGAAGAATACTTTTTGAATAGTTTTTTAGCTTGTTCAAGTTTTAAGAAGTCGAATTTTGTTTTGAGGTCAAAGCGGCGTAAAGCTGCCGGATCAAGAAGATCCATTAAATTGGTGGTTGCAATAAACACCCCTTCGAAGTTCTCAATTTGTGTCAGCAGCTCATTGACTTGTGTGACTTCCCAGGAGTGACTGCTTAAGGTTCTGTCTCTCAAGAAAGAATCGATCTCGTCAAGCAACAGAACGGCATCATCTCTCTGTGCGTCTTCAAAGGCTTGGGCAATAATCTTTTCCGTTTCCCCAAGATAGCAGTTCAATAAGTCAGAAGCTTTTCGAACGATGAGTGGTTTTTCAAGGTATTTTGCCAGCCACTTGGCATAGGCAGTTTTCCCGGTCCCGGGAGGTCCATAAATGCAAATTTTTGCACTCCCGGCACGTTTAACGCCTTCTGCGATCTTTTTGAGAGCGAGCGTGGAATTGGTTAAATCCGGATCATACAAGTAGCTTTGATTATTTTCGATAGGAGGAAGCTTGGGAAGACCTTGGGCTTTGAGTTTTTCTGTAATGATCTCCATGGCAACTTTGGAAGAGAGTTTCAATGAACTCATAGACAATATCTCTAAAATTTCGGCTGCCTGGGCGATAATCCCCGGGGAAAGAAAGTTGCTTTTTGTAAGTCGAGTTAATTCTTTTTCGTCGAGAAATTTCCCTAGTTTCCGATGTGTTAAGTCCTTGAGGACTCTCAAAGGAGGATTTGCTATCTCTAGAACAAAAGTAAATCTTCGAATCATCGCAGGATCGAGGCCTGCAATAGAATTTGTCATCCATATTGTTGGAGTTTGGTTTTCTTCCAGACACTTGTTGATGAAGGCCTTGTTAGTACGAAAGGTGTAAGACTTCTGAATTCCTTCGTTGAAGAGATCCGCAGCCTCATCGACGGCAAGAAGAGAGTCGCTGGAGGAACTCAACAGGGAAGAAGCAACTTGCCAGTTTTCCCAACGGCTCGTGGACTCGGATGATTTAGAGCCGGATGTAGAAAGAGAAGGTTCAAAAGTTTTTAGTCCGGATTCTTTAGCTAATAAGCGACTTAACTCGGTTTTTCCTGTTCCAGGTGGTCCATACAAGAGAATGTTTACACCTTTCCTGGGATTTGAGGCATTCTGCTTTAGAAATGGAAGAATTATGTCCGGAATAGCCGGAAGATAATTAAAGTCTTTTAAAGATAAAATACTCGATTCTGTTTGAATCAGGTATTGAGAAAAGAGCTTCTGTTTGGTAACAGTTCCCCAAATATATTGGTTCAGATCATTGTTGTGGAAAACTTCGAACAGATCTTCCGCATCCGTAGAAGAATAGCAATTGAGTGTCAGGACGCCGCAGTTAACTAATTTTCCTTCCGGAGAAATGACTTTCATGACTTCAGTACTCGAGACATCGAAAAGCCACGCCATAATATCTCCCAGCAGATGTATGCCTTTATTAGTGAAGTCAAAGAAATTGATGACTTCCTTGAGCAGGGGATTGGCTTGAATAAGAAGAAGAAAAAATAAAATATCAGTTTCAAAGCTTGAAAGACACAAACATTCCTGCAGCACTGCTGCATTCTTTTGCATTTTCTCTGGAAAGAGACCGGCTGTTTTGACTTTGTCTGATATCGATTGATAGAAGTCTGAAAGTTCCTGAGGAATACCTTCACCTCCTTTTCTTAGTTTTTTTCTGAGTTCTTTGTAGGCACGGGATACTTGTTCAGGAAGATCGTTCTCGATCTCTTCAAAAGTTTTAGGCTCTTCGTCGTCCTCAAAGTTTCCCGATTCAATAACCTCTTGAACCAGCCCAGAAAGAAGATCGGTAATGACCGTTCCAACTTCAGTGCCAGGTAAAACGTCATATCCTTCTCTGCGCCAAGAACCTGGTCTTCTTCTTTCATAGTTTTTTTCCAACTTGAACCAGCCGCCTCGCTCCACTAAAATCCTGGTAATCCAATAGTCAACGCCAGCTATGCTTTCTTCACAAGCACCTGTAAAGCTCAAAACAACACTGAGATTTTTAGGCATATTTTGTGCTCCTTTAATCTTGTTCTATTGTGATATTTAAAGCGTTAATTTATGACGCATTAGCCAGCTCGAATCTCTATGAATCAATTCGGCTCCAATCTATTTATTCAATTTTTATCCTGTCTTAATTGAGAAGAAGATTTTTACTTTTACGTAAATAAAGGTACGTAAAACTTCTTAATCGGACATAAAAAAATAATTTTGTCTAGTGGAATTACTTCTAAGTTTTTCGATTTGGCCGCTGTTTCCTATCTAAAATTTAGTAACAACTTTTGACAATAGGAATTGAATAAATGAAACGTACCCTACCTTTTCTACTTTCACTGGTTCGACAGGGATCGCTGGTCAAGCAGATTATTGTGGCTTTGATCCTTGGTATCGCTGTTGGGGTTTTATGGCCGAGCGGTGCTTCCTCCTTGGAGGTTTTAGGAAGTTTCTTCGTCTCTGCTTTGAAGGCAGTAGCCCCGGTTTTAGTGTTTGTTCTGGTTGCTGCTTCTATCGCTAATCAAGACACCGGAAGCGGCGGCAAAATTAAATCGGTTCTCTTCCTCTATATCTTAGGAACCTTTTCTGCTGCATTGGTAGCTGTTATTGCAAGCTTTATGTTCCCGACTCCGATTGCGTTAGTTGAAGTTAAAGACGCAGTCACTGCACCTGGCGGAATTACTGAAGTTATCCGAAACTTGGTTTTCAATCTTGTGGATAATCCTGTAAAAGCTTTGGCTAATGCAAACTACATCGGCATTTTGGCTTGGGCTGTTAGCTTGGGTATTGCTCTTCGTCATTCGAGCGATGAAACCAAGAAAATCGTTGCTGACTTATGCAACAGCGTTGAGTACATCGTGCGTTTGGTTATTCGACTTGCTCCCATCGGTGTGTTTGGCTTGGTTGCCGGCGTTATTGCTACAACCGGCCTGGAAGGAATGCTCAGCTACGTCAAACTGCTTGTCGTTTTGATTGGCTGCATGATCTTCATCGCTTTGGTTGTCAATCCGTTGCTGGTTTGGTTCTATACACGCAAGAACCCGTTCCCTCTGGTTTGGATGTGCTTGAGGGAAAGCGGCGTTACAGCTTTCTTCACCCGTTCATCTGCCGCTAACATTCCGGTCAATATGAATCTTTGCCGTAAACTCAACCTCGACGAGAACGTTTACGCTATTTCCATCCCGGTTGGCGCAACTATTAACATGGCCGGCGCTGCTGTCACTATTACAGTTTTGACTTTGGCTGCCGCTACTACACTGAACGTTCATGTTGATATCGGAACGGCTCTCTTGCTTTCCTTGGTTGCTACCGTTTGTGCGTGCGGCGCATCCGGTGTACCTGGCGGTTCTCTTCTCCTTATTCCATTGGCTTGCGGCTTGTTCGGTATTGAACAGAACGTTGCTATGCAGGTTGTTGCCGTGGGCTTCGTAATCGGTGTCTTACAAGATTCTGCAGAAACTGCTTTGAACTCTTCAACAGACGTTCTGTTCACAGCAGCGGCTTGCGAATACAATCAAAGAAAAGAAGCAAGTGTTCACTAATCTGAACCTTCCGAGTTCATAAAGAAATCTTTTGCCTGCCTCCGTTTGAATGATGAAGGCAGGCAATTTTTATTCCGGTAAATCGGAAAATTGAACCTCAGAAAGTAAAAAAGGACTCCAACAGCTAAAGTTGGATTCCTTGTTTTCTATTTGAATACTTCGAAAAAAACTTACTTTTTCACAAATCGGATAGGCTGTTCAACCGGATTGGCACCGCCTCCGAAGGTAACGGGCTGATCCTGCCATTCGGCATCTAAAGTCGGAGTTAAATCGTCTTGAGTAAGCTCCGCTTTCTCCGGTTTCACATTGGCAATCGATAATAAAGCTTCGGTGACCGGAAGCCACGGACTATTCATTAGCTTAAGCTCACGGTTGATGGATTGAATAAGCGGCGCGGCACTTGCAAGCCACATCTGAGCATCAGCAAATTTGAGTCCGGATAGGAACTCCAAGATCGCCGGAAGGAAATCTGGTAGTTCATTGCTCTCAAACTTCAGACCATGATCCTCATACAGGCGCAGAAGATTGAGCATTGCAGAACCTCTGCCGCGGGAATCACCATGCAGATGTTCGAATAAATTCAAACTGGCTTTCTTACCTAAATCGAAAGTGGAGACATAAATTCCTTGCAGATTTGCTAAAGATGATGAAGAAAAGTGTTCAATCATCTTGGACAAATTCTCCTTGACTTTGTGACTGAGAGTAGGCGCATTTTGAATCGACGAAGAAATCTCATCTAGTTCATCAAATAATTGCTGCCTCGGGTAAACAAGCAGACAAGCCATGGCCTTTAATTCAATATTCATTATTTACCCCTAATTAAGGGTTATCTCTACACATAGAGATCATACAAAAGATAAGTACGCTAACAACTCCAGGGGGCGGTGTGAATACCCAAATCGATAATTGTAAATGCTTATTTCAGTGATAAAGATCGGGGAGATAAGCCCAAAATGGAAGATTTTCAAAGGGGTAGTAGGGGATAACTCCTACACTTCAAGAAGATAATCCATAAATTAAAGGAGCGCATTATGCGTGCAGATATTAAGGTTTGGAACCCTGAAAATCCTGCCCAATGGAATAAAACATTAGCATGGACAACAGTTTGGTTAAGTACCTTCAGTTTGACATTGGGCTTTTGTGCCTGGTTCTTGGTACCTTCTTTGGCTCCTAGATTAAATGAGGTCGGCTTTCAGCTTGACCATCGCCAATTGTATTGGTTGGTGGCTATGGTAGGCCTTTCCGCCGGAACTTTAAGAATTATTTGGACCTTCTTACCCCCGATTTTGGGAACAAGAATTTTAGTAACTTTTTCAACGGCTTTGCTGTTGATCCCGCTGTTCTGCTGGGTATACGCAGTAATGAACCCTGGTACACCGTATTGGGTCTTGTTGCTGTTCTCTTTGTTCAGTGGTATTGGCGGCGGTACATTCTCTGGCTTGATGGCAAGTACTAACTACTACTTCCCGAAAAAGCAGAGAGGATTTGCTTTGGGCGTCCAGGGCGGCCTGTCTGACTTCGGTACCGGTTTAGTTCAGTTTGTCACACCATTAGTAATCGGCTTCAGCGCTTTTGCAGCACTTGGCGCTCCTCAGGTCGCTCACTTGGCTGACGGCAAGACGGTTCAATACTGGCTTCAGAATGCAGCCTGGATTTGGATTCCGTTCGTCGTCATTATTACTATTCTGTCTTGGCTTTGCTTGCGTTCAGTTCCCGTAACCGCAAATATCAAGAAGCAGTGGTCTATTTTCGGCAATAAACACACCTGGTTTATGACCTTGTTCTATTACGGGACATTCGCTACATTCGCCGGTCTCGGTGCTCAGTTGGCTTTGTTGGGAACTCACGAATTTGCTCATATCGAAAACGCTCCTAACGTCGTTGCTTTAGCTTGGTTAGGCCCTGTCATCGGTGCTTTGTCAAGAGTCGGTGCCGGTAAGGTTGCTGACTCCATCCGCGGCGGCCGCGTCACCACGATTATGGCTGTCTGCAATATCATCGGCTTGCTCGGGTTGTGGCTCTACAAACCAGATTCTGTAATGGGATGCTGGATTTGGTTAGGCTTTATGTTCTGGGTATTCTTCTGGACCGGTGTCGGCAATGCTTCCACTACTGAACAGATGGCTGTTCTGTTTCCGCCGCTTCAGGGAGGTGCAGTCGTTGGCTGGACTTCCGCAATCGGTGCTTATGGTCCTTTCACTATCGGCGTCCTCTTGGCTGAAACCAATGCAGCAACAATGTTTGCCGTAACAACAGCAATCTTTATCGCTATCTTATTAATCAATATTTATTACTACGACCGTAAAGATGCCCCGGATCTTTGCTAATTCGTCGAACAAATAAATAAAAAAGGGAGAACCTATATGCCTGGAATGATGAAAAGTTCTCTGTTCTTCTCAAAGAAGGTCGGTTCCTATTCAGATGGTTGGGGTGAAGTTGTAAACGCTGACCGCGGTTGGGAACAGGCTTACAGAGACAGATGGGCACATGACAAAATCGTCCGTTCTACCCACGGCGTTAACTGTACCGGCTCCTGCAGCTGGAAGGTATACGTTAAGGACGGTATTGTCACATGGGAAACCCAAGAAACTGACTACCCCCCAACGCCTCCCGGAGTTCCGAATCACGAACCTCGCGGCTGTCCTAGAGGAGCAAGTTACTCTTGGTATCTCTACAGTGCCTCCAGAATTAAACATCCGTTAATCAGAGCAGAACTTCTAAACTATTGGGAAGAAGCTCGGAAGACAATGGATCCGCTAGCTGCTTGGAAGAGCATTGTTGAAGATCCGCAAAAGAAGAAGGCCTATTGCGAAGCCCGCGGTATGGGCGGATTGGTTAGAACTTCCTGGAATACCGCTCTGGAAATTATCGCTACTGCCAACCTCTACACGATTGACAAGTACGGTCCTGATAGAATCGCCGGTTTCTCACCGATTCCAGGCTACTCTATGGTCTCCTACGGTGCAGGTACTCGGTATCTGTGCTTAATCGGCGGTACGCCTCTCTCTTTCTATGACTGGTACTGCGATTTGCCGCCGTCATCTCCCCAGACATGGGGCGAACAAACTGACGTTCCAGAATCGGAAGCTTGGTACTACTCCAGTTACATCATTGTTTGGGGTACGAATATTTCTATGACCCGTTCTCCGGACGCACACTTCCTGATTGAAGCCCGTTATAACGGTACCAAGGTTGTAAATGTCTGCCCGGATTATGTGGAAGTAACGAAAGACGCCGATATGTGGATCCATCCGAAGCAGGCAACCGATGCTGCTTTGGCTTTGTCTATGGCTCACGTCATCTTCAAAGAGTTCCACTATGAAAATCCGGATCCGTACTTCACCGAATACGTTAGAAACTATACCGACTTCCCAATGCTTGTCATGCTCGACAAGAATGAGAAGGGCGGATATGTTCCGGGACGTCTGCTTCGTGAATGCGATATCGGCGCTCCGGCCGGAGAAAACAATCCGGAATGGAAGACCGTCGTCTATGACGAACTGACAAAAGATGTGGCCGTTCCGCAGGGCTCAATGGGTTACCGTTGGGGTCAAAAAGAAGGACAGGATCTCGGCAAATGGAATTTGAACTCCGTAGACGGACGTACCGGCAAAGAAATTAAGCCGCAGCTATCTTTCTTGAAGGATTCGCCGGAAGTAGTCGATGTTTCCTTCCCGTATTTCGGCGGAAGAGAACGCCCGATGTTCACTCCGAACGAACAGACTTCCGATGTTATCGTTAGAAAAGTTCCTGCCAAGACAATTAAAGTTGACGGAAAAGAATACTTGGTTGCTACAGTGTTCGATTTGTTCGGCAGTTACCTTGGCGTCGACAGAGGCTTGGGCGGTGAAGTTGCTCACAGCTACGAAGATAACGTGCCGTTTACACCGGCATGGCAGTCTGTCATTACCGGCGTTGAACCCGAATATGCAATCACTGTAGCTCGTGAGTTTGCAAAAGCTGCTTCTAAGACCAAAGGCCGTGCCTGCGTTCTGATGGGCGCAGGCGTTAACCAGTGGTTCCAGACCGATAACACTTACCGTACGATTATTTATCTTCTGTTGATGTGCGGTACTTGCGGTGTCGTCGGCGGAGGCTGGTGCCACTATGTGGGTCAGGAAAAGATTCGTCCGGAAGCCGGATGGTCCGAATACTCCTTTGCTAAAGACTGGGAGCCCGCCAGCCGCCATATGAATGCGACTAGCTACTTCTATGAACATACCGACCAGTGGCGTTACGAAAGAATTCCTCTTTCGGATATGTTGTCTCCTCTAGCAGATACCAAAGTTTATAACGGTACTTACGTCGACTATAACGTTAAGTCCGAAATGATGGGCTGGTTGCCTTCTGCTCCTCAGCTCAACGTCAACCCAACAAAAATTGCTTCGCTTGCTCAGAAGGCCAACGAGGATCCAACTCAGTATTTGATCGATCAGCTCAAGACCAAGAAGATTCAGTTCAGCTGCCAAGATTTGGATGCTGAAGAAAACTGGCCGAGAAACTTATTTGTTTGGCGTTCGAACCTGCTCGGTTCTTCCGGTAAAGGTCAGGAATACTTCCTTAGACATTTAATGGGAACTCAGAGCGGTATTCTTGGCGGGGAATTAACAGAAAAGGACGGCACGCTGCTTCCGCAGATGGTTAAATGGCGTCCCCCTGTCACAGGTAAATTGGATCTGTTGGTCAATATGGACTTCCGTATGAGTACAACGTCCATTTACTCCGACATCATTCTTCCGACAGCTACTTTCTACGAAAAGAACGATATCAACACAACGGATATGCACAGTTTCATCCATCCGTTCGTTAAAGCCGTTCAATGTTCTTGGGAAGGCCGCTGCGACTGGGATACTTATAAGGATATCGCCAAAAAACTTTCTGAAATCGCCGCGATGTATCCGGATAAATTCGGCAACGTCGTTGACATGGTTATGACGCCGCTCGGTCACGATTCTCCTCATGAATTGGGTCAAGCTTTGGATGTTAAGGCCTGGTATAAGGGCGAATGCGATTTGATTCCAGGCAAGACGGCTCCGTTGATTCACGCAGTTCCGAGAGACTACCGCACTATTTACGATAAGTACACGTCTGTCGGACCTTTGCTCAGTACAAAGGGAGGCGGCAATCGCGGCATCAAATGGAACCTGGATCCGGAAATTGAAGAGTTAAAACAGTTGAACGGTACGGTCACCGAAGGTGTCGCCAAAGGCCGTCCGAAGATGCTTACCGACATCAATGCAGCAAACTTCATTATGAGAGTTTCTCCGGAAACTAACGGTGCTTTGTCATACCGCAGCTGGACATTCGTTGAAAACCAATGCGGTGTTAAATGCCGCTGGATGTCCGAAGGTCATATCGAAGACAAGATTACCTTCGACGATTTGGCTCATCGTCCCGTAAAGACATTCACTGCTCCGGACTGGTCTGGCACAATTACTCCGGAAACTCCGTATGTCGCATTCTGGCAGAACGTGTTTGTTAAACTTCCGTGGCGTACTCTGACAGGACGACAGCAGTTCTATCAAGACCATAGCTGGATGAGAGCTTTTGGTCAGGAATTCGCTCAGTATCGTCCGCCTGCATTCCAGAGATCGTTGGAGGGTTATAAGGATATTGCGGCGAACGGCAATAAAGTCATCATGTTGAACTTTATGACCGCCCACCAGAAATGGGGTATTCACTCCACTTATTACGACAACGAAAGAATGCTTGCGCTGTCCAGAGGAGGCCCAGTAGTTTGGATGAGCAACCTCGATGCGGCTAACGCCGGCATCGTTGATAACGATTGGATCGAATGCTGGAATTGCAACGGTTCAGTTGTTGCCAGAGCCATTGTCTCTTCAAGAATGCCGGAAGGCCTGTGCATCATGCAGCACGCTACTGAAAAGACAGTTAATACACCGGGATCTGAGATTAACCACATGAGAGGCGGCGACCATAACTCCCCGACAAGAGTTATCGTCAATCCGACTCATATGATCGGCGGTTACGCTCACCTCTCTTATGCCTTCAATTATTACGGAACTATCGCTCCAAACAGAGATGACTTCGTGTGGATGAGAAAGATGAATGATATCGACTGGATGGAAGAAGAAGCTCCGAGCAAAGGAGGTAATTTATGAAAATCCGTGCACAAATAGGGATGGTATTAAACCTCGATAAATGCATCGGTTGTCATACTTGTTCCGTTACCTGTAAGAATGTGTGGACTAACCGCCCGGCACCGAATATGTTTGGTTCAACAACGTTGAAACAAAGCCGGGCATCGGTTATCCGAAACAATGGGAAAACCAGAAGAAGTGGCTGGGCGGCTGGGAACTTAAAAAACGGTACTCTTCGCCTTCGCCGCGGCAGCAAACTCGGCGTACTCGCCGGAATTTTTGCCAACGGCAAGCTTCCGGGAATTGATGAGTACTACGAGCCGTATACCTTCGATTATCAGAACCTGCAGAAAGCTCCTCGTATGAAGACTTCTGTGACGGCACAGCCAATCTCTTATCTGACCGGAAAGAAGATGAAGAAGATTGTTAACAGTGCTGCATGGGATGATAACCTCGGCGGTACCGATCTGATGACTACCCCGGACGTCAACTTAGCTAACGTAGAGCGCGAAATTTACGCACAGTACAAGAACACTTTCTTGTACTATCTGCCGCGTCTATGCGAACACTGCTTGAACCCAGCCTGCGTAGCCAGCTGTCCGTCCGGTTCCATCTATAAGCGTGAAGAAGACGGCATTGTCTTGGTCGACCAGAACAAGTGCCGCGGATGGAGAATGTGCGTCTCCGGCTGCCCGTACAAGAAGGTTTATTACAACTGGTCTACCGGGAAAGCAGAAAAATGTATTTTCTGTTATCCGCGTGTAGAAAGCGGCCAGCCGACCGTTTGCGCTGAAACCTGCGTCGGGCGTATTCGTTACATGGGCGTAATGCTTTACGATGCGGACCGCGTTAAAGAGCTCGCTTCTATACCAAACGAAGAAGATCTTTACGCAGCCCAGAAGTCCATTTTCTTGGATCCTAACGATCCGAATGTTGAGGCTCAGGCGCTTGAAGCCGGAATTTCTCACGACTGGATCGAGGCCGCGAAGAAATCTCCGATCTACAAGATGATCTGCAAATGGGGCGTAGCGCTTCCGCTGCATCCGGAATTCAGAACTCTGCTATGGTTTGGTATGTTCCGCCGCTTTCTCCGATTGCTCAGGCAGTCGATGCCGGTAAGCTTTCTTTGAAGGGCGATCTTCCGGATGTAGAAAGTCTGCGTATTCCTGTCCAGTACTTGGCAAATCTGTTTACCGCAGGCAATACAAAACCGGTTCTGGATGCTCTAGGACGCCTGTTGGCTGAAAGAAAGATCCTTCGTTCTTACAGCAACGGCGCCGGAATATCTCAGTTCCTGACTTGTGAAGTGTTCCCTGAAGAGCTCAAGAATAGTCCGGACGTTAAGCTTCTGGATTCTTTGGGACTGACATTGCAGGATGTTTGCGACATGCATAACCTCTTTGCTATTGCCGACTATAAAGATCGCTTTGTCGTGCCGTCAGCCAACCGCAACCATATGGCAAGTATGCTGTCTCAGGGTTCTCAAGGAATTAACTTGGGCGGCGGTGCTGATATGCGCCGCAGAGCGTCGGTTATCTTCGGCGGTCCAATGAACCGAAAGGTCATCCCTCTTTTCGAAGAGTATGAACGCAGTACCGATAAGGTGGGAGGCTAATGATGAATGATCTCTATCTAACCTTAAATTTCGTGATCTTCCAAGTGATGCCTTATGCGATCTTGGCAATCCTGCTTCTCGGCAGCTTTGCCAGGTATCTGATTAGCCCGTTTTCCTGGAAGAGCCAAAGCAGCGAACTCATCGATAAAAAAGACTTGATGTGGGGTGCAAATTTGTTCCACATCGGTGTCATCATCGTGTTCTTCGTCACGTCTTCGGCCTCTTTACACCGAGCGCAATCCTCGACATGAT
>PDYJ01000826.1_pt1 | contig 18842 bp, 15 predicted proteins | sample 1430841 | NCBI WGS metagenome assembly PDYJ01 (sample SAMN07237672, study PRJNA390542) | Gut metagenome, whole genome shotgun sequencing project. | isolation source: fecal pellets | host: Mus musculus | place: USA: New York, NY | collected 2016-10 | reverse complement strand
TTACATGCACGGTCAAAGATATAGTAAGAACCTGACTCAATGGGTATTTCTTTCATTACCTTTGAATCGTGAACCGAGGCATTGGTGATGTGAAAGAATTTTGGGATCTGAGCCTCCACGTCATAAGGGACATGGGCTTTGACACCACCTTTCTTCTTGCGGAACTTCGCCCACCAGAACACCGAAAGACACAAATCTATAGTGGTGGAGTCAAAGGCGTAGACGTTGCCACCGAGCTTGAAGATGTCGGTCGCCCGCTTCCTCTGAGCCTCAGCAATCATATGATACGCGAAGTCCTCAAAGATGCAATAATCCCGATCCTGATTGGCTCTGGCAAGAGTCGTTTTCGTCACTTGTTTGCCAACTCCGAGGTGGTAGCACTTCGATCGATGCGTATCCAGAGCAACAATCAAATCCCGCAAACTTACGCGATTGGAAAGTTGGCTGAACATCATCGTCAGCAGTTGATTCCAACATGTGAAACTCTTCACATAGCGGTCTCCTCCGTACTTGCGTACGAGATAGTTGAAATGGTTACGATCAAGAAACGATACTAATTGTGAGAATACGTATTTGTCTTGAAACATAGAGGTGTCGTATAGTTGTCACCTCAATATACAAATCAAGTCCGTTGACTCCAAGTTTCTTTGCAACTAACTAAATCTCAATAATTTCAATGTGCTCCTTCAGATTTTAACGGGACAGTAATGGAATTCCAATACTGTTTATATCTTTTGAAAGTTTCCCGAAACGGTTATCGTATCCCGGTGGGGGAGATTTGAAGTTTTTACCATCGTAGGAAGTCTGAGCGTCTACCAATGATTGAACCGGGAGTTCAACGGTCTGAACGGTGCTCAATTTTTCTCCGTAATGGGAATATACAATTCGACGATATGACTCCTTTCTCGGGCAAAATACTGTTGATCCGCCATGAAAGCCAGTGTTGCATATCAAGACATTACAATAGACTAAACGAGCATACGATTCGGTAAGGTGATGAAAGGATTCCGTATCTTGATTATACGCAATAAGAAAGAGATGCTGAATGCGTCCTTGATAAACCACGTATCGTTCTAAGTCATAGAAGTCAGCACAAATGACTAACCCAACCTTCCCGTATTCACCCAAATCAAGAATATAGAATTTATCAGCATTACCGAAAGTATATTTCCCTGTCTTTTCAATTAACTCCTGTTCCTTCCTAGCAGGATGTCTTTTCCCGAATCTAAATTGTATTGCCTGACAGTTACCTGAATTATGAGGCCAATTATATGGGATGTAAACCATGGCTTCATTATGAACAGAAGTTCCATCTACAGAAAAATCAAGCCCACTGATAATGATGCTACCAAGCATATCAGAAAACTTTTTTAGCTCATTTTCATGTTTATGTGCAACTCCAAACTCTGGAAGCACAACAATATGAGGTTTTGATGAATCCGGTTGAACATATAGCGCACGCAGGGCATTGCATGTTTCCATCCAGATACGTTCAGCTTCCGTTTCATTCATGAATGGGAAATGGGGTGCCTGCGGATTCCATGCGAGGCCTGCGTCAAGAGTGTTCTGTATCAATGCAACTTTTAAAGTATCAGCCATAAATCATTCAAGTTCAATAACCTTTAATTCAAGATAATCCGTAGCCTCATCGCTATTAGGTAGAATTCCATGCCTTGGAACTATACGACTTTTTAGTATATCTTCAGCATTTCTCAATTTGGAGTGTAAATCTGTTATTTTCATGATCTGAATCTTTTTAAGTGACGGATTAATATCCTGACCTACACGTTTTTGTTCAAATGAAAATGGAAGCAGACATCCGGATAAAATATTTTTCATCACAGTAGAAACCTTTCCACTGTTTTCAAGATGCCTAATCTTACTTGACCAATGGTAACTGTTTATTTTAGAAATTTCTTTTCTATCAGAGGGAATCTCCCCGGATACAAGATAATACAACACAATCCCAAGTTGAAAGACTACCGGCGCCTCTCCAAGATACGAAGCATCTATCTTAACCATACAACTTTGTGCAAACTCATCAGACGTGTCTAATTCTCCTAATTTTATAACGATAGGCGAATTGAGGTTATCCTCGACCTTCAAATACTTCCAATCTTTGCGCTTCAAATAGATATTCTTTAGTGTGATTGGCAGAAGTCCTTTCATTACAGATTGAGTTAATTTGCCATTAGCAATTTCATCAATAATGTTTGACACAACCTTACAGCTAAACCATTCCGAACTATATACCCAAGATTTCCTCCATGAAGTCGATTGGATGATGTCTATGAGAGAGACAAAACCCTCACTGGGACAATCCCTTTTGTCACATGTAAGAATGTGACTATATGGTTCAATAATATCTTTAGCTTTTTGAGGAACTTCACAACCCGACTTTTCGCATATCTCGGCTATTTTATATGAAAGCTGAACTCTATATGGTGAGTCATCTGCAATGAAATCCGTAAAGAAACAAATCAAATCATGCAGACACTCAAGTCCACGGTAATTAGGAAATGTGGATAGAATCCAATATGCCTCAAATGATTTATCCAACTTTGATGATTTAAATTCACCTCCATTTATAATCAAATCAAGGAACGATTTTGCTACACACAAAAGGTTATTTGTTCCTTCTGTAAAGAAGAATGGAGATTCTATATTCTTTATTTTGGAAAGACTATCAATCAATTTTTCGTTAACAGAATCGGATATACAATCATGTTTCTGAACATAAGTAAGTCGTAAAAATTAATTTATACTAAGCCACATGGGCAAAATTAATATAGAGTTCAGACCCGAGTCCGGCCAACGCCCTGTTGGTCGCATACATCAGGGAGTCTGTGGATGTATAATCCACAGGTCTGAGCCATTTGCCTTTGAGTATTCGCCACAAAGTCTCGGCAATATTCAGGTGTGGGCTATATGGAGGCAGGAAAAACAGGAACAGTCCCCGTTTCTCCCATATCGGTCTGAGTTCGGCAATGAGTTTTCCTCGATGGACACTTGCGTTGTCAAGAACAACAAAGGTATCCCTCTTGATTTTGAAGGAAAGGCGGTCAAGAAAGTCTGCGACCTTATCGGCTGTAATACTTTCGGAGGTCGTGAAGCCTTCATAACGGTTATTACGGTCAATCATGCCAAAAATGTTGAGCCGATAGCCTCGTTGGGAAGGTATATGGACATTCTCACCGGGGAACTGCCAGCCGTATGGCACATATCCCTCAGTGCAGATATGGCTCTCATCACCGTAATAAAGGTCTATGAGTCCATCATTTGCCTGGCTTTCGAGTTCTTGCAGCTTCTCGGTCTTATACGCATAGAGCTGCGGCGAGGGTTGCCCCTTGGGACGTTTTCTTATACGTCTATATCTCGCGCCAATGCGGATAAAAAAGCCCTGAACGTGCTTTCGCTCGCCTCCTTTCCAGATGCTTTCTGCCACGCTTCCTTGGCTTTCATCACCCTCTGTCTGTCTTGTTCTATGGCTTTGCGGACGGCTTCCTCGTCCGAGCAATCCATTATTGGTTTGCGGCCACGGCCCGGACGTGTTTCCAATCCTGAGATACCCTCGGTCTCGAAGCGTTTCACCCAAGAGTTTACAGAGATATGGGTCATGTCCGTTTGCAATCCGATCTCCTTTGAGGTCAGACCTTGTGATTTCAATAGGACTGTTCGGCAGCGCATACGATATGCGTGGCTTTTGCCATTGCGAAAGCCCTCCTCCAGTTGCAGACGTTGTTTGTCTGTCAGTTGTATAACTTTGATTTTTGCGATAGTCGTAAGTGTTTATGCTTATAACGCACAAACACACGCAAAAATTATGATATAAACTAATTTTTAACATCTACTTATAAACGCCATGTTTCTACGATAAGTCTTGAAGCACACATGGCAGTCATCTGCCTTTCAAGGAATAGACGTGACAACTCATGAATTTTATTTTCAGTGCACATCCGTTTTAGTTCAGAAAACAAATCTTCAATCTTGTCAGGTAAATGGCGAAAGCACATCTCCAAAGTCCTAAGCCATATATTCACTTTTTCTGGAGACTCATGTAGTGCCTTAATCAAAAGATGATATACCTTTTTTGCCTTCTTCTCAGTATTTGCTCTTGATTTATAAATTTCATCATTAATAAATCTTAGTGCCGTCCAGTCTATTTCGGCTAATTGTTCCTGATTAGCAGATGTCTCGTTATCCTTTAAAGGAAACCTTTCAAAAATCAGATTTCTGAGACAAACACATTGATCTCGACGAGCATCATCTTTAGACATATTCTTTAATAGCCCATCAATAGAATCAATATACCGATGTTTCGCTTTGTAAATTTCTTGCCAATTTGGTGTTTCATCAACCATCATTCGTGAAAGCATTGTGCTAGCAAATGAAATCCTTGTTTCTTTCTTAATTTCCTCGTCGGGTAAATCAACTGTCACCAAAGATTGTAAATCGAAAAACACTCTTTCTGACTCATCGGGATTCAGAAATCTCAATTCAAGGCTTGAAAGTTGGGATACTTTCTGAAGTGTTTGAGTCATCAGTGGAGATGGAAACCTTGGATCGATTGTCATTGAGTTATAGATATGCGACAATTTCACTTCATCAGATTCTGGTAGATCCCGCCACCCATTATCCAACAAATCAGCCAGTAACTTGGCTTCATCTTCATTCTGTTTTGGAACAAGCTTGGTCGGATTGATGTGTAATCCAATTTTATTAAGTTCACCAACATACCAATTCATCCATCGAATAAGTGTTTCAGGAGAATTGGATACGAAAGTATGGTCATCAACATAACGAAGATGTATAATATGGTGGTTCGCATTAAGTGCATCCCGAACTACCGTGTCTAACGGAAGCAAGTACACATTTGCAAGCCATCCTCCAACAATTAGACCAGTCGGTAGACCGATTTTATCTTTTTCAAACCCCAATTGGCTCAACTCTTCTTGACTATATCCATTGACATCTACATCAAATTCTAACAAAGCATTAATCAGTTGATTTATTTCTTGGCTTAGTCCACAAATTGAAATCAGTGTATTTTTTAGACGAGTAAGGTCTATGGTAGGATAAAACTTCTCTATGTCAATACTGCTCCAAAAGAGTTTATGTTTGTACTTGTCTCCTTCAAAATATCCCTTATTAAGGAACGGAACATTCACCCAATCAGGCATTGTGCGATTAACAGCAATCTGTCCTTCATCATTCTCATCAAGTATGCCCTCTGCTTCCAGGTCTTTATTCCTGGCATTCTCCAGAGATTTACCTATTGCCATGTATTTCAATGACGCTGACAACACTTTTCTGAAACGTGGCCAACTTTGTTTCCATTTCTTGTATATAAACGGATAACTATTCATAAAGTCTCCGCATTTCCATTCACCCTTATTTCCGTCCTTGTCAGATTTTTCTCTCCACATCGGCACATAAAGACGATTGCCGAAACTCCAGCCCGGCATCAACTTTTCTGTTATTGGGCCAAGCAGATTGCAAACAGCAACCCAAAGGAGTTGGTCTCGCATTGCAATGCTATAAGCAAGGCGGACTCTCGGTTCTTGTTCCTCGCTCAGTCCTTTAGGAAATGGTATTGGGCGAATTTGGGTGGTTCGATACGTTCTCCCGATAACGTCCTCACGAAGCTCCTCAATATTTTGATCAAGCCTAAACTTGAATGCAAGAAAGTCTGTTTCATCATACCAAACATCAGTATATGAGATTGATTTTTCCAACTTCCGCCAAGCCTGATAGAGGTTATCAGTGCTAATAATATCTTCAAGCGTTATTTTATTTTGAATCATATCGCAATATATGATAGTCACTATAATCTTTCACTTCATCAGGAAGTTTTAACCTAAATACTGAGGTCTGAATACTATCAGCCAATTTTGAATAAAGACTCTGTCCGGCATCATCATTGTCTGGATACATTTTTAATGTAAATCTTTCGAGTAAATGAGCATATTGAGGGGAGAAGCTTTGAGCCCCCGGGAATGCAATCGCATTATGTCCCTCTGAGAGATGTGCGAGACAATCGGTCACTCCTTCTGTGATATACACAGTGTCATATGCTTCAAGATTAGATAGGGATTGTAAGTTGTAAGGGATTATTGGTGATTCTTTGGGAAATCGAAACCTGTCGGAGGGCTTTTGTGGGAACAAAGTACGGGATTGTAGTGTTACAAGATCACCATTCTCATCGTAAAATGGAAAAATAATTGCTGGCAACAAAAAGCAACAGCTCAATTGTCCGAAACTTCTTGTAAGAAGATGCGATTTGATACATCTATCTTCTCCAAAAGCATTTACAATAGCCTTGATAAATCTATCCTTATCTGAAATAGAGAATATATGAAGAGACTCAATGACGTTGAGGCTCAACTTCCTTCCATCAAACAAAAATCGTTTAGCCTCATCAGATAAAATCCCTTGACTTACGATCCAGGACATCACTTCAATGTCCGGCTTAAAGGAATCTCCAGTTTTTCCCTTTTCAATCTTTCTTGATTGAGGTTGAACCTGAACTCTCCTATATTTGTATGAAAAAAACTGTGGATAAAGTATGTTAAAGTTTGATGCAAGCCATTGACACGAATCTTTAAATTCAAGACCAGTGGCAACCATCACAAAAGTAATCACATCGCCACATTCTCCACAAGAAAAACATTTCCAGTAATTTTTTGCGATATTTATCCTTAGACTAGGATTTTCGTCTGGGTGGTTAGGCGAAATACAATGGATTTTGTTGCCTCTGTAAACATGAATATTAAGCAACTGACATACCGACAAAATCGGGATATTTTTCAGCTGCTCAATAAATCTAATCCACTGGAATTGTGATGTCATCCTATACCAATCTTTAATGATTTAAGTTGGTAACGGCAGAAAATTCATAAATTTAATCTGCCATTCAAGAATGGGAGAATATGCAAAAATCTCGTCGTTAATCCTTTTAATTCGCACCTCAAATTCTTCAACAGGGATACCATCACTTACCTTTATAGTTGCTTTCTCTAAGTCTTTGTATAAGTCAATGAATCTATGATTTACCATAGTAACATTTCTCATAGCTTCCATACTGGTCCCAGCGGATGTGTATCCACCGCCAAGTATAATGTAGGAATGACCATTACTCAATTGAATTCCGGTGTTTACATGAGCCTTACGTAGAATGCCAAGTTCTTCATCGGTAAGATTCGGTTCAATACCACCATTAAATCTATGCGATGATATCAGTTCTGGCCAATCCCTATCGACTATTTCAATGAGAGATTTATCCGACCATGCACCGTGCGCCTCAATTGAGATAAAGTAGATTGAATCAGGTCTAACAATGCCAAATGCTAATAGTCCGGTCCTCTTTATGAAACCATCAGGTTCTATGTACTCTCCCAAATGGAAATGATGTATGCCCCAATCATAGAACATCAAATCATCTTTTTGCAATTTGAAAACAGATTTGCTAAGATATGGATTGATGTCATCTCCATTTTCAATTTTAGACTTCAGCTGTTCAAAACCAGTTCTTAAATCTTGCGGAATTGAAAAAGTTGACGACAGGATTACTGTTCGAGGCTTAGATTGGATTCTACGTGCTTTTATTGAACTATAGCTACAAGCCAAATCGGTTTGATTAGTAACAGAAGAAGGATCATATCCTTTTCTGACAAGTTCATCACGTAAAATCGAATCCCAATCAGACTTTATATCTGATAAGAAACTGGACAAGGATTTTAATCTTAGCGTCTTCATCCTCAATTTTCGATAGCTTCTTTGATGGTTGCAACAATATAGCGGATGTCGTCGTCAGTCACGTAGGGGCCGGCGGGGAGACAGATGCCGACTTTGAAGAGAGCTTCCGACACGCCGTTGACGTAGGCAGGGGCGTTGCGGTAGACCGGCTGCTTGTGCATGGGCTTCCAAAGGGGGCGGGCCTCGATGTTGGCTTTGTCGAGATAGACGCGTAGAGCCTCAACGTTGTCGTTCGGCTGGCAGTCGGTTGTGGCCGATGACGCTGCGTGGATCACACCTGCTGCGCCGCCTACGGCACCGGTGATGATAGCTCTGTAGGCGTTCTCCTGACCTTTTATGCGCAGATCGGGGTCGAGAGTAGCCGTGCATAGCCAGAAGTTGGAGTCATATTCCGGCGCAGGATTGCAGTGCATGGTGATGCCCTTTACATCCTTCAGCAACTCGCAATAAAGCTCCTGCACATGTCGGTGATGGGCAAGATGTTCCTCAAGGACTGTAAGCTGAGCACGGCCTATACATGCGGAGATGTTTGAAAGACGGTAATTGTACCCAACTACCTCGTGCTGATAGTATGGATAGCCTTCTCGGGCTTGGGTTGCATACCATTTGGCCTTGTCCGCAGTTTCTTTATCGGGGCAAATGAGAGCACCTCCGCCGGAGGTTGTTATCATCTTGTTGCCGTTGAAACTCAGAATACCAAACCGCCCAAAAGTTCCGAGAACTTTGCCGTTATAGCGTGAGCAAAAGCCTTCGGCGGCATCCTCTATTACCGGAATGTCGAAACGGTTGGCTATTTCCAATATTCTTTCAATCTGATATGGCATGCCATATAATGCAACAGGAATAATGGCTTTAGGCTTCTTGCCGGTTTTAGCTATGCGGTTTTTGATAGCCTCTTCGAGTAAATCCGGATCCATGTTCCATGACTCTTTCTCCGAATCAACAAACACGGGTGTTGCACCAAGATATGCAATTGGATTGGTTGAAGCGCAGAAGGTCATTGTTTGCACAATTACTTCATCACCAGGCTTAACTCCACAAAGAATCAGTGCAAGATGAATCGCCGAAGTTCCCGATTCCAAAGCAACCACATTTTCCGCACCGATAACGGCAGCAAGTTCTTTCTCGAAAGCATTAACATCCGGCCCCATCGGCACAGCCCAATCCTCAGCAAGCGCCGGCCGAATAAAATCCAGCTCCCTCCCACTCATCTTCGGCTTACAAAGCAATATTCGCTCTCTCATTTTTAATAGTCAAATCCTAATTAAAGGCTATACTTTCTATTCTAATACTATTCCTGTATTGAAACTCTCGTAATGATGCATTGGACGAAGGTCGGTAGAATCTTCATCCCATGTTTCTTTTTCACCCCACAGTAGCCATACAAGATTTTTGCCATTCTTTTTAAGCCATTCCTGCAGCAAGTCTTTCTTGATAAAGAAGAATGTAAACGAGCCTTCGAAGTCTTCAGGGAGATATTGATATATTTTTATGGCTTCTTTACCATCAGGGGCCAGAAGATTGTTTGAATTCGGATTGTGTTTCAAGCATAGGCCTTTTTTTAATTCTTTCGCGAGATAAAAGTAATCACCATTTTGTCCATCAGATTCATTCAGATATTTGACAGCCGGATTTAATATTTGATAGTCTTTACAAAGATATCCTCTTTCTTCTATTTCTTCACCTATATTATGCTCTCCTAAATATTCATGCCAGTTTTCCTCTGTAATCTGAATTTTAGTTGTTATCTCTCCAGTCCTGATATTTACTTCATGTTCGTTATTTGGTGTACACTCCGACCAACAATCAAATTCAGCCCCAAAGCTACTGGTTACATCATAACAGTCTCTGATATGATAATTGTCACAATTTGATGTTATATTCTGAGCGAAGTCACCGGCTTCCTCTTCAGTAACAATAATGCCTTTAATGAATACTAAATGTTTCCTGCGAACTTCTTCATTTTTCTCTGAATACTGACCCCACAGACAAACATATTCATCTCCGGCTATTTCTCTTTTTAACAAATCATTGACCAAAGCGACATCAAAAGGAGTCTTTATCCACTCATTATTCGACATATTCACATCCCCTAACAGAGGAAGTGTAACAAACTTTTCATTTGTACCAAAAGCAGGGAATGTAGGATCATATTTCACTTCAGGAATTCGCCACTTGAACCATTCGGTATCAAGCAAATTAGCATCATCCAAAATTTTAGCAAGACGATAATATCCAATCCAAGAGTATTTTTTACCATAGCGTTCGACCTTACCATCCATATCATCTGCTCTTGTTCTATAATTAGAATTGTCAATTTGTCGGTCTATTGAACCGAAAACCTCCGCATCCCATCCTTGATTTCTAATTTGTTCAAGTATATACCAACGACCACGTTGTTTTAGAGGCGGATTGCTGTATGCTCCTCCATCGGGAATAATCCCGCCCAAAGTGTAATTGCTGAAGTCGTGATACATTGGCCATAACTCATGTTCAATCATAGGCCATGATTCTATTTCATTCTGAATTAAGGCATAGTCTGGTTGCTGTAGTAACCCTAATATGTAATCAGGAACTATGTATCCTTTCCTATTCGCGAGTTTTATTATTAGGCGAATATAATTTCGGACCAAAAAATTTCCTAAATTTACACCGACATGACTGGTCAGTAATGATGTAATTGCTTCAGTTGCCGGAGTAGTAAGTTTATCATCAATATCTTGGAATCTAAGACACGCTCCGTAGAGAACGCCAAGAATACCTTCCTGCACATACTCATCATCACAGAGCGTTAGCGGCAATATGTCCCTTATGAAGTCTAATGGATTGGAAACAGCAAATTTGTACAACTTCTCAGCCAATGTCCGCCGAAGTACTAAGTCAGTTGTGCTCAACGACAATGCTGTCAATTTCATTACGCACCCATTTATGATATAGTTCTTGAATGCCTTATTGTTCCTCAAACCTTCAGCTAATGTCAAGTCCCGTAGGTTCATTGGCATTCCAAGTAATATACATGTAAGAACGTTTACATTAAGTGGGTGTCTTTCGTCGTCTATATTGACAATTGCTACATTATTGAGCATGCCAGGCTCTGAAAGAAATGCGGCTCTAGTATAATCGTAAATATTTTTTTCTGAATCTCCCAATCTATCGTATGGCATTTCAAAAAGTATCGGGATAACCAAACTATACGGAATGGCAACGTCCTTATTGTAGCAAAAGCCGAATTTCAACAATGATAATCTTATAAAATTATCCAAAATCACATCTTTTAGCGGATGGTGTTTGTCACTTATTCTGATTAACTCGTTTTGAAATTTATCTGAATTTATGAACTCATGAAGCATATCCATGTTCGATATGCCAGATAAGAGAAATTTTGAAATAAGATAACCGCCAAGTATATCAAATGTGAATGATATCGCCTCGCGACCATTGTCGTACTCTCTAATTACTAAAAGATCCTCCCCATCAATAGCTGCAAGGTCCTTCGTCGTACCATATTTAACAAATTCCTCAATTGGAATGGATTGAGTTGAATTGTCCCACAGGAATTGCGCTATAGCATATAATTTGACAAAAAGAAATCTTTTCTCAAAGCGAGAGTCCTTGTTAAGCTCATCAATTAATTTCTTATTAATATGACTGAGATATTGCTCGAATATCTCTATTAAGGAGAGTTTGCCTATATCAATCCCTTTGTTTCCTTTATTTGTTTCACAGAACAAACGCAACAATATTGGTTTCGCAGAGAATAGTCTATATATCTGTTCTGGTATTCCTCCTTTCACTGAAATCCCGAAATGCCTGAAATATGCAGATATAACATCAACCACATCTGTTCTCTCAAACCCCGTAATTTCTATCAAATGCAGTGGCAGCTCACTATCTAGATGTTTATCCAATCCTAAAGCTGCAGTGTATGATTGTCGGTAGGTAAGCACAAGAAGGATATTGGGATGAGATGAAATTTTATTCAAAAGAAGAGGTAAATCCCTTTTCCACATAGTCAGAGAGCCATAAAGCTCGTTAAGTCCATCAATGACAATCAAAGCCCTTTGTCCCAAAACATCACTTGCGATATCTAAAGAAGATAAAAAGTCATCAAAATTGTAATCTTTGTTCAGATCCAGTTTATCCAATATAGCTGTTTCTGCACTTAATCCAGAATTAAGTGTCTTAGCCAAAATCAGAACACTGGGATAACGTACGCCATGTGATTCATATTTAGCAACGGTGTCTATTGCAATATGTGATTTTCCAGAAGAGGCATCACCGATTATATGTACATCATTAACAATATTATCTTGTGCGAATTTAATGAAAACGGTAATAATTTCAAGAATTTTTGATATGTGGGAACACTTAATTTTAAGTTCGGGTATCTTTAAATCTTGTAATTGCTTTAGTGTTGCATTAATTTTTTCTTTGCATTTCAGTAAATTGGATACTCCTTCCTTATAATTATTCCATTGGAGATTGTCAAATGATTGAACAATATCTTGAAGTATATTTTCGACACTATTACAATCACAAAGCACACTATCCAACATAGATTCAACCGCGTCAGCCCTGTCTGAATTATCGTCTTTTAATGTACTACTGTTCCATTTTACTCCATTTATATAGTATTTCCACCAATATAGCTCCTTAATTTCCGCAATTTGTTCTTCAAATATGGATGAATCCAACAATCCAAGAATCTCATGTTGTTCCTCAGTCTGATAATGTACCTCAGGAAGATATTTGTTTTTAACCAACTCATTTGATAGCATCAGCGATGCGTGATTCTGGAACCACTTCTGAGTAAGATGTTTTGCATTAAAAAAGAAATTACATACATCAGGCATTTTTGATAAATAATTCACCAATTCAGATTCACCCCATGCTTCTATAGAAATCTTTCCATTACAGAAATCCTTAAACCAGCTGTCTCCAGCAGGTGTAAAATCTATTGGCGAACAAATTACCCATTTTTTAATTCGCTTTCCATGATTTTTGGCAGCCGTTTCATATGATTTTTCAATTTGTGTTTTCTGAGCTTTTTCTAATTTGTCAAAATACTTGCATTGCCAAATGATAAGCTTACCGGAGGGCAGAGTTTGATAGAATTCTATTCCCCCATCACCTCCTTTCCCATTAATCGGGGTAAAGTTACCATTGGGATATAGTCTTTTGGCGATGACATAACACAACATCTCAAAGCTTTGCCAAGCTGAGCCATCATATGGCAGGAGTTTGCGGAAATCTATTTGATTGATCATTAGCGATGAGTCTATGAGATAATTGCAGATATAGATATTGCGGCTCAAACCATATGATATTTCAGTCGAGCATATCTTCGGGTTCGAGAGGAGTATATGGGCCGTCTTTGACTTCAAAGATGGCAGAGGGCTCGATGACTTCTATGCCGTGCCATTGGCCCTTGGGGATTTGGACGCCATAGTTGCCATTGGTCGGATCAAGGAGTATGCGTTCGGTCTGAGCGCCGAGGTCGTTGTAGAACACTACGAACATTTTTCCGCGTAGGATAATATAGGTCTCTGCAGTGTGCTTGTGGCGATGTATTGGCAGCGGAGTGCCGGGAAGCAGCACGTTGATTAGCCGCTGGGCTTTAGCGTCAAGGCTATCGTGTAGATTATAGTTCATGCGGAGGCGGGGACTTTCCTCTGCCTTCACAGTTACGTTATCCAGAAGTTGGTCGTTGATTATCATGATTGGAGTTGCTTTGATTTAAGATAGGCTTCGTGAAGATGATAGTTCTTCTTCATGAAGAAGAGATATGCGCCGAGGAGAATTATGATTGTCACCCCAAGGTATATGTAGTGGTTTATCGGACAGAAGATCAAGCCAAATGAGATGGCGAGCTGAAGTGCCATGTAGATGAGCGACACATTGACGTGAGGCATCTTCAGTTCGTTGGCCATAAGTTGATAAGCGTGCTTGCGGTGCGCTTCACCGAGATTTTCATGTAGCTGGATGCGATGGCAGATTGTAAGGATTGCGTCCGCACCATATACGGCTAAGAAAATGATATAAGCAAAGTCGCCGGTCTGAAGTATAAGTTTTCCAAGCGCAAAGAGCAGGATAAAGGCAATAGTAATCGAGCCTACATCGCCGGCAAAGCACTTGGCTTTCTTGCGAAAATTGAAGAAGCAGAACACCACAAGGCTGAGTCCGGTGACGTAAAGATAAGGCATATCCATGAAGCCATCCCTAAAATTAAGGTAAATCATTGGAGCAAGAACGGCCAATGAATACCCTCCTGTGATGCCGTTGATACCGTCCATGAAATTATAAGCATTGGTGATTCCTACACATACAATCAAAGCAATAAGAACGATCCACCAATCGCCCCAATTGAGGATGCCGAACTGATAAAACATCATAAACATCGCCACGAATTGAACAACGAGTCGAGCGGAGTCGGGGAGTGAATGAATGTCATCCACGAAGCTTACCAATCCGATAAGCGTCAGACCTCCAAGAAACCATGCATATTCAAAGCCGAAAAACGCAGCATATAGCCATGCTCCAAATAAAAACACAATACCGCCGCCACGAAGTGTAATGCTTGTATGGCTTGACCTCAGATTGGGCTTGTCAATGATGTTGAAACGATCGGCCACACGGAAGTATGCCAATTCAAGCAGAACCAGCAAAAGAAAAATTATAGCGTAAGTCATCGTTTATTTGATTTTGAAGTGTTCAATAACTTTCATGGGTTGCCAATCCAGTGTATCGATTGCTTTTTTGTTGGAAAAGGTCAAGGATTGTGTCAACTTAGAAAGACGTAAAGAATTGATGGGCGCTTTTTTTCCGAGATAATCTCCAACCAGTGCAAGACATTTAGCAATCCAATATGGAATGGAAATAGGCTTTCTCTTACCTAATTGCTTTGCAATAAGCACCGATAGCTCTCCAAAAGAAGGCTGTCCTGTATCACATACATTGTAAACGCCGCCTTTATCTTTTGCTAATTCCAGGAGAATCGCAATATCATCAGCCATAAGAATACTTTTCTGCACTTGACCACCTGCGATATTCACGTAGAAGCCTTTTTGTACTCCTTTTATCATGTCTCCAAGATTCCCGGGAGGATTTATGCCGGCCAGTAGGGACGGACGAAGTACAGTCAGGATTACATTCTTATTTGAGCACCATTCAGTCAGAAATTCTTCAGCCATAATTTTACTTTTGGCGTAAGGTGTGGTTCCATTAAGTGGATGGTCTTCCGCTATCAATTTTCCGGTTTCACAACCATAAACAGCAACTGTGCTGATGAAGATAATAGACTTTGGTGTCCCTACTTTCTCTAAAGACCTGCACAGATTTTTTGTACCTTCAAAATTGATGTCGTAAAATAGTTTCTCTTCTTCCGGCGTTTTGGGCACAACGTGCGCTTTTCCGGCCGCATGAAGCACTATATCATATTGTTTTGAAAGCGAGGGCTCATATTTTGCCAAATTAACTGTGATGTCATCAATAGGCAGATGTCCTAATGTTGTCACATTATATTGTTTTTTCAACAAAGGAAGTATGTTGTTGCCCAAAAATCCAGAGGCTCCTGTAAAAAGTAAAGATTCCATATTAGCTACATGAAAATAAGTCTGAATATTTAGATAGTATGGCTTTCTCGGAGTATTCCGTAGCTGCCGCTTTAAGGGCATTAGCACCTTTTCGTTTCAACTCTGTTGCTTTATTCTGTGATAGTTGTGAAAGCCAAGATTTTAAACCGTCCTCATCATTATTGTCAAAAACATATCCCAAATCTTTTTCTTGGATAGTACGCGCTATTTCTGATTTAGGATTCCCTATAAATAGTATCGGCTTTCCGGCGGCCATGATATTATACGATTTGGAAGGCACACCTAGTCCATACATGCCGTCAGCGAGAGTAACCAGTGCAATGTCACATTCCGATAGAATATCAAATTGTTCATCTCGGGAATAGCTTCCGCAAAGGACTACTTGAGACTCAGCGTTATCAACAAGTTTCTGAATATCCGGCACCAGAGCTCCACCGCCGCGTAATCGAAATTGCACTTTGGGATTAGATGCTTTTTCAAATATACCTAAGAAATATTCAAGCCCTTGACAGCGTCCGATATTTCCGGCATAAAGAATCGTTAGCTGACCACTTGTATTATGATCTAAAACAGTGTTTTCCGGCAATGGATCAGCCCAGTTCTCGATAATCCGTATATTAGGGCTTCCCTTTTTCTTTTTGAACTTCTTCTCGAATATTGCTTTCATGTCTCGGCCAAGAACTATTATGTTATCTGCAGTTCCATAGGCTTTTGAAAAGACAGATTTAACAATTTTATAGGCGATGTTTTTATCAGACTTAACCACACCTGCTGCAACTGCATTCTCCGGAAATACATCATGAACAAGAATATTAAGTTTAAATCCACGTATTTTCTTAATAATGGAAGCAACAATTATAAATGGAGCCGGGTTAGTTACAATCAGAATATTATCTCCTTTTTTACTATTCCTCCATAGAAGTTTACCAAGCTTAAATGAAGTGACGAATAATCTGAGAGCCCGCGAGATTAGTCTATTCTTATCATATTCTCCTATGGATACTCTTTTAATAGTATATGGTTTGTCGCCCAATAATAGCCCACTGATTTTATCCGAGCCATAAGATTTTGGCCCAGACAAGACCAAAACCTCATGCTCTTTGTTTAGATGATCAGCTATTTTCGTAAGTATATGAGCTGTGGAAGTTCCATCAGGATAAAACAGCTCGGATACTATAATTACTTTCCCCATGAGTTATTAATTCTGGCTTCAAACATGTTTAACCCAGCTCATTTGGAAGAATTATTCTGACGGATTTCATTCTCCATAATTTTAGCGTCAACCAGGAATCTAAACCAGTATGCTTGGAGAAAAGCATGAACATAACCGGCCTTTCCATCAAGAAATCCTAACTTAAAGTAAAAACGATATATAAAATATAGTTTCGCTCTAAGGAACTTTGGAAGACGGTAATATAGTCCATCTCGCAGTTTACTTGCTTTTTTCGCTTCGTGATATAACTCATTGCTATCAATCTGTCCAACTGTTCTGACCGCAATATAGTCATTCACTTCTCTGGTTGCATACCAATTGTGTTTATTAATCCATGCATCAAGGCTTTTAAAATCATAATGGAGACAATCATTTGACAGATCAATGGTCTTCCCTTCCGAAAGAATTACATGTTCTCCCATCGCTCTGTTTTCATATCGTCCTTTGCCATATTTAAATATAGTAAGGTTGTAGAACGGATACATACCTCCGTGCTTTAAGAATTTACCCATAAAGGCAATCTTGAATTTCATCACCATGCCATTGACATCGTCACTCATATGGAGATGACACTGCTCTGATATTTCAGAAGCTAATTCGGGGGTAACAACTTCATCAGCATCGATACGGTAGACCCATGTGGTTTTAATATTCAGATTATCAAGAGCCCAGTTGAATTGAGAGGCATAGTGCTCAAAAGGCTCATGAAGGAAAATCTCGGCACCCAGATTATCTGCTATTTCGATAGTTTTATCAGTACTTCCACTATCTACTACGCATATTCGATCTGCCAAGTCCTTAATAGAATTGATACATCGAGCTATGTTCAATTCTTCATTCTTAGTTAATATGACCGCAGTAATATTATTCATCATTCATATGATTTTTCTAAAATATAGATTAGAAATAGCAGACTCTCATATCTAATCTAATTCACCCCTTCCAACTTTCGCCAAAAAATCAACTGTATCATTAAAGTAATTTTCAAAGTTGCTGAACTGTTTCAGTTGATGATCCATTCTAGTAACAAGCTCTTGCCTAAGTGCATAATCCTCAGCAAGATGTATTAGCTTTTCAGCAGCCTGTGCAACATTCATCGGTTCATAATATAAACACGAATCATTAAATACTTCAGTGTTGAATGGCAATTTGGTTGCGACCGTAGGAAGTTTGAAAAACATTGCTTCTATAGTAGATGCGGAGAAAACCTCCAACACCGATGGTAGAAAGCAAATATCACTATTACGATATAAGTCTGCAAGTTCAGTCTGTTTTAGATTGCCATGATTTACGATACAATCGGGGCATTGAAACTCTTCCACTTTATGATTAATAACAGGGAGCACAGGAGAAGAATTAGGAAGAGTAATGTGGAAACGAAAGTTGGTTATTCCATACTTAATCTTAAGCAAGTTAATGATATCTGGGATAATATCAAGATTTTTGTGTTCTCCTCCTCCAATTGCTGTAATATCAACCCACGATTTATCACTTTTCATATGCTCTCTACTTATACTGGAATATATTGCAGGTAGCACATTACATACGACTTTAATGTTATTTGGATTAAAATCAAGTTTATCGATTAAATCCTTCTTTATGATATTTGTTTGGGTAATAATGAACCTTTTTTGTTTGATCAAATATCGCAACAAAACGTTATGAAGTCTCATTTTCATTTTAGCTTTCCAACGTAATGTCGACCATGAATATTTGTTCGCTGAAATTACCCAGGCATTTACAAATCGTATTACTTCTCTGGATTTGAAAAAATGATATGATGGGCCGAGTGGCGTAAATACCACATCTATTTCATTTTCTGCCTCCAGAATATATAATTGTTTTTGTACTTTACGATATGTATGGCGGAAATCTGGTTGATTCGGGAAAACATAGTATCGTCCAGCTACATTTTCTTTGAAACTTTCAGGTAGATAAACTTCATCCAAACATTTAGAAACGGCATAAAACCATTCGATGTCGCATCTTGGAATCTTCAATGTAGCAAGGATGAAATTAACTACCACTTGAAGACCACCACCAACATTTCGTGCGTTTGTAGCATTTATTAATACTTTAATCATCTTGGAATGAGTAAGTAGGATAATAATGAAGGTTTATAGCCGTCACATTATAATCTCCCGTCAACAGCTTCAATGGGTTGGGTGCTTTGACGTCGAAGATGACGTGGTTGGGTTTGAGGACGGAAGTTACGTCCATTCCTTCGAAGGCTTTGTGTGCTACAGCGGCGATGGCTGCATCGAACTTCTCGTCGGTGGGGA
>PDYJ01000084.1_pt1 | contig 18849 bp, 33 predicted proteins | sample 1430841 | NCBI WGS metagenome assembly PDYJ01 (sample SAMN07237672, study PRJNA390542) | Gut metagenome, whole genome shotgun sequencing project. | isolation source: fecal pellets | host: Mus musculus | place: USA: New York, NY | collected 2016-10 | reverse complement strand
GAGGATAATCAATTTGAAATCGGAGACTATACCTTAGACCTTTCTACACAAATACTTTCGCATAAGGACACAGGAGCATAGAACTGTCGCTGATTGAAGCTAAACTGCTGAAGGAACTAATTGTAAATGTCGGCCACACTGTCAACGCTTCCACTATGATGCAACTTGTATGGCAACGCGATGACCCATACAGTCGTAATTCGCTACATGGGTTCATACACAAACTTCGTAATTACCTGCGTTATGATCCGTCGATATCACTGATAAATCAACGAGGCATCGGGTATATGCTGACAGCAAAAAGAGAATGACCAATCATTGTTATGATTAGGACATTCTCTTTTCAAAGGTTAAATTCATTTGTCAGCTATGACCTATCACCATACCTTCACGGAGTGCCTTCTCCATATCCGGGTCCTTTGCCTTGCGAACAATGGCAAGTGCGAATTCGAGGGTTGTTCCGGGACCCTTGGATGTTATCAGGCGGTCACCAATTACCACTGGCTCCTCAGAGTATATCCCGCCATTATTTTCAAAGTCTTCTTTGAGAAAAGGATAACCGGTGGCTTCTACTCCGTTGATGATACCGAGCGGACCAAGCACCAGAGCCGGAGCGGCGCAGATAGCGGCGATGTTGCCTCCTTCTATGTTGTATTCCAAAATTCTCGTTGAGATTTAGAAAAGATTAACGTTAAAAATCAATTGCTTATATTTCTGTGCCGATTATGTAGGCACAAAAGAGTCATGATCGAGGCCTCTGCCCCAATCAAATAACCGGCAATCGGTTAGAGCCCGAAATGCCTTGTAGTAAAAAAAGTCCTATCAGGCAAACTTCTATCAGTCACGCCCCATCGGGCTGACAGTTTACTTATTCAGCATAATAGGAAAGACGCCACAACCTTTCTTTTAGATGCAGCCAAGGCTCATCAAGGAGGCGAGAGTAGCCGTCTTACTGTATTTGCCTATAAGACTTTTGTGTGTCGCATTATCTAACGGCATTCATATCTGCGGTTTGATTTCAGTACGGAAAATATTATGTTGGAGAGCTTGCGGGCTATCCGGATTATGGCTTCCTGCGACTTCATTCCGCGAGTGCACAATGCGCCGAACTTTGCGGAGAGTTCCGCGTCGTGCCGTATGGCTATCCATGAGGCCTCGACTATTTTTGGACCGAGGAATTTGTTTCCCCGGAAAGTCTTCTCACCGACGTATTCCTTGTCGCCGCTTGACGACATCATCGGCACGAGTCCGAGGAACGATGCGAACTGGCGCTGGTTACTGAAGCGACCGATGTCATCAATCTCGGTAAGCAGGCTCATGGCAATTGTCGAACCAATGCCGGGAACCGACATCAGGATGCCGTATTTCTCGGCATACCTGTCGCTGCGCGCCAGCGAGCGCAATCTGCGGTTGACATCAAGGAGGCGTTCCCTGTAATGGAGTACCTCGGCAATGAGCAGGTCAAGCGAGACCCGGGTGTCGGAGAGCAACCGCACGTCATTCTGCAACCACGTTATGAAACTTCTTGTCCAGTGGCGGTTGCTTCGGAAATATTCTTCGGGGTACTCCACGCCGTTGTTGTACAGCAGATGCTTGATTCTGGATTTTATGCCGCCGGAAAGCTTCACAATAGTGGCGCGGTGGCGTACCAGCGCACGGTCATCGAGGCTGTCCTTCGAGTGAATGTACACACTGCCGAGCTCGCCGCGCATAAGGGCTTTGGCCAGCTTTTTTGAATCCACCGGGTCTGACTTCGAGACCTTTTCCTTCTGGGTGGTCGGAACGTCAGCCGCATGTACCACGGTGCATTTTATACCAAGCTCAGTCAGGGCATAATAGGTCGAGAAGCCCGAAAACCCCGTCTCGTAGGCTGCATGGTAGCTACCGTTAGGATAATGCTTGTTCAAATGTTCAAAGAGCTCTTTGGCCGAAGCCTTTTGAGTATGAGTGCGCATAAACCCAGAGGGGGTGAGCACCGTGACACTCCATGTTCTCAGATGGACGTCAATACCAATAGAGATATTTTGTCCGCTGAAATCTTTTTTGTTACTTTGTACCATAGACGTATCGGTTTTGCTGTTAATGTATTTTGCTTTTACAAATTTACATGCAATTGCCCTTACGTCTATCTTTTCTCCTCACTCCTCTCGGGGAAAGCCTTAGCGGCAAGGGGGCAGACAGCCCCCGTTGAGCGCCCCGTCAGCTAATCTGATGCAAACATAGTGACTTTTTCCCAATGGGCTTTCACAAGCTCGCTGAGCTTTTCGTCAAGGTTTACCGCATCCTCCGATTTGTCTGCACCGGGGAATATGAGCCAGTCTATCCGCTCGGGGGACAAATCGGAAACACTCATGTCTGCAACGATAAGGTTGCCTGTGGCTCCTTTTACAAGTCTGTTCTCTGTCATAGAGACGGTGAATACCTCAATCCCGGCACGTCGCATGACATCGACGGGTGCCAGAGCCTCGATTTCATCGAAGCCTGTTCCAAGCATCACGAACACAGCCTTGCCTGAAGGTTGAGCCGATGCTGGAATGCTGATACTGATTTCAGTCATAATTTGTGGGTTTATTATGTTTTGTGTTAACTTTGCAAAGGATAACTGCTACCCTTTGGATAGCGCAAAGTTATATATCAAAATATTGCCATGCAAGAGGTTACTTCCAAAGTAGCCACTTATTTCAAACTCACTTTTAGTCAATCTCAGACAGATGAAGAACGAAAAAATTTCAGAAAAATATTCATGTGTCGCCACGTGCCCCATGAGGAACGTGATAGCACATTTCGCAAATAAGTGGTCGATGCTCCTGCTTGTCATACTTGACGAGTTCGGCGTAATGCGTTTCAACGAATTGTCAAGGGCAATCCCCGATATATCTCCGAAGGTATTGTCAGGACATCTGAAAACACTTGAATCAGTTGGATTGGTAAAGCGCATTCTATATGCCGAGGTGCCTCCTCGCTCAGAATACGAGTTGACCGATTTGGGCAGAACTCTTATACCCATACTCAATCAACTCTCGGAATGGGGTCGCAATAATTTGAAGGAGGTCAAACGTAATTTGACTAAATGGAGTTGATTACACATCCTGTAATTTGCCAAGGAAGCGAGAGGCATGGGCACCGTTCACATCGCTTTCCAGCACCAGGTAATAGCGCACTTACGGACGCATCGACTCTCTCGGTTGATAAATTCTCATCAGTTTTTTGGGAGAGACCTACTTTGCTCTTAATCTTCAAACCAGTAGTCAATATCGGGATTATACTTTTGGCCGATAAGTTGTTCTTCGTAAAAGTCCATATCAAGATACCCGTCATCATCCAAAAAATAGATTTTTCGCTTATAGCAAGCGATTATGGTACGAAGAAAGTCCTCAAAAGAATTATGAATCTTTGTTGGCCCATCAGCATCGTGTTCTATCAGGAAAATTCCTTTTTCTTTACCTTCCGATACTTTCAACGCATAAAAATCTGATGAATAATTCACAAGGATTGGATAATACTTATCTTCTCCATTAGGAATCATTTCCTTTACAGACTGCATAAAACTTTCGTATTCAGCATCCCTAATGAGAAGATAACCGGGTAAGAAATCCATCAATCGTTGATCTTCAATTTCATAGTACGTACCACTTACTTTAGAGTACAATATATCTAATGATTCCGGGAGAATTAAAGACGACTCTTTATTCTTAGCAATACTCAAGGAATAACCCGGTCTTAATTCATCAGACAGACTAATAAATTCATCTATTAAATAAGAAATTTCTTTTTTCATTAATTTTTTTCGTTAAAATGTTGCTAATTCTTCCGCAAACAGTCCTATCGTCTCTACTATTCAAGTCAACTGACTGACTATCTTTTTAACAAACTCAGTTTTTGCTTCAGTGTATCCATCACGATTGTTCCTGTATTCAGGTAGTAGCGACAGCTTCAACGTTTCATACTCTTTGGCAGATTCCGAGTGCGCTATCAGATAGTCGCGGAACAGGATTTCATCATTGTCGCCAGTCCTATGAACGTGAACATGAAACACCCTGTCGGCATATCCGGCAGGTGTATATCCTTTGTTGAAACTAATACGGGTTTCTGATTCCGACATACAGATATAGCCATTGTGTTCCAATATGTCTTTTAAACTCTGCCATTCAATGTCAGGAGAAATCTCTACAAGAATATCCACTATCGGCTTGGCCTGAATGTCAGGAATAGCAGTACTGCCGATATGGCTAATGATTGGGTGATATTTTACAAGAAGTGATGACAGCAACCGCATTTCTTCCTCTGCCCAAACTGACCATTGCGGATTATGCGCAGTCAGAACTATCGGAAACAAATCCCATAGTTCTTCCAACGTCATATCTTGTAACCGTTTATCTTGCATGATATGTATGACTATTGTTGCTGAGTGAGTCGTAATTGCAATTACTCTATATTTATCAGTTTATACATCAATGCAATATCCTCCGATGCCATTTGGAACTTTGATTTCTCAATCAAAATGTTCTGTCCGGTCATTATGTAAGAGAGTATAATGCGTATCTCTTTATATAAAATCTCAGTGTTGCGCAATTTGTAGGTAGATATACCGGGAACGGCATTTTTCCCGGTTGCCTTTTTGCTTATCATATTAAAGGCTTTTTTCGCCACATCACCCATCAGCATGACAACCTGAAGATTGGGAAACAGCTCAAGCTCCTTTTCAAGATACGGCAGACTTTCTTCGATACTATCCTTTGAAACAACATATTCCGATTTAGGCGTCTTGACGGCATTGGTAATGTAAATGCCGAGGTTCAATATATCCTCAATACTTTTTACCTCTATCCCCGCCTTTCGGAACAGCGGGACTGTAGTCGACATATATGCGGAGTCTGGTTTTCCATAGAAGTCATCGTCAGAATCAACCGGGACAACTTCATTTATCATGATAGCCCGTATCTTTTCCGACTCAATATTTACGTCATTAAGCCGCAGAAATTCTGTATCACCACAAAGTTGTTGCAGTTGCGATTTTATATTCATGATGGTATCTCGTCTGACTTAATATCGCGAATTATGGCATCTGCATATTGTTCCATTTCAATGCAGTTCCACGTTTCACCAAGACATGGGTAGCTCTCAGTGTCCTGCCGTGAAACACGATGAAATCCCGCCACTTCATAGCAATGGATGGCGGACGGATTATTTTCAAAGACACCAAGCGACACTTTTGTGGCTCCAAGCGTTTCAAAAGCATATTTTACCGCCATTGAGACAAGAGCTTTCCCTAAACCGATGCCGCGCTTTGAATCATCTACAATGACAAAGCCCAATCGTTGTTCAGTCGTATCGTCGGCAGGAGCGCGCAATGTGATGTATCCTACAATCTCATCGCCATCCGTCATTGTCAAAGCACGCGAGCGTTGACCGTCAATATACCGCTCGTGATATGAATTCATATCTTCTGGCGTTACGGGATAATGCTCATACCTGTCGGCACACCACTGGCGCATAAGGTATTCGCTTTTCAGCCATGATGTGATTATCACAGCATCAGCAGGCTGATATGGGCGTAATGTGAGGTTCATGGTTGTAGTCACGTTTTATCTCGCCGATTGATTTGCCTCCGATGCCATCATCGCTTTAGCGCTTTGCATTGCAAAGAACTTTTCGTCGGGCAGTTCTTTGATGGTAACGGTGAAGAACTGCTCCGGGATATGGGTTATCTCGGAGGCCGTGGCAGTCAGACGCTCAATCAACTGTTTCTTCTGTTCAGCGGTCAGTTTGCCGCTCTCTATTGATATGTAAGACATAAGTTATTTCTTGTCGATATATTTTCGGAAAGATGTTTTCATCTCTTCTAAATCCGGATTTGTAAGAACCGGCAACAGAGCATCAATCTCTTCAATCGGTTTGTCCCACCATCTCAGTCGTTCAAGCAGTTCGATAGTCTCGTCGTCAAACCTCTTGCGAACGACGCGAGCCGGATTTCCTACTGCTACACAATATGGCGGAATGTTAGACGCTACCGTGGAATTTGTACCGATTATCGCACCGTCGCCAATGTGGACTCCGGGCATTACGGTTACATTCTGACCGATCCAGACATCATTGCTATTACGGTGTCGCCCTTCAACGGAAGTTCATCCTTGACCGGTGCAATCATGCCGCCCCAGTCACCGCCCATAATATAAAAAGGATATGCTGTGGCACAGTCCATGCGGTGATTGGCACCATTCATTATGAAATTCACACCTTTGGCTATAGCACAGCAGTTGCCGATAATCAGCTTGTCTCCGATAAATTCATAGAAGTGAGTGACATGCTCCTCAAACTTGTCAGCTCCATCGACATCATCGTAATAGGTATAGTCGCCCACAATTATTCTCGGATTCTTCACAACATTTTTAATGTAGCAAAGACTCGGAATTGCAGGATTGGGGAAAGCTGCGTTCTTGTCGGGAAAGCGTTTCATAATCACATCATTTTGTAATCTCCTTTTGTCATCAGATAAAAATGCTCGGTACGCTTATCTCCAAGAGGTGAAACAACGTCATGGTTAGTATGATGAAATTTGAATCCACATTTCTCGCAGACACGCTTGGACTTACCGTTGCCTTCGTAATAACCACACCATACAGAGACAAGACCCAACTCGTTGAAGCATCTTGAAAGTAATGCTTTTACGGCTTCGGGGATAAGATCTTGTCCCCAATAAGGTTTGCCAATCCAATAGCCAATCTCTGCCTCATTCGGTTGCATATCGGCAGTGTGAAGACTGTTTGAAAACATGATGCCGCAACAGCCTATCGGCTCATTTGTTTCTTTCAATACCACGGCATATGTTTCCGGCGCGGCAAAGACTGTACGTATAATTTCAAGACTGTTCTCCACACTGGTATGTGGCGGCCACCCGGCAATGGGACCAATATCGGGATCGCTTGCATATCTGAACAACGCTTCTGCATCAGTTTCTTGCCAATGGCGCAGAATAAGCCTGTCAGTTTCAATCATAACAAAAATGTTTTCAATTCTTCGAAAACGAACATCGTAGGAGTGAACTCAACAATCTGGTAGTCCGCAATACCATTGATGTTGAACGGATCTTGCGCGATAATAGAATCAACTGCCGCACGTCTTTCAGCCTTTATCATTATCACACCGCCAATGCGTGGAGTCTGCGGTCCTGAGGCAATAAAATCGCCTGCGGCATAGTGCTCGGCAAGATAGTCACGATGCGCCTGTAGAAAATGGTCAACCTCTTCAAGCGGTTTCTTGTATGTAAGAATTGCGATAAACATGGCTGTTCAATTTTTCCAGCGTTTGAGATGTGGAAAAAACTGACGCATCTGCTCCTTCATCTGTTCAACCGTGAGATTTTGACCTGAGTTCTTGTTTATCTCATCGGTAAACTGAGCGCAGTGGTCAATCATCTGCTCCATTGTCATATCCTGAGTAAACTTGCCGTCCTTGTAGCAGTAGATGCAATAATCCTCATTTGGTGTGCCATCGGCATTCGTGCCGAGTACTTCATTTGTGAGCGGCATTCCGCAGCTCTGACAGAATTTCATTTCCATGTCGTTAGTAATGTTTTTGTCGGTTCATCATTATCTGTTCAAAATTCTCGCGTCCCCAGTTGAGAAGAGCCTCGACATGAGGCAGAAGCGTTCTGCCGAACTCCGTCACCGAATATTCCGTGCGGGGAGGAACATCAGGGAACAGTTCGCGACGGATTATGCCGTCGGTGGTCAGTTGACGAAGCACCTGAGACAGCACCTTTTCAGATACCGACGGGATGTTGCGGTACAGTTCGTTGAAGCGCACCGGTTCGTTCTCGGAAATCTTCACGAGAACCACCAGTGCCCACTTGTTGCCGAGCCATTCGAGCATCGGGGCTGCCTTGCAATATTCATAGTCAAGTTTTTTAGCCATAACCGGAGTCGCAAAAAGACTGATTACGAGCAATACAAACTTTTCAGTAAGGGTCAAACCCTTAGGTAAGTCATTGCTTCCACGCTGATAATCATCTAATTTTGCACCACGAAATTACAAAAAATAATCGAGATATGATATATCCGCAACTACATTTCACCGGGCAGGTATGGCGACCGCCATACGAGGCCAATTCGCAGCTACTTCAGATTACATCCGGCTGCACATGGCACAAGTGCAAATTCTGTAGTCTTTACCACGGCACTCCGTTCCGTATGTCGCCTCTCTCGGAGGTAGAGGAAGACCTGAAAGTCATCCGCCAGTGGCAACCGCGCGCAAGGCGTGTCTATATTACCGGAGCAAATCCTTTTGCGTTGAGCTACAACAGACTGATGGATGTGGCACTTTTGTTGAGGAAATACCTCCCTCATTTGGTGTCGTTCGGAATGTTCGCCCGCGTGACAGACATCGCGCCAAAGTCGGTGGAAGAACTGAAAAACCTCCGGCACATGAAACTCGACAGCATCAACATTGGTATTGAGACGGCTCACGACGAGACCCTCGATAGAATGAACAAAGGTTATCACGCATCTGACATTCTTGCGCAGTTGTCGAAACTCGACGAGGCGGGAATACGCTACAACGTGTTTTACCTCAACGGACTCGGTGGTAAGGGAAATGGTGAAGCCAGCGCAATTGCCACTGCCGATGTCTTGAACCAGCTCAACCCTGCATCATTAACATCGTATCATTGACCATATTCCGGAATCACAACTGTATCAGGAGGTCATAAACGGAACTTATGTGGAAGAGCCGGAAATCGAAAGGCTTATGGAGATGCGGACACTTATTGACCGACTGAATATCAGGGTCAATCTGCTTGGTCATCATGTTTCCAATACGGTGCCGATAACCGGAGCATTGCCGGACGACAAAGCCGCGATACTCCGTGAATTTGACAAGGCGATAGCAAATTTTCCCGAAGAGGAACTCAAAGCCTATCGCAACAGGATATGGCATCTGTGAAGATTACTTATCCATTTCAGGTCTGTCCCGACAAGGACAGGCCTTTTTTATGCCATAATGTCATTGAGAATTCATAACTTTGCATTCTAAAACTCAACATATTCAAAGCAGTACAGAAAATGACTAAAGCAGAAATAGCGACTGAAATATATTCGCGCATGAGCCGAGAGCGCATGTCGGCAAAGCCGGTGCGCGGTGCGGAGCACTCGGACTCATCGCAAATCGCAAAGACAACCGGCATCGACAAGGCGGCTGTCGTTACCGTTATCGAACAGTTTATGACAGTTGTTAAGGATAGCCTCGCACACGGAGAAAACGTTTATCTCCGCGGCTTCGGTTCTTTTATCGTCAAGACCCGTGCCGAGAAGACTGCGCGCAACATCAGCAAGAACACCACACTCGTTATCCCGGCTCACAATATTCCGGCTTTCAAACCGGCAAAAGTATTCAATAACGAGGTTTCCGGACTGAAATAATTTATGAATCGAATAGAACGGGAGAAACTGGTGGTCAGACAGATGATTGCCATCTATTGCCAAAAGCATCATGCTCACAATGATAAAATTCTATGTGATGACTGCCTTGACCTCTTGAACTATGCTTATAAGCGTCTTGACCATTGCCCCAAAGGTGACGGCAAGTCAAGTTGCCGTAAATGCGAGATTCACTGTTATTCCCCGGCTTATCGTGATAAAATCCGGGCAGTGATGAAATATGTCGGCCCACGAATGGTATTCATACATCCGTGGTCTGCCATACGCCACTTGATCACATAATTTTGTTGATTATCTATGGAATAAGAATTTGAAGACTATGGTGAAAATCCCGTTCATGATATGATGATCGATTGCGACTACCACATCAACACCGGCGATCTCCCCGAATTATTCGATGAATCATCGGTTGACGAGTTCTTTGCTGAAGGCAAAGCGCTTCGCGACAACATCGCCAACCTTAATGACTGGGATTGATTATGTGTCCGACAGCAGAATATCCGTTCAGTATAACAGACTTGCATACAACTCCGTTAGGTGTTGAACGTATCAGGAGAAATCTCAACTTGCCGGAATCTCTGGATGTTGTAGATTTTTGCAGATGTTTCATTCTTGAAGATTTTGCCACATTTGAGCGTAAAGGAAAGAACTGGTATGTTACCGCAGGTCATGTAAGGATTACAGTCAACGCAAACAGCAATACCATTATCACCGCCCATAAAGTATAATGATGAAACTCCGGTGCGTCGTCGAGCATAAAGGTGGTATCACCGAGTGGAAGGAAGTTGGTCTGCCGGTTGTGTCAGAGTAGGAGAATTAACTTTCGCTTGTCTGAATAGTCTAAAAAAGAAAACTGCAATGAGAAAGATACTTTTTATATTAGCTATGGTCGTAAGTCTGTCGGCTTCAGTCGCATCAGCTCAGCGACGGTGCGACAGCCATCACGAAGACAGACCCGGTTATGAGCATAGAGGCCGACATTATCGTTCGCCATACTTCGTCAGCGAAAACAAGGTCTTTTTTGACGGCAGGGAAATCAAGGGCGCTTCGGCTTCGAGTTTCTCCATACTGCGCGACGGTTATGCCAAGGATACATGGAGTGTCTATTATTGTGGTGCAAAAATGGACGGGGCGTCAAGCAACTCATTCAAGGTATTGGGCTTTGGCTACGCCAAGGACACTTGGAATGTATATTTCGACGGCAAGAAAATCAACGGTGCCTCCCCTGAGAGTTTCAAGGTGCTTCGTGACGGCTACGCCAAGGATACTTGGAACGTGTATTTCGACGCAGTTAAGATTGAAGGAGCTTCCCCTGACAGTTTCAAGGTACTCCGTGGCGGCTATGCTAAAGATACTTGGAATACTTACTATTTTGGAAGAAAAATTGATTGAATATGAAACGAACGACAGTCAAACAGCGAGTAGAACTCAGCACATACTGCTGGATTATCACGGCAATTACAACCGCTTTCATTTGCGGCATATTCCTTTGCTGCTTAAAAATAGCTGATAATGATATTGCAGTATGGTTATGGGGAGTTGCTGTCGCTGTCTTGTTCATGTCAGCTTTATGCTATATGCCATTATCCATTTCGCTGGATAATGAAAGCTTGAACATCAACAGATCCCTGAAAATCAAATCAATTCCATTGACAGAGATTGCGGAAGTCAGACTGTGTCCACCTACTATGGGCGCAAAACGAATCTGCGGCAGCGGCGGATGGTTCGGATGGTATGGCTGGTTCTCGGAGAAAGACCTTGGCAAGTATTTCGCCTATTACGGCAAAGCCTCCGACTGCTTTCTCGTCACGCTTAAAAACGGCAAGAAATATATGCTCGGTTGTAAGGATGCACCCGAAATGGTCAATGAAATAAACGAAAAAATAAATCAATGACAAGAAAATCAATTCTGTCGGTAGCCACGGCACTGACAATACTCACCGCCTCATGCGGAGTCAACAAGGAAAATAAAGAGACTGCCGACAATCAGCAGAAAGAGACCGTGGCGTATGCGGACGTGCGCGGTCAGTGGTATCTGGAGAGCATCGTATTCAGTGATTCCGACTATGTTCGCGTGCGTCCAGATGAAAGGCTTTCAAGCGTACATCAGTATATCGTTTTTGAAGACGACACATATTTTATTCGCACAAACTGCAACTCAATTTCCGGTACATATACCGTCAAGGGGGATTCAATCATCCTTGGCGACGGAGTGATGACGGAAATGGCCTGCGACGACATGTCAGTCGAGGAGGCTCTCCGCAGGATTCTCCCGAATATCGCCACGGTCTATATCCAGAACGATTCCATCGCCCGGCTTGACAGCCGCAATCCGTCGGAATACATCGTGCTTCGCAAGGCCCCGATAGAGATAAAAAGAAAAAACTGAAAACTTATGGAAGAAAATAAACTGACCCCCTTCACAGATGCTCCCGACACGGCAGTAATCACATGTTGCCATGTGACAGACGATGGCGCACCAGTGCTTTACGTTTCGCATGACGAGGATGACGGTATGTGGCAATTTCTTTGTGGCGGAGAGCATTCGGAAGATGAAGCAAGAATTGTCTCTCTGAGATATATTTATGAACTTGACCATTCGGTCGGTCTGCTGAAAGACATGCCTTGCGGCAGTTATGCGGAAAGGGAATCTCCGGCAGAGGAGTGGAAAATCAAAGGCTGAATCACTTTTGTATGGATATTGTGCCAATACTCTCACAACGGATCAACCTGCCATACATAAGACGGATTGTGACTTTCTGTGTCGCGAATGAGGAAAGCCGCGAGATACTTTGGCACTTGGTTCTATCCGCCGACCGCACTGTCAGCGTCAATGCCTTGTGGGTTTTGACTCATTTCGACTCCTCGCATCGGGACTGGATTGTAGCGCGCCGAGATGAGCTGACGGATATTCTCATCGAGGCAACGGATGTCGCCAAGAAACGGATACTGTTGCAATTGCTCCGGGATATGGAGTATGAACCGGACGATATTCGTACCGACTTGCTCGACTTCTGTCTTTCAAAGATTAACTCCGAATGTGAACCGTATGCAATAAGGACATTCAGCATATATCTTGCCTTCAAATTGTGTCGCCATTATCCGGAACTCGTAGCCGAATTGGAGGAACACCTTACGATGTTGACTCAACAGGCCATGTCTCCCGGACTAATCTGTGCCCGCAACAAAACAATCATAGCTATTGAGAGATTGAGATGAATATTGAGGAATTTCGCGATTATTGCCTGTTGATGGACGGGATGACGGAGAAGACTCCATTCGGGAAGTTTGCTCCGCGCTTCGATTCCACACTTGTATTCTATGTCCTGGACCACATGTTCTGTATGGTTGACATGGATGATTTTACATCGGTTTCGTTCCGTTCCAACGATGAAGAGATTGCGAGGATTTCAGAGCGATATTCAGCCGTTACCACACCTGTAAACAAGGCGATGAAGTTCTGGCTAAGAGTGAATCTCAATGAGGATATGTCCGACAGCGAGATATATTCCTGCGTCCGCCAGGCTTACGAGATAATCAAAGAGAAATATTCAAAAACGAAGAAAACACAATAAGTCATAAAGATGAAAACAAGGAAAATCAGGCATCGCAGATTGTGCGCATTTTACGAAAGCAAGGTGCTCAATGCCCTTATGATTACAATTGTGACATGACTTTTGCTGATGGCTTATAACGCGAGTTCGGGATAAGGAACACCATAAAAAAGTTGAATCGGCAGCTTTTTCAAGCTGCCGATTCTTTTGGCAATATCACTGATATTTAGTAATTTAGAGGTAACAAACAATAAATACTGTATCATGATTACCGAAAGTAAAGTTACTGAAATTTTTGTATTGCAGATCATTAGTGTCCACTAAAAAATCATAAGAGTACTTTGAAATCATTGAAATTCAATTTGTTGTAAAAGATTTTTAGGCGCAACGATTTGAAATTATTTTTGCAGTCAGAATCAGACTGTTATGAATAAAGACAAGTACGTTTTCGCCCAATTAGTCGGCTTTCTTGACAACTTCAAGTTCTTGCGCATCGTGAAGAAGTATGATGGCGACAAGTATGTAAAGAGTTATACTTGTTGGAATCAACTGCTTACGCTGATGTTCGGGCAGTTGTCGAATCGCGAGAGCCTGCGGGATCTCATCGTTGCGATGGGGGCCCATGCGGGAAAGCTCTACCATCTCGGCATCGGGAAGTCTGTGACCAGGAGCAATCTTAGCAAAGCCAACGAGCAGCGGGATTACCACATCTTCGAAGAGTTTGCCTTCTTCATGATAGCGGAAGCCCGCAGGCGACGAATACAGAAAATCTTCGAACTTGACGGCCATATCTACGCCTTTGACTCAACCACCATAGACCTTTGTCTGTCGGTATTCGAGTGGGCTAAATTCCGTAAGCACAAGGGCGGAGTCAAGATGCACACGCTCTATGACGTGGAAGCGCAAGTTCCTGCATTCGTGCATATTACCCCCGCAAAAGTGCATGACACAAAAGCAATGCCCGAGATACCTTACGAAGCTGGAGCGCACTATATCTTCGACCGTGGCTACAACGATTTCGGTAATCTGTACACTATCCACCGTATCGGCGCGTTCTTTGTCGTCCGAGCGAAAATCAATGTCAGATTCAAGCCTGAGACTTGGAAACGGAGGCTTCCTCCAAATGTGGTTTCTGATGCAATCGGTTACTTCACGGTTTATAAAAGCGCGAAGGATTATCCGGAAAAGCTCCGGAAGGTAGTCTGCATCGACCCGGAGGACGGCACCAGATACATCTTTCTGACCAACAATCTGACGTCTTCTGCTGAGACAATCGCCGAGCTTTACCATAACCGATGGAGTGTGGAGCTGTTCTTCAAATGGATCAAACAGCACCTGCGCATCAAGAAGTTCTGGGGCACATCCGAGAATGCCGTTCGCATCCAAATCTATTGTGCCATAATTACTTATTGCCTCGTGGCGATAGTGCAGCATGACATGAGACTGGAGCGCAGCATCTATGAAGTCCTTCAGATACTTGGGATATCGCTGACAGACAAGACCCATCTGCGTGACCTCTTCGACAAATCGAATTTCAAAAATGTCAATGTCCTCTGTGATTCAAGTGAACCGAATTTATTTAATTTTTAACCCCGTCCATTTTTAGTGGACAGTAGTGATTGCAGATGATTTCTGCAAGGAATTTGATGGTGAGATGGCAAAAAATAAATCAGGCGACCTTGAAAGGCCGCCCAATACTCTATGTCTTTTGATTGGTTGAAAATCATTAAGTTCTTATCCCGAACTCGCGTTGATAGATTATGCCCATGTCGGGCGAACCGAAAAAACCGCAGAATTTCAATCAATTCTGCGGTTTAGTCTTGTTTAGACTTTTGTTGGCCGGAACCTTTAGCTCGCTGCAACCTGATTGCAGCAACCTGTCCGACCCGCTAAGTGGAGCTGGAGGGACTTGTCCCTAATGCTCCAAATATAGTCATATCAGATAGTTGGCTATCGCCTATTTTCTTTTGAAAACGATTTGGTGACAAATCTCAGATTGGTGCTCTTTGCCTTCCGCGACCCTGACTTCTCAGCGGTCTAACCGTATTGCGAATATAGCGAATTTCGGACACATACACAAGTCCGAGGGTTCGTTTTAGCGTTTAATAACATCATCAAATCTTTAACGCACGGCGAATGCCGGTTCAAGAATCTGCAATCCAAGAGCCGATTCAATCTTGAAGATTGTTTCGATACTTAGATTCTCCGAGCCTTTCAGCACCCGGGATATGTATTGCTGTGAACACCCCATGCGCTCGGCGACAGCTTTCTGGGTTATCCCCAGTTCCTCCATCTTGTCAAGCATCATCATGGCTATTTTTTGAGAATAACGCAGCCACTCTTTGTTTGCCTGACGCTCCATAGCCTTCTCTCTCCAACGGGATGGAGTTGAAGATCTGTGGGCAGACAGTTTGTCTTGTAACTCTTTCATAGCCTTTATAATTAAAGTTCTGCAATATATTCTATGAAACTCTCATCGTCAATAACTTTCTCATCCAGAAGAAAATTTCTGACTTTCTCTATTTTGGCCAGTTCAGTGGCAGTATGTTCACGTTCCTGCATCGTAGCAGTAAGTTTTATAGCTCCTCCGGTAACCACATACACGCCCTTTGCCAGTTTGATGGCGTATATTCTCAACCAAGACGACCGTCCTACAAGATTTTTCAGACGAGCTTTCTCTTTGCCCAACAAACATTCCGCGATACGGCTGTTGCTCAATGGTCGGAATATCAAATCCAGATTTGCCTGAGGGGATATGTCCATCATGATTGCTTCAAGTTTTTCACTGTCGTCAATGGTGCGGCTTATGGCATCATTGATATTTGTGATCTTGAAATAACTCTCCAAGTCATTGGAATTGGCTTTGAAAAAAACTCCGCAACCAAGCCACGTCGTTCCATTGGTCGAACAGAGAATACAGGATGTTATCCTCGTCCCCATCATATCTGACCGCCCAAAGCCGTCCATCTTCAGTTATATCGTCGAAAGTCATATCCTTTATTTTTCTGCAAAGATACAAAATCTTTATATTACATACAACTTATAGGTTGTATTTGTTTTGCCGTAGTATAATTTTTATGTCAATTGGCCTGTTCTAAACGTGTCAGCCCCTTGCTTTAGATGAAAGCCTCGATGACAACAGTACGACTGCTCTTGATGGAAAAACTCAGTGAATTTGCCCCCCGGTTGACCAGATAAATTGCCCCCCGGAAAATCATTTAAATTGACCCCCGTCCGGTCAAGCAAATTACCCCCCGGAAAAAGACTTTACGGGAGTTGGCAAAAGGAGTTTTTGAGCTATATTGTATGTTAAATAATATTAAACATACGACTGATGGCAAATCGAAAACTGAGCATGAACAAATTAAGACAGGTGCTCCGATGCCACGCCAACGGCAACGGAGCCAAGAGTATCAGCAACCTGACGGGCATAGCGCGCAACACGGTGCGTAAATACCTCCGGCGGTTTATGGAGCTGAACCGTGGCATCGAGGATCTTCTGAAACTGGAGGATCCGGATCTGAATGAGATTTTCGGAGTGAGAGCGGTCGGTTCGGAACCCGTGTCAAGCCGCCATCAGGAGCTTATGGGACTTATGCCTGATTATGTCAGACGTCTGAAAAAGAGAGGTATGACGCGGCAGAAGCTGTATGACGACTATATCGGGAGTCACCCGGGAGGCTATTCCCGGTCGACGTTCAGCCGTCTGATGCGTCTGTATGTGGCGCAGATGCACCCTATAGCGCATCTGGAACACAAGGCCGGCGACAAGATGTATGTCGATTACGCAGGCGACCGTCTGGAGCTGGTCGACCGTGACAGCGGCGGGATCATCGCCGTGGAGGTGTTCGTGGCCATACTGCCTTGCTCACAGCTTACATATGTTGAGGCCGTGATGAGCCAGCGCAAGGAGGACTTCATACGGTGCTGTGAGAATGCGCTTCATTTTTATGGCGGGGCACCGGCGGCCATCGTGCCAGACAATCTCAAGGCTGCCGTAAAGAAGGCAAGCCGTTACGAGGCGGAGCTCAATGAGGATTACGCGGCCTTCGCCGAGCATCACGGTTGCGCAGTCATACCGGCACGCGTGCGCAAGCCGCGCGACAAGGCCCTGGTGGAGGGCGCCGTCAAGCTCATCTACCGCAGCATCTACCCGTTGGTGCGACAGCGCACTCATCATGATCTTGTGTCGCTGAACGCCGCTATCCGTACGGCGCTGGAGCTTCACAACAACGCCCGCATGAGCGGACGCCCTTACAGCCGCCGCGAGCAGTTCGAGGATCTGGACGCATGTACCTGCGCCCGTTAAATCCCATAAGGTTCGAGCTGAAGGAACGGCATACCGCCACGGTACAGCGCAACGGGCACGTACGCCTTGACCGCCACTACTACAGCGTGCCCCACCGTCTTATCGGCCGCAAGGTCAACATACTGTATGACTCACGTACGGTTGAGATATACTGCGGCGGAGACCGCGTGGCCGTACATCCCAGAGGATGGCGCCCGTACGGGTATACCACGGAGCCGAATCACCTTGCCTCGGCCCACCGGGACCTGAGCGGATGGAGCGTCGAGGGCTTCCTGAGGCAGGGGGCACGCATACATGCCGACGTAGAGGACTTCCTGCGGCATGTCATAGAGTCAAAGACCCATCCCGAACAGGCCTACAAATCCTGCAAGGGCATACTGTCGTTCGCATCCAGGGTCGGCAACGACCGCCTGGTCAGGGCCTGCCGCAGGGCCGCATCCTCCGGACTCTACAACTACAGCGCCGTCGACTCGATACTGCGCAGCCGTCATGACTGCCTCGATGACGACACCCTTCCCGGTCAAGAGTGCGAGGAGAGCGCCCAGATGCCCCGGCATGCAAACATACGCGGGAAGGAATACTTCAGGTAACATATCAATCCAACAATACATACAACAATGGAAATGAACCAACAGACACTCGCCCGGATGTCGCAGATGCGGCTGCTGGGCATGCACGCGGCCTTCCGCACATCAATGGAATCGTTCAAAAGCGAAGGCATGACAACAGACCAGTTCGTGGCGTGGCTCGTGGAAAATGAATGGGACGACCGCACCAACCGGCTTATACAGCGCCTGCAGAAACAGGCCTCGTTCCGTTACCGCGCCTCAATCGAGGAGATAGACTACTCCCTTGAGCGCGGCCTTGACCGGAACCTGCTGATGCGGCTCTCCGAGATGACCTTCGTCACCGAGCCACGCGACATCTTCATCACCGGCAGTGCCGGCACCGGCAAAAGCTACATAGCAACCGCTCTGGGCTACCGGGCATGCCAGAAAGGGATGCGCGTGCTATACGCCAGCACAGCACGCCTGATGGGCCAGCTGAAGGCCGCAAAGGCAAAAGGCACGATTCTTACCGAACTGAAAAGGATCGAGCGTACCGACCTTCTCATCCTTGATGACTTCGGCATACATCCCTTCGATGCCGCCGCGCGATCCTCACTGATGGACATAATCGAGGACCGGCACGGACGACGGGCCACCATCATCACCTCCCAGGTTCCCGTATGCGACTGGCATGACGTGATCGGAGAGAAGACGATCGCCGATGCGATCCTCGACAGGATCGTGCACCACTCGATAAGGATAGAGCTCTTCGGAGAGTCCATCCGCAAGTTGCAGAATAAAATCAAATGATTATTTTTGTAAATAAATCTTAATTATCAACACGCCATCAGAATCCCCCAGACCCTATTGTCAACCCCTGTAAAAACTGTCCAAAAATCACAGGTTATCAATGGGGGTCAATTTAAATAATCCATAGGGGTCAATTTGTTGAGAATATCCATATTCCGTGCGAAGGAAAAACTCCAGATCGGTTGATGAAGGAG
>PDYJ01002368.1_pt1 | contig 19014 bp, 21 predicted proteins | sample 1430841 | NCBI WGS metagenome assembly PDYJ01 (sample SAMN07237672, study PRJNA390542) | Gut metagenome, whole genome shotgun sequencing project. | isolation source: fecal pellets | host: Mus musculus | place: USA: New York, NY | collected 2016-10 | reverse complement strand
AAGGCATTATAAGCCACGGCTATAATGCCCTCTAAGTATACAGATGAAATAGAAAATTCATCTTATACTTGGAGGGTATTTTATATGTCTAGGAAATCAAAATACAGTGCAGAACAAAAATTAGCTATACTAAATGAACTAACCCGTTCTAATATTAGTGAGGTGGCTAAAAAGTATGCAGTAGGCAAGAAAACTATTAGAACTTGGGGGTATCTATATGAATATCAGGGCATTGATGGCTTACGATCTACTCACAATAATCATAGATATTCAAGGGAATTTAAATTATCTTTGGTCCAACAGTATCAAAAATCAGACGAGTCGCTTGAAATATTCGCGATCAAGCATGGGCTAAAGTCCAAAACACAACTATCAGATTGGATTATGCAGTATAATGAATCTAACTTAAAGGCCTATACGCCAAGAAAGCGAGATTCAAAAATGAGTGGACGAAAGACTGACTTTGAAGAACGACTTACTATCATTGAAGAGTTGATTAGGCATGATGTGAACTACAATTGGGCAGTTGAAAAATACCATATTAGTTTACCAACAAGTTTATGGCTGGTATCAAAAGTATCGCAAAAGCGGTAATGACCCAGAATCACTTCGTGATCGCCGAGGCAAAGCTAAGCCAGAAGAGAAGTGGACGGAAGTTGACCGACTCAAGGCAGAGAATCGCTTATTAAGGGCTCAGCTAGAAAAGCAAGAGATGGAGATTGCATTCGCAAAAAAATTAACAGAAATACGCAATCGGGAGGTGGAAAAGGACTCCGGTACCAAGCCATCAAAGAACTAAATCAAGAAAATGGATGGTCAATTAGCCAGTTGTGTAAAATAGCTGATTCTTCGCGAGATGGTTATTACAAATGGCTCAATCGAAAGCCAAGTCAATATCATAATGAGCAAGCAGAGTTACTTGAAGCGATTGTAGAGTTAGAAGAAGAACATAATTGGACGCTGGGATATTTAGCGATGACTACACAGTTAAGCTTTGAAAACCGTTTAAGCTTTACCGCTGGATTAAAACGAATAACTAACTGCATGCGTAAGCATGGAATTAGAGCAAATATTAGGAAGAAGAAGCGCAATCGAATTCAACGCCATGAAGAATACATCAATGACAACTTATTGCAGGGACAATTCGACCGTGAAACTAAAAATGAAGTGTGGGTTACCGACACAACGGAAGTAGCCTACGGCGAACACACACTTCATAAAGTACGAGTACACGTTATTTTAGATTTATATGGTCGTTACGCTTTAAGCTACAATATTTCAGACACAGAAACTTCATCAGCAGTAATTGAAACCTTTAATCGTGCTTTTACGGTTGAACCTGATGCGCAACCAATGATCCATACTGACCGCGGGTCAGCTTACTGCTCAAGTATGTTCAACGACTACTTAGCCTCTAAAAATTGTATTCATAGTATGTCGCACCCCGGTCATCCTTGGGAAAAACTCACCCATAGAGCGTTGGTGGAATGACTTCAAGCTAATCTGGATTAACAAACACCCTCGTCCTAAGACGCTAGCAGAGCTAGAACAACTCGTCAAAGGAGCCATTGAATACTTTAATACCAAACGCGCTTACACAAGCAAAAACGGCTTGACCGCGGAACAATTCCGCAACCAAGCCGCCTAAAATTTTTATCTATTTGATCTGTATACTTGACGGGACATAGTGCCATAACTTCTGTAGGACGCTTTTTACGTAAGACAAGTTTGGATGAGCTACCTCAGTTGTGGAATGTTTTGCGTGGAGATATGAGTTTAGTTGGTCCAAGGCCACCGTTGCCAAGAGAAGTTGCTAATTATAGTAAATACGATTTGCAAAGGTTATGGGTCATTCCAGGGATTACGGGGTTGTGGCAAGCAACAGAGCGTAATAACGTTGGGTTTGAAGAAATGGTTGAGCTAGATTTAGAATATATTAAAAAGCGTAGCTTGCTGTTTGATGTGAAGATCATTTTGTTGACGATCGTAGCGATCATCCATCCTAATGGAGCTTATTAAGTACATGTTGTATAATAGACAGCGGATGGTTAGATATTTGATACGGGGTAATTAGGCAAATATCTATTGAATAAACATGCACATTTAGGGAGTATTATGGATAAAATAGATTTTGTAGTTACATGGGTAAATGGGGCTGATAAAAGATGGCAGGCAAAACGCGCTGAGTTTGATAACAGATCGCTTTCAAAAGCTGGGATGAGTAGTGACAAAGCTTACCGCGATTGGGGAACTTTTAAGTATTGGTTTCGGGAGTAGAGAAATTTGCACCCTGGATCAATAAAGTTTATTTGGTCACAGATGATCAAATTCCAACTTGGTTAAACATAGATCATGAAAAATTAGTCGTCATTGATCATACTGATATCATTGCAAAAGAGTATTTACCAGTTTTTAATAGTAATGCGATCGAGATGAATTTGCATCGGATCAAAGGCTTAGCTGAGAATTTTGTGTACTTTAATGATGACATGTATTTGACAGCTCCAGTAGCACCAACAGACTTTTTTCAAGCTGGTTTGCCTGTAGATATGGCTGTTTTATCTCCGATCGTTGCTGAAGAAAATGGGACCGCTAATTTTCAAGTTAATGATATGGAGATCATTAATAAGTATTTTACTAGAAATGAGATCATTAAAAATGGTAGGATCTTATCTCTAAAATATGGTAAAAATCTTATTCGTTCATTGTTACAATTGCCAAGTAAGTTTATTTGTGGCTATTACGAACCCCATTTACCATTAAAATTCAAGCGTTCTACTTTTGAAAAAGTGTGGGAAAAAGAGTCTCAGATATTGACAGAAACGACAGCTACTAGATTTAGAGATAAAAGTAATGTCAACTTATGGCTTTTTAGGTATTGGCAATTAGCTACAGGTGAATTTGTGCCGAAAAATACCGATAAATTGGGTAATTTATATTCGTTATCAAATGACAATTCCCAAATATTTTCTGATTTGGTAACAAGTAAGCATAAGATAATGTGTATCAATGATGGATTTGAGATAGCAGAGCTAGAAAAACAGATGGTGTTGCTCCAAGACAGTTTTGCAAAGCTCTTTCCTAAGAAATCAACATTTGAGAAATAGGGGATGGCAATGACAGCTATATCGTTTATCGTTCCAATGTATAATTCGGCGTCATATTTAGAGAAAAATCTCAAGAGTATTGCCCAAATGGTGGGACAAAAAAGAGCAGAAGCTGAGGTTTTGTTGGTCGATGATGGCTCAACTGACGAAACTAGAGCGATCGCGTATCGTTATGCTAAAAAATATAGCTTCATCCAAGTTATTGAAGCTTTTCATCAAGGTGTAAGTGTGGCGCGAAATCTTGGAGTTGCCAATGCTACCGGAAAGTATCTGACTTTTATCGATAGTGATGATGAATTTGCCCCTAATTTTGTGGACGTTTTCGAGACTTTGATCGTAAAAGAACCAGACTTAGTTTTTGTTGACCTTGAAACAGTGGACAAAGATACACTGTTAGAAAATATAGATGCTAAACAAAAAATCTCATTGTTTAAATTAATAAATCGTGGGCGTGGTAATACTGGAATAGGTTCGAAATTTTTTAAGCGAAGTTTTTTTAGAACAATATAATTTAAAGTTTGACCCCGAGATCGCGATCTCAGAAGATGCGTTGTTCAATTATCAAGCTATTGATCGAGCAAGCTCGATTTTACTGTCACCACAGAAGTTCTATTATGTCTTAGAATCGCATACTTTGCCATACTATAATCCAAAGATCTTAGAGTCGGAAGTGAGATATCGCAAAAAAACGGCAACATTATTTAAAACGTATTTTGATAAAGATACGGTAGGAGAACTCTTATGGACTGATAATAAGATCAAATTGATCGGCTATATTCGGCTAGTTGATCGTTATTTTGGCCCTCAGTATAACAAAAATGAAATCACACTGGGTGAAGCGGCAAAGTGTCTGCGCAACATTGCTGAAAATTATGCTTATACAACAAGTTTTAAAGATAAACGGCATGATAATGTCTTGGGACTACGCTATCGTGTTTTTCGTCGTTTATTAGCTAAGCGTCTGTATAAAACAACGTTAATTTTTAATAAATATATGGATAAAATAAAAAAAACACAGAGGTGGAAGTGATCAATGGAAAAAAAAGTTGGGGTCATTATCGTTACGTATAATCGGCTAAATTGTTTAAAGAAGTTATTACAGGGGTTGGAGCAGTTGACTTATCCAATAGAAAAGATCCTTGTTTTTGATAATAATAGTACAGATAATACAGTCGATCACTTACGCGAAAATGGCTTTAAAGATTATCGTGCACACAAAAATGATGCTAAAAAGTTATACTTTGCCAATGACGAAAATTTAGGTGGTGCTGGTGGCTTCTCAATGGCAGTTGGGTTAGCACAACAACTAGACATTGATTATTTGTGGATCATGGATGATGATGTTTTACCTGAACCAGATTGTTTGGAGAAGCTTTTAATGCAAATGGATAAAACAGGCGCTAAAGTAGCATTACCAAGTCGTGAGGATGAAAATTATACTGACCGTGTCTGTTTGGATCTTGACTTGGAAGACCATAACAAATTCTGGGCTTCGTTACGTAAGCAAGTAGCACCACATCCTTTGGATAAAGAAACGTATTTTGTCAAAGATATGACATTTGAGGGCCTTTGATGACGTTAGAGGTATCTAAAAAAGTTGGTTTACCAGATAAAGATTACTTTATCTTCTTTGATGATACAGATTACGCTTACCGCTTATCGCAATATACAAAACTTGTTTACGTCACCGATGCCAAATTAAGACGGCAATTAGCAGGTGGAGATCCAGATCGCGATAGCGCCGAGCGAGAATATACTTGGCGTAACTACTATATGATGCGAAATAATATTTTATTTGATAAGCGTTATGGCAAGAATTGGAAGGTTCGCCATTTAAGCCCGACGATCATGATGGCACATATGTTGGTGTTGTCTAAGCGTAATAGGCATTTAAAACATAATTTTCCGATCATCATGAAAGCGTGGTATGATGGTATTCGCGGAAAAAGTGGTAAACGTGTCGATCCTAATTATTAACTCGATAGCTCCTAGTTTTGGGGAGCTTTTTTTGTATTCTTCCAAAAAAATTGCTATCTTCAACAAAAAACTTCGCGATAATGGTTAAAAATATTTTAAGGGTAATTTTTGATATTGCGTTTTCATTATTAGCATAGTATCATTTAAATATAAATAAATTAACTTAACAGGTTGCATAGTTAGTTTATATAATATATATCCTCTATTTCCCCGTGTTTGTCGCTGGTTCCGATGGCTGGGGATTTTTTGTTTGTGCTATGACAGCGGTACCTCAGAACGGTTTCTTTCTAATTATTGTGAACTACCTTTTGAAAAATATGAGCGGTCCAATTTTTTTAATGAGCCGTTTCTAATCACGAAAAAGCCCTTGTCTATAGCGCGGACAAGGGCTTTTACTAAATTAGTTATTTTGTAATATCGCCACCGACATATTTTTTAGAGATCTCTTTTAATTTACCATCTTTGCGGAGCTTATCTAAGGCCTTATCCACGCTCTTTTGTAATGCTTTATCTTTTTTAGACATCAAAGCACCGATCTCGGCTGGATCTTCTTCTTTGGAAACATCAGTTGCTTTAAGACCTCTAGTTGAGTGGTCTTTTTTGTAGGCATACCAAGCAGACATCGAGTTGATCGCACCTTTTGCACGGTCTTGTTTGATCAAATCAAGCGAAGTGGTAAAGTCAGAAGATGGAACGACTGTTGCTTTATATTTTTTAGCGATGAGCGCATTGTCAGTCCCAGTCCCAGCTGCGATCTTTTGCCCCTTGATCTGTTTTAACTTAGTCAGATCAGTTCCTTTTTTGGTGATCAAAGCAAAGTGTGAGTAGATATAAGGCTTAGAAAAGAGGTATTTTTCTTTCCGTTCTTTGGTGATCGTTACGTTGTTTAAAACAACATCATATTTCCCCGTGTCAAGACCTGCGATCAAGCCATCCCACTTAGTAGGAACAAATTTAGCTTTGAGCCCCATTTCCTTAGCGAGTTGTTTACCTAATTCGACTTCAAAGCCAGTCAATTTTCCGTCCTTACGGTAAGAATAGGGGGCAAAAGTTCCTTCTAATCCAATGGTCAAAGTCCCTTTTTCCTTTAATTCTTTAGTTGTTTGTGCCGGAAGCTTTTCAGCCGCTGAAATATGTTGGGGCTTTACGGCGTTCAAGGCAAAAGTCAAACCTAGGACACCTGCGACAGCTAAGATGTTTTTAAATGTTTTTTTCATGATAAAGTCCTTTCGTTAATTCAAGTTATCTAATGTCATAGCACTGATGAATTCCTTGATCCGTGGATCTTTTGAATTGAAAAAGTCATCTTTTGACCCTGAGAAATTGATCTGCCCGTCTTCGATAAAGAGGACCTTATCGGCAACGTGGCGTGCAAATTCTAGGTTATGGGTCACGATGATCAGTGATTGTTTTTCGGATGCTAATTCTAAGAGCACTTTTAAAACGTCGAGCTCTAATTCAGGGTCAAGCGCACTAGTTGGTTCATCTAAGAGAATATAACGCGGGCGCATCGCTAGTGAACGTGCGATCGCAACGCGTTGAGCTTGACCACCGGATAGTTGGTTAGGATAGGCCGTAGCTTTTTGTTTGAGTCCGACTTTATCCAATAGTTCTAAAGCGCGTTTTTTAGCAGTCTGTTTATCTTCTTTTAAGACGTGGACTGGTCCTTCCATGACGTTTTTTAAGACCGTCAAATGTGGAAAGAGGTTATAGTCTTGAAAGACCATTTCCGTTTTTTGGCGAACGGCTAAGGTCTCTTTTTTAGTGATCTTTTTGGCAAAATCAAGCTCGATCCCATCACAATCATAGGTTCCGCTTTCAGGTCGTTCAAGTAAGTTCAATGAACGTAATAGTGTCGATTTACCTGAGCCAGAGGGCCCCACCAAGACCGTCGTTTCGTGGTCGTTAAATTCAGTTGTGATATTTTTAAGCACCGTTTGTGTGCCAAAAGTTTTAGTTACATCTTTTAGTCTCAACATAAGTTATGCCTCCCTATACTTGGGGCTTGAGGTAACGGGTCGTCACCTTCTCAAGCCAACTTTGAACAAACGATAATATCGTACATAAAATCGCGTATAGAGCGGCCACCGTACAGTACATTACTAAAGGTTGATAATTTTCAGCTGCGATCTGTTGACTGACTTCAAACATTTCAACGATCGTGATCGTCGAAGCAAGTGAAGTATCTTTGACTAAGCCGATAAAACTATTTGACAGCGGCGGTAACGAGACGCGCGCTGCTTGCGGAATGATGATCCTAAAGAGTGTCTGGAAGCGTGTCATTCCGATCGCTTGAGCGGCCTCCCATTGCCCCTTAGGAATGGATTCGATGGCTGCTCGGATCGTTTCGGAGGCATAAGCGCCAGTATTTAACGTAAAGACGATGATACCTGCCGTAAATGGTTCGAGCTTGATCCCGTCAGGAAAGACGCCCTTGATCGTCAAATATGGAAGTCCGAAATAGACGATAAATAATTGAACGATCAAAGGAGTGCTCCGGAAAAGCCACACATAGAATCTAAAAATTGCTTTGATAATCAAAAATGGACCTTTAGTCTGTGAAATACGGATCAAAGCCGTGATCAAAGCCAACACGAGCCCTAGGGCAAACGAGATGACTGCAAGCGGGATCGTATATTTGAGCCCCGCACTGATCAGTTCCGGCAATGATGACCAAACTGTGTGCCACATTTTATCCACCACCTTTAAAAAATGTACTTTTAGTAAGTTAAGACCACTTAATTGTACGTGGTTTAAACTAAATAAGCAATAGTAAAAGCTTAATTACCTAAAATAAGTAGAATTATTTGGAAATATAGGAAAGTATAAATACTAATGATAGAATAAAGGTATAAAATTGTTGAGATGCTGAAAAAATGTATATATGGCAATGATAGAGTAACTAGTTATCGTGATAGAGTAGCTATACTATTGTGATAGAGTAAAGGCAGAAAATGCGGGAACAAAATTGTTGAGATGCTGAAAAAATGTATATATGGCAATGATAGAGTAACTAGTTATCGTGATAGAGTAGCTATACTATTGTGATAGAGTAAAGGCAGAAAATACGGGAACAAAATTGTTGATATGCTGAAAAAGTGTATATAGGGTAATGATAGAGTAACTAATTGTGGTGATAGAGCACTATTCATAGTAATGGTGCAAAAAATTAAAGAATATTGAGTGAGCTGAGAAAGTAGTTGTATACTGATGAATAAGCAGTATAGCTGTTGTAGATAGAATATCCTCGTCCCTGTTAATTATTTTTTATGAAAGGAAATGTAATTTATGACTGAAGCACAAGAATTTGTAGATAGAAGTGAGTCTAGCATTTTTGATAGAAAAGCCGCGGAATATGATGTCAAAAAAGTTGCTAATACATTAATAGCTTTTGCTAATGCAGATGGTGGCAGTGTTGTTTTGGGAATAAAAGATAGAAAGCTTGAGGGAGTGGATCATCTAAGTAATAAAAGAAAAAATGATTTAATTCAAGCGGGTTTGATTTAGTTATTCCTAAGTTAAAAGTTGAACACAAGTATGTCAAATATATAAATACTGATGGTTCAGAAGGTAATTTATTAGTGCTCAGTGTAGCTCCCAGTTCAGACATCATATACACTAATACGAAGGATGAAGTTTACTTACGAGTTGGTGATGAAACTAAAAAATTAGGATACGAGGATCGGAGACAATTAGAATTTGATCGTGGAATACGAAATTATGAGTCAACAGTAATTAAAGACGCATTATTAGACGATTTAGATGCTGATATGGTGGAAGAATATAAAAAATTATACGATTTTGAGGGAGATGATATCTGGAAATTATTATTTTCTAGAGGACTTGCAAAAAGAACGAAATTAGCAAATGGAAGTTTTCTCTATCAGTTAACTATTGCGGGAGTATTATTATTGTCCGAAAAACCAACCATTTTTGTCCCGGGAGCACGTATTCGTTTTATACGATATGCGGGTCGTAAAACAACTGTAGGGAAAAATATGGATGTAATAAAAGAAGAGCTTATTGAAGGCCCTATTCCTAAATTGATACAAAAAACAATTGATGTAGTCTCTGCGCAGTTACGTACGTTTACAACTTTAAATACAGAAACTGGTAAGTTTACGAGCGTTTCGGAGTATCCAGCGAACACATGGGAAGAAGGAGTAGTAAATGCTGTAACACATAGAGCATATAATCTGAATGGTGATGATATAAGAGTAATAATGTACGATGATAGGATCAGTATACATAGTCCAGGGGATTGCCTTCTGTTATTACTAAGGAAAATATGCGAACACAGCACTATTCTAGAAATCCATACATTGCCCGGACGTTAGTAGATATTGGATGGGTAAAGGAATTTGGAGAAGGTGTTAATAGAATATTTGAAGAGATGCAGGAATTTTATTTAGATGATCCGGAGTACATTGTCACTAATACTAGTACGGATCTGGTATTAAAAAATAATATAGTTATGCGAACTGTTAGAAGAGATAAAGCATTGCAAAATAAATTAGGAAAAGTGTGGGATAATTTAACATTTGTCGAACAAATGGCTATAGTTCAAGTGTATGAACATGGGGAAGTAAGGACTAAAAGCTTGGCAGAATCTAATGATAAGATAAGTGTACAAATGGCACGAAGAGCTTTAAAAAATTTAACTGACAAGAAAATTTTAAAGCGAATAGCTACAGCACCAACAGCACCCAATCAGTACTATGTTCTTGCAGAAGATAAATAGATCCACCCCGATAAGCTCAAATTAATGTTAAAATTAAGGTAACTAAACAAAAGTGGGTGATCAGATGTTTCCAGAAAGACTACGGGCCTTAAGACTAGGGGCAGGGCTATCGTTAAGCGAATTAGCCCAAGCGTTAAACCAAATGGAGGTCTCATATAGCAAACGCAACAAAACGATCTCACAGATCGGAAAATGGGAGCGAGGTACGACCACACCATCCTATCTAGAAGTTTTGCAGTTAGCACAATATTTTCAGGTATCACTAGATTATTTAAGTGGGCGTTCTTTTGACAATTATGATCTTAATGAGTTATTTGCTTCCAATGCGCAATTATCATTTCAACAACAAAAGCTGACAGCTAAGACACGTGGTGAGATCTATGCCTTGATCAAAGGTTATTTGAATCAGCCAACTGCGACAAAGCAAACGACTGAAGAGATCAGCTTAGATCTAGGGTGGGACCACATTGAAGATAAATAGAACTATTATAAAAAATATTGCTTTAAATTTTATGGGTGCACTCATCTATGCGTTAGCGATCAATTCTTTTTTGATCCCGAGCAAGTTAGGTGAAGGTGGTGTGACGGGTTTGATGACGATCTTTTATTACTGGATCGGTTTTCCCCCAGCACTGACGAACCTGATCTTAAATGGGATCTTATTATTTGTGGGCTGGAAGATGTTGAGTAAACAGACGGTGCTATACACGATCGTAGCGATCGCTAGTATCTCTTTTTGGCTCAAACTCACCAGTCAGATCCAGTTCAAACTTAACGATCCACTCGTAGCTGCGATCATTGGTGGTGTTTTGATGGGGATCGCAATGGGCATTATCATGAAAGGTGAAGGGACTACGGCGGGCAGTACGATCTTGGCTAAGATCATGAATAAATACTTTGGGATCAAGACTGGTTCAGCAATGCTAGGCTTTGATCTGATGGTAGCCGTCCCCTCCTTTGTCTTGATCGGTTTTGAAAATATGTTCCTGACGATCATTGAATTATATATTTCAGCAGTAGTTTTAAATAAAATGTTAGAAGCATTTATTGCAAAACGGGCTTTTACGATCATTTCAGACAAAAGCGAAATGATCGCGCAGGCGTTGTCAACGCTTAACCAAACAGGGATCACGTTATTGGATGGTCATGGCTATGTCAGTGGCAACCAAAAAAGATCATCTATTGTGTTTGCCAAGCTAAATTGCAAGTCAAAGTCATGGATAAAATCGCGCAGATCGATCCTAATGCCTTTGTGGTCTTAGACGAGGTCAGAAGCGCCTATGGCAATAACTTAATTAAATTATTATAAAAATTAGTTGACATTGCTCTAATATGTTTGTATTATGAATAGCAACAGAAGTCGTAGAAGTAGTCCTATCATCTGGGAGTCAGAAAGCTGGCGGTCGATGCGAGCCAGTCAGGGTGGTAGGTACCAAATATAGACGACGTGATTCTGAACGGCAGACCGGACCGTTATCGCACCGGTGAAAGTGAAGTGAGTTTTATTACTCACTTAAGCTGGGTGGTACCACGGTTTATTTAAGTCGTCCCTTTTTTAGTTAAAGGGGCGACTTTTTTTGTGGTCAGTCAAGAATTTAGGAGGGAAATTTATGCACAAATGCGGTGGACTTTTGCGCTATCTACGTAACGAGAGGAATTTGAGAGAACGTAGATAATTTTAGATCCGGGGGAAAATTAAGATGAAAAAGATAAATTTTGGAGAAGCAATTATTATTTTAGTTTTGATGTTAGCTATTTTAGGGACTGGAGTCATCGGGTTTGGACTCTCGCCACAAGTACCAGTTTTATTTGTGGTCGCCTTACTCATTGCATGGGCTAAGGTCAAAAAAGCAACTTGGGAGAAAGTTCATGATGGGATCACGGAAGGTATCACGACGGCGATCATTCCGATCTTTATCTTCTTGTTGATCGGGACTTTGATCGCGGTTTGGATCAAGGCTGGTATCATTCCATCTTTGATGGTCTTTGGCTTTAATAGCTTGAGTGTTAAATTTTTTGTGCCCTCGGCCTTTATCGTTTGTTCGTTGGTCGGGTTATCGATCGGAAGTGGTTTTACTACGATCTCAACGGTCGGGATCGCGATCTTAGGAATGGGCATGACAATGGGCTTAGATCCAGCTTTAGTAGCGGGTGCGATCTTATCAGGTGCGATCTTTGGCGATAAGATGTCGCCTTTGTCTGATTCGACCAACTTGGCTTCAGCGGTAGCGGGGTCTGAACTTTTTGCTCACATTAAAAATATGATGTGGACAACGATCCCAGCCTTTTTGATCTCTTTAATTGGCTTTTTAGCACTCGGACATGCCAGCAAAGCTCCAGATATGACACGGGTCAACGAAACGATCAATATTTTAGAGCAACATTTCACGATCAATTGGTGGGCTAGTTTACCGATCATTTTGATGTTTGTCTGTGCATGGTGCAAGATTCCAGCGATCCCGACTTTGTTTATCAATATTTTCGTTTCAACAGTGATGATCTTTATCAATGAGCCACATTTTACGATCAAACAATTAGCTAGCTTAGTGGAGACTGGCTTTGTTGCCCAAACAAAAAATGCCGATGTAAACGCACTGTTGACGCGGGGCGGGATCTCCAACATGATGGGGACAGTTTCATTGATCATCATGACATTGGCTTTAGGTGGACTTTTGATGAAATTTGGGATCGTTGCAGCTGCGATGGATCCATTAGCTAAGAAATTAAATACACCAGGCAAACTAGTGACGATCACGATCTGTTCTGGGATCGCGATCAACTTATTTGTCGGCGAACAATACCTCTCTGTGATCTTGCCAGGACGTGCGTTTAAAGGTGCATTTGAACGTTTGAAACTCGATCCTTTGAGCTTGAGTCGGGTCTTAGAAGATGGCGGAAGTGTGATCAACTACCTGATCCCTTGGGGCGTGGCCGGTTCGTTTGCGGCTTCGACATTAGGTGTCTCGGTCTTAGCTTTCTTACCATTTACCTTCTTTAGTTTGTTATGTCCAGTCTTTTCGATCTTAAGTGGGATCACTGGTATTGGCTTGAAGTGGCAAAAAAAGGCAGCCTAGAAGTTAATTGATTTTACAAAATTTTTCGCAATATGCTAGGATAAAAGACGAAGAACAAATTAATAGAGAAAGCGAAGAGAAAAAGTGGATATCTTAACTAAATTATATGGTCCTTTTTTTGATGTAAACAACTGGAAGACAGTGATCGAATCTGGTGAAGACTGGATGATCATCTTCTCCTTAGTTTTGATCGAATGTCTATTGTCCGTCGATAATGCGATCGTGTTAGCAGCCCAGACCCAAAAACTACCTGATAAAAAACAACAAGAAAAATCACTTTTCTATGGTCTTTGGGGCGCTTATATCTTCCGTTTCGCCTTGATCGGGGTCGGATCTTATCTGATCCACTTCTGGGAGATCAAAGTGCTGGGGGCAGGTTATCTGATGTATCTATCGCTCAACCACTTTTATCGGATGAAGTATCCAGAGCGCGCTAAGCGGAAAAAAGGTAAAAACAAAAAACCGATCTTACCCTTGTTTTGGTCGGTCGTGATCTCAATCGAATTGATGGATATCGTCTTTTCGATCGACTCGATCTTAGCTTCGTTAGCGATCTCACCTAATCCAGTTATCGTCTTGATCGGTGGCTTGATCGGGATCTTATGTATGCGGGGGATCGCAGAAGTTATCATGCGTCTGATCGATATCGTACCTGAACTTGAAGTGATGGCGTACTTTTTGATCGGTCTGATTGCGATCAAATTATTCTTAACGATCCCAATGATCGATATCGAGATCCCGGCTGCGGCCTTTGGGATCGTAGTCTTGGCCTCGGTCGTGGTGACTTTGATCGTCCATAAAGTTAGAAATTAAGAGGAAGTTACATGTTATTACAGCGGTTAGATTTTTTATTGCCGTATACAGTCAAACGCTTGACCTCAGCTGATGTTGGTGAGATCTTGGCTTTACAAGCTAAACATTTAGAATACCATCAGCATTATCAAACAGATCAAGTGACTAAAGAAGATGTTTTAGCTGAGTTAGAAGCATTGCCCCCAAAAGCTTTACCAGAGCAAAAGTTTTATCTGGGCTTTTATGTTAAAGATGAGTTAGTGGTGTTAGTAGATCTAGTGTTAGATCATCCCAAAGCTAATTGTGCTTGGTTGGGACTAGTGATGACCGAAAAGACAAAGCTACGGCAGCATTATGCCACTAAAGTTTTGACGGCACTTAAAGCTGCGTTGAAGCGTGAAGGTTACAAAGAGTTACTGACTTCATCAGCCTTATCAGATGTAAATGCACAAGGCTTTTTGAACGCCTTAGGGTTTGAACAAGGAATGGTGACTTGGGTATATGACCCTAAACTAGGCCATGATATCCAAGTCGTTCTTCGAGGGATCGAGTTATAATTAGGTATTTGAGGTGATGATTTGAACTCGGAAACATTTGCACACAAAACGGCCCAAGGTTTGGTCTTAGTTGATTTTTATGCCGACTGGTGTGGCCCTTGTAAGTTACTTGCGCCGGTATTAAAGACTTTGGAGCAGGAATTTGGTGAACAGATCAAATTTGTCAAAGTCGATGTCCAACAAGACCAAGATCTGGCTGTGGCCAATAATGTGATGAGTATTCCAACGATGCTATTATTCGTCGATGGAGTTGCAAAAGAAAAATTGACGGGTTATAAGCATTTGGCGGATATGCGTCAATATTTGACCAGTAAGCTCGAACAATATAGTTAGACAAAAGAGGCTGCAAAAACTTGTAGCCTCTTTTGTGATAGAATAATAGTAATTACTTTTTACAATAGGTGTCTTAATAAAATGAAAATAGCGATTTTAACGGATAGCTCAGCTGTGATCGATGCTGATGCTGCCGCGAATTTAGATATAAAAATATTAGCTCTACCGTTACTTTTGGGACAAAAGGTGTATTATGAAGGCCAAGATCTCCGTGATGGTGAACTTTTTGACCTAGTGAATGACTCTAAAGAAACCCTAAATATTGCTTCAGTCTCGCGCAAAACGCTTGCCCAACAGATGCAGACCTTAGCTGATGCTGGCTATACTGACGTGATCTGCATCTATTTAGCCAACGGGATCAATGCTTTAGATGAAAATTTGCGCACTTATGCTAAAGCTGAAGCACGGGCTTTAAATGTTCATTTGTTTGATTCACATACAACAGGGCTGGCTCAGGCAAAATTAGTGCGTCAGGCTGCTAAACTAGTCAAGTCAGGTGAAGATGTTGCCCAGATTTTAGCTAAGTTAAGTGTGATGCGTGATAAGACGCAGACCATTGTGATCGATGATATTCGTAATTTACGTAAAACAGGTTATGTCTCAAATGGAACGCCAGTCGTTGGTAATGCTTTATTACACTTAAAGACGCTACTGGAATTTACAGATGATGGCAAATTAGCAGTCTTGGATACGAGTGTTCGGATGAAAAAGGCCTATTATAAGGTGCTCGAACAGATCAATAGTAGTGGCCAAGAAGTGACTGATCTCATGTTGATGTGTGATGAAGCTTCAGCTGAGACAGCCAATAAGTGGTTGCAAAAATTTCAAACAGATCTCCCAGAAACAAAACTTGAGATCGCTCGGCTCAAACCATCGATCAGAGCGCATGTGGGTGAAAAGAGCCTTTTAGTCAGTTGGATCTATGCTTAATGAAACAAGGTATATAACAAGGGCCCATCACGATAGAGCATATCGTGGTGGACCCTTATTTGTCTGGTAGTTTAGCTTAGAGAGATATTTTGCTAAGAAAAAAGTCCCTGACACTGAGGGACTTAAAAGTTATTTACCAACGCTCCAGCCACCATCGATCTGCATGACTGAGCCGTGGATATAGTCGGCGACTGGACTAGCTAAAAAGAGGCTCAGTTCAGCCACTTCACTGGGATCAGCCCAACGTTTAGCGGGAGTGTTTTGGGCGACTTCTTTTGCCATCATGGCATCACCTAAAAAATCGGCTTGATTCATTGGGGTCTTGATCGCTCCAGGAGCAATACAGTTGACCCGAATACCTTTGGCGGCGTAGTCAAAAGCTAATTGTTTGGTATAGCCGATGATCGCATGCTTGCTGGCGGTGTAAGCTGCTCCGCCTCCACCTGCGATCAAACCTGCGATCGAAGCCATATTGACGATCACACCATGTTTTTGAGCTAACATCGTCGGTAAGAGCGCATTGGTCAACAAAAAGATGCTCTTTAGATTCGTATCAAAGATGTTATCCCAAAGTGCTTCGGTCGTTTCTAGACTAGGTGTATAAGCATCTAAGATCCCAGCCGTATTGAGTAAGATATCTACTTGAGTGGTATGCGCTAAGATAAAGGTGGCTAACTGTTTGATATCAGAACTTTTACGCACATCACAGGGATAGAAATAAAAGTTAGTCGGATAAGCTTGCTTAAGGGCAATAAGCTCAGTATTTTCAACTAGATCGGTCCCAAAAAAGGTTACCCCTTGTGCTAAAAAAGCTCGTGCTTGAGCTAAGCCGATCCCAGAAGCTACGCCAGTTCCAACGACGACTTGTCCAGCTAATTGAGGATAATTTGTCATTAGTCTACCAATTCCCAGTCAGTTGCTAAAACATCGCATGAAGTCGGCATGAATTGTGAAAGGGATGGTTCTTCTTTAGTTTTGATCATGAGATAAGGGTTGATCTTTTCACCGTTTAAAGTATCATCCTTAACCACAAAGATATATTCTTCACTGCTGCCCCAACCAACGGTCCGGACGGCTTTTTGGCCTGCTTTTAAAGCCGGTAAAATTTCTTCAAATGTCATTTAAAAATACCTCGTTATTTTGTTAGATCAATTGTTTGGCTTAAGAAATAGACTAAAACTGCCCCGAGAGTCATCGAAATAAATTCGCCGATCCCGACAGAAAGATAAGTTGCCCAAAATGGTAAGTCACTTACATAGTGTAATTCTAAAGCAACGCTCCAAGACATCAGTGAGCATATAATGACACAGATGGTCAACTTAAGGGACACTGATCTGATATTGCGTGTTGCCCAATAGCTAAGGCTAGTCATCACCAAAGTTCCCAAAGTACCAAAGATCACATCAATGATCCCTAGGGGTGACTGAAGATTGGCGAGCGCACAGCCTAAAGTTACCGCCCAAATATAACGCTTGTTAAAAACGCTCAAATTATTGAACAATTCTGAAAAGCGCAGTTGAACAGCACCAAAGCTCAAGGGGTTGATCAAAGTAAAGGCAACATATAAAGCTGCGACCATCCCAGCCTTAGCCAGCTGGACGGTCCGAGTATGTGTTTTGGTCATAAAATGTCTCTCCTAGTTTTTTATTACGGTGGGATGGTTGCGAACCACCAATGTATTAGTATAGGTAGAAATTATAAAAAATGCAAACTTTGATATATAAAATTTCATATCTTACTGCTATAATAAAGAATTGTTTAAAAGTGTTTGTTTTTATTAAAGGATTTTGATTTTCTGAAAGGGTGACAGAAATGGAGTATAGACGGAAGAAAAGAGTATTAGCCAGTTATCGCAAAATGAATAAGCGCAAACTTTGGCTAGCTTCTGGTATGACGATGATGGCGATCTCAACAGGGATGTATGCAACACAAAATGTTAAAGCCGATCAAGTGAGCGTAGAAGCACAAAATACACAGCAAGTAGCTACAGATAAGGATAATAGTAACGTATCAAATGAACAAAATGATCAGACAACTGTACAACTAGATCAGAATATATCTGAACGAGAAGCTGTGCAAAATGAAAATTTTAACACAAATGATCAAGCAAAAGTTGAGTTGAATGCTACTGCTCAAGAAGATAATTCCAATACTACTGAGCAAGTACAGACTAAAGATACAAGTTTGGTGGATGATGCAATAGAAGATGCAAATGCTACCCAAGAATTGCAATTGACAACTGATGAAAAGAAAGTAAACGAAAATGCGGGTGAAAAAGTACAAGCTCAGCAACTTCAGGTCAATAAAGTTGCAACTAAGACGCAAACACCAGACGCTATATACATAGGAGATAGCCAATATACTCATGGAGATGCAATTGATGTAGCATCATATCAATCCTGGTTAAATCAAGACGACTTCAATAAATTAAAACAACTGGGTATCAAAGCTGTTGTTGTTAAATTGACAGAAGGCCAAAGTTATGTGAATCCTGCAGCTACTAAACAAATAAATTATGCTAAAAATGCTGGCTTAACTGTGTCTGTCTACCATTATGCGAGATTTAATAATGCTACTACGGGCTATGCTGAAGGACAGCATATAGCAAACACGATGGAAAATCTTGGCTTAGGTCAAGACACATTGATTTTTGCAGATATGGAAGACCATAGTACCTATAGTAACGACGTGCGTGGCAATTTAAATAGTTTTTGGAATGCTTTAACGGCAGCTGGCTTTAATAATCATGGTGTTTATACAGGTGGTGGTTATCCATATCATGAAGCAGCAAGCGAGACTGTTGGTAAGGCAAAGACTTGGTGGTCACAATATCCTTTTGTACCAACTAATAATGGTTACTACGAAAAAGAATGGAAAAAACTTAGGGTATGGCGCATGGCAATTTTCATCAACTGCTTATATACCAGGACGCGAGAATATGGGGGCGTTAGATCTTTCGATCGATTTTAATGGTTTATTTTCAAAATCAGATACAACTGAAAAAACTGTTACCCAACAGGTTTTTAAAGACGGACATTGGTATTTGATCGATCAAAAGACAGGGCAATATCTAACGGGGATCCAACCGATAACTGATCAAAATAAGGTAGTTTACTATAATGATGCCGGTCAAATGCAATACGGACAACAAAATATCAATGGTTACTGGTACAATTTTGGTACTTTTGATGGTGCCATGAAGACTGGTCTTGTACGGATCCCAGAGCAAAATAAAACTGTCTACTATGCTGACAATGGCCGAATGCAATATGGTTGGCAATGGGTAAATAATGCCACACGTTATTTTGATACGTTCAACGGTGCAATGGTCACGGGCCAGCAAAGAATCAATGGCCACTGGTACTTATTTGACAATAATGGTGCAATGCAACGGGGTTTCCAAAACCTTAAAGCTTATGGTGATGATAAGACAGTCTACTATAACCAAGATGGTTGGATGCTTTACGGCTGGCAAGGGATCGATAACGTGCCATATTATTTTG
>PDYJ01002359.1_pt1 | contig 19047 bp, 18 predicted proteins | sample 1430841 | NCBI WGS metagenome assembly PDYJ01 (sample SAMN07237672, study PRJNA390542) | Gut metagenome, whole genome shotgun sequencing project. | isolation source: fecal pellets | host: Mus musculus | place: USA: New York, NY | collected 2016-10 | reverse complement strand
CAGCCCCGTCCGCAGGCTAATCCCCAGCTCGAAGGAGAGCCTCAGACTTCACCCGAAGGAAGCGTGAACTCAACTTCATCAGAAGGCGAAAACGCAGGCGGAGGCTATCAGCCCCGTTACAACAATAACCGTTATAACAATCAAGGCGGCTACAACAACAATCGTCAGGGCGGCTATAACAACAATCGCCAGGGCGGCTACAGCAACAATCGTCAGGGTAGCTACAACAACAACCGCCAGGGCGGCTACAACAACAATCGTCAGGGCGGCTACAACAACAACCGCCAGGGCGGCTACAACAACAATCGTCAGGGCGGCTATAACAATAACCGTTATAACAATCAGGGCGGCTATAACAACAACCGCCAGGGTGGCTATAACAACCAGAACGGCTACAACAACCGTCAGGGTGGATTCAAAAAGCAGGCTCCCCGCCAGAACCAGTATGGAATGCCGCAGGGAGGTCGCAGCTTCACTCCGCGCCCCCGCCGCATAGAATATGAAATGCCGCTGCCCGATCCAAATGAACAGATCCGTCTCAACAAGTTCATGGCCAATGCAGGTCTCTGCTCGCGCCGCGAAGCTGATGAATTCATCCAGCAGGGTCTGATCAAGGTCAACGGCAATGTTGTCACCGAACTCGGAACAAAGATCTCACACAGCGATGTGGTTGAATATGATGAAAAGGTAGTGGCACTGGAAAGCAAGTGCTACATCCTGCTCAACAAGCCGAAAGACTGCGTGACCACCAGCGATGATCCCAACGGACGTCTGACTGTGATGGATCTCGTCAAGGGAGCCTGCGACGAACGCATCTACCCCGTAGGCCGTCTCGACCGCAACACAACCGGTGTGCTTCTGCTTACCAACGACGGCGATCTCGCTTCCAAGCTGACCCACCCCAAATATGTCAAGAAAAAGATCTACCATGTCTGGACTGACAAAGATATAGCCGAAGAGGATATGCAGCGTATTGCTGACGGCATTGAGCTTGAAGACGGACCTATCCACGCCGATGCTATCTCATATGCCACCGACACTGACCGCAACCAGGCCGGTATCGAGATCCACTCCGGACGCAATCGCATCGTGCGCCGTATCTTTGAAAGCCTCGGCTATCACGTGACCAAGCTCGACCGCGTCTACTTCGCCGGACTCACCAAGAAGAATCTGCCCCGCGGTCGCTGGCGATATCTGACCCAGGAAGAAGTAAACTTCCTCAAAATGGGCTCGTTTGAATAATCATTACTAATCAGACTCTTGCAAATGAAAAGAACAAAAGTAGCTGATCTGCTCAAAGATTCGTCTTTGATCGGAACCGAGGTTGAAGCCAAAGGCTGGGTGCGCACCCGCCGCGGCAACAAACACGTGCAGTTTGTGCAACTCAGTGACGGCTCTACAATAAAAAATATACAGATCGTGTTTGACATGGCCAAGTTCAGCGATGAGGAACTCAAGCCAGTCACAACCGGATCAAGCATCTGCGTCAAAGGCATGCTTGTAGAGTCGCAGGGCAAAGGCCAGACCTGCGAAGTGCAGGCCGAGAGCCTTAAGGTCTACGGCACAGCCGATGTTGAAAGCTATCCCCTGCAGAAGAAGGGCCACACACTGGAATTCCTTCGCGAGATAGCTCACCTGCGTCCCCGCACCAATACGTTCGGAGCCGTGCTGCGAGTGCGCAGCGCACTGGCTTTCGCCATCCACAAATTCTTTAACGAACGGGGATTCCAGTATCTCCACACTCCGCTGATCACAGCGAGTGACTGTGAGGGTGCCGGAGCCATGTTCCAGGTCACAACCCTTGACCTCAACAACCTTCCCAAGACTGAAGACGGCAAGACCGACTATTCTCAGGATTTCTTCGGCAAGCCGACCGCACTGACTGTGTCAGGTCAGCTCGAAGGTGAGCTCGGCGCCACCGCTCTCGGTGAGATCTACACATTCGGCCCGACTTTCCGCGCAGAGAATTCAAACACTCCGCGCCACTTGTCGGAGTTCTGGATGATCGAGCCGGAAATGGCTTTCTATGACATCACTGACAACATGGATCTTGCCGAGGAGTTTGTGAAATACTGCATCAACTATGCGCTCGAACACTGCATTGATGACATCACCTTCCTTCAGGATATGTATGACAAGGATCTCATCGAGCGTCTGAAGTTCGTGGTCGAGAATGACTTCGTGCGTCTGACTTACGGCGAGGGCGTGAAGATTCTTGAGGAATCAGGCAAGAAGTTCGAATTCCCTGTGCACTGGGGCACCGACCTTCAGAGCGAACACGAACGCTATCTTGTGGAAGAACACTTCAAGAAGCCCGTGATCCTTACAGATTATCCGAAAGAAATCAAGGCCTTCTACATGAAGCAGAACGAAGACGGCAAGACAGTCCGCGCTATGGACGTGCTCTTCCCGCATATCGGTGAAATCATCGGAGGTTCTGAACGCGAGGAAAACTATGACAAGCTTCTGGCCCGCATTGAGGAACTCGATATCCCGATGAAGGATATGTGGTGGTATCTCGATACCCGCCGCTTCGGTTCAGTGCCTCACTCCGGCTTCGGTCTCGGATTCGAACGCTTGGTGCTCTTTGTTACCGGCATGACCAACATCCGTGACGTCATTCCTTTCCCGCGCACTCCGGGCAAGGCTGAATTCTGATAATACTGAATCATTTTCTTTATATAGTAGAAACGCCGGACTCCGAGAAGGAATCCGGCGTTTTGTTTCGTAGAGAGCCTGACTGTTACTGCATCTGCGAAGAGGTGGGGGTGGTTGATGCCTGACTTTCATCAGTAGCGGATGAAGCTTTTTTTTCTGCTGTGGCTATATCTTTCTTCTCATTTTCGATGAAGCGCTTCATTTCGCCACGGCGCTCTGAGGCACGGCCTATGAGCATGAAAATTCCGCCGACAATTATCAGCGCGCCGAATGTGACGGCGGTGGTCCATGACGCGAGAGCCACAACTCCGACAAACATCGTTATCATATATGCTATTACCACTCCCATCAGGAGTATGAAGCCAATCCAGAAAAGGCCTTTGCCAAAAGATTTCATAAGACAGTCAAATAGTTTGATAAGTGAGTAATGTTATATATAATAAATGGCTGCGGAGTGAAAAAGTTTTGTCATGCAGCAATAAAACGCTGATAAAAACTTCAAGAGCCGGCTGACAGGGTTGTCCAACCGGCTCTTGTATTGGTGTGTGGAATTACACTCTCAGGTCAATCGAAAATCTTGTCCCAGTCTTTCCAGACGGCTTCATATCCGAGGCGGCGGATGTCGGCTGCCACAGCTTCAGGCGAGCGTGGGTCAGACACCTCGAACTGTTCGAGTGCGTCAGGCGTAGAGCAGTATCCGCCCGGTTCGGTCTTGCTTCCGGCACTCATGGAGGTGACACCGAGTTTCATCATATTGGCGCGGAACTCCGGATCCTCGCGTGTAGAATAAGATATGTCCACATCGTGGTCGAATATGCGGAAAGCGAATGTCACCTGAGCCAGTTCGCGGTCGCTCATCACGACCTTGGGCTGATAGCCGCCCTCGGCCGGGCACATGCGCGGGAAATTCACGCTGTAGCGGGTGCGCCAGTAGTTTTTGCGCAGATAGCGCAGGTGGCGGGCAAGCATTGCAAGGTCGGTGCGCCAGTCTTCGAGACCTATGAGCACTCCCATGCCGATTTTGTGGACCCCGGCCTGGCCCATGCGGTCGAAGCCGTTGACGCGCCAGTCGAAAATGGACTTCATGCCTTTGGGGTGATAGGTCTTGTAGTTGGCGGCATTGTATGTCTCCTGGAAGCATACCACTCCGTTAAGACCGCTTTCAACCAGACGTGCGTAGCTTTCGGTCTTCATTGGCATCACTTCGATGGTGAGATTGTTGAAATAGGGACGCGCCACATTCAACACCTTTTCAAGATAGTCTACGCCGTTGAGGGCCGGGAATTCACCGGATACGATAAGCAGGTTTTCAAAAGGACCTAGACGGCGGATGGCCTCGCATTCGGCCTTGACCTGATCAAGGGTCAGTGTGACTCGTTCGAGGGGGTTGTTGTGGTTGAAGCCACAATACACACAGGAGTTAGTACACGCGTTAGACACATAGAGCGGAATGTAGAGAGAGATGGTTTTGCCGAAGCGCTCCATAGTGTAGCGGTGACTAAGCTGCGCCATCTGTTCGAGATAAGGCTCCGCGGCAGGCGAGATCAGTGCCATGAAGTCTTCGACACTGAGATGCTGCTTGCGCAGGGCACTCTCGACGTGAGCTGCCGTGCGAGACTGGATGAAACGTGTGGTCTCATCCCAGTCATATTTTTTTAGTTCTTCTGAAAACATAAGAGTTTTGGTGTTTATGTTTTTGCAAGAGGCCGACGCGAGAGAGCAGCGTCAGCCTCTCGGTTAAAATCGGTAGGTTATGCCAAGCGGTAGGCGACCGACTCCCACGAAGTGGTGGCCGTTGTGCTTTTCGCCATTGATTCGTGGCTGCCAGACGATCACCATCGGAGTCAGTGTCAGACCGATGTTGTCGGTCAGGCGATAGCTGGCGCGCAGGCCGCCTTCAAGTGCCAGTGATGTCTTGGAGTTTCTGCATGATCCCCAGCCGAAGCCGATTCCGGCCATCGGGCTGATTTCAAAGCGGCGGTCAGTCTCTCCGGTAAACACATGGGTGAGATTGAGCATATAGTCGAGGCTGAGGGTTTTGATCTCCTGATTGACGATCCGGTTGAAGGGCACACAGTCATAAGCGAATGAGAGTTGCAGTCCGGAGGTGCCGGTGAGCCACCCTCCGGCTGTGGCGTTGAAGCCCCAGGAGACTTTGCGGAACGATGTGTTGGAGAAACTTTCGCTGTAGAGCATCGGGCCTCCCGCTATTCCGACATAGGGGCGGAATTCCGATAAATCAGTGGCAGAGGCATGGGCCGAACGTTCTTTCCTGGTGCGGCCTATTTTGTAGCTGAGGCCTGCGAGCAGACGTGCTTCAGGATTGAAACGGCGTGTGTAGTTCGGGATGGCAAGCAGCTGCACCTGAGGTTCGAGGATGATGTCGACTGCGGGTGACACACCGATGCGTCCGCGCAGTCCGGCTCTTGGTCCCCAGATAATGCTATTGTACTTGTGGTTATAATGTGCGATACCGGCGTTCATGCCTACGAAGGCATCAAGGTCGAAGCTACGTTCGCTGTCAAAGCCGCCGGCGAGTGTCGACAGGCTCAACAGATAGTCGGCCGAGAGCGAAAGGGAGCGGTAGTTGGCTCCGGTGTTATAATATTCGTATTCGCCGTTGATTCTCCAGGCGCTCTCCGGGGTGTACCATTTGCCGAAGCCTATGGCAACGGCGCAGTTGGGCTGCCATGAGCGCGAACGCATCAGCACTCCGCCGAGAAGATCGAAGAAGTAGCGGCGTGAGGAGAGGAATTCTCGATAGTCGAAATGCGACTTGTAGGCATCATATTCGGGTGATGTGTTGAAGCGGTAGACGAGGCCAACGTTAATTCCCGGCATCAGAGCGACGCGGTGGCTGGCACGAGCTATCTCACTGTCGAATGCCCTGACATTGGGTTCAAGATAGAGCCCTACAGAGGGTGAGACTTTCCATATGCCCTGAAGTCCGGCATGAAGCCCGGGGAAAAATTTCTTTCCTTCGCCTGAGAGGCAGGCTGCGCTTGCACCCAGCACCACGTTTGTCTCTATTTTAGCATCGGGGTTATAGCCTACGAATGCCGAATTAAGATTCCAAAGGAAGTCAAGATCGGCTATTGTGCTGTAGCGTTTTTTGAATCCTGCGGGCTGCCGGAGTTCCGCGCCGCCGATCGAAAGACGCAGGCCGGCGGGTGCGCTGAACCATTTTCCGATAGAGAGGGTTCCTGCGGCGCCTATGCGGTCACGCCATTCAGAGGTGTTTTCGCCGATTGACACAATTCCTCCTGAGAGACCAATGAAGAGATTGTCGCGGAAATGGTTGTTGGCAAACATGGAGTTGTCCACGCTGATGCCTTTTCCTCCGGCCATGCGGTAGCCGAGACCCACCATAACAGATGCGTTCCAGTCATATTTGTGCCATGTCTTGACATCGTCAAGCTTGTCGCCGTAGATGCCGAGACGAGGTTCCACATAGAGATAGGTGGATGATGTGAGGTAGACTCTTGGCTGCAGGGCTATTCTGGCACCGGCCACACCCCAGAGACGGTGACCTTCGCGGTGGAGCGCCTGGCCTTCGATTCCCATGATTCCGACCAGTTCGAAATGGCGTGAGGGGTTGTCGCCTCGAAGCAGGGCTGAGAGGTTCATCATGTAGTCGAGTGAGAGGGCTGCGAAATACGGTTTGTAGTCTCTGAGTCCGTGGTGGCGTCCGCCGCTGATTCCGAGACGCCAGCCGTGGACGGGAGTTATCCAGTCTCCGATGGATATCCCCGCGCGGTAACCGTTTTCGGATGACGGACCTGACAGATGCGAGTTGGGGCGCATCCATTCGGGGCCGCCTTCCATAGAGATGAAAAGATGGTCGCCGAAGCGTTTGTGAGCGAATTTCTCGGCAGGGGCAGGGCGCTGGAGCACGTAGTCAAGCGCGTTCATAGTCGAGTCGATGGCCACCGGAGCATCCTGGGTGGCATAAGCGCCTAAGGGCAGAATGCAGGAGCTTATAATAGTGCAGATGGTGCGTATATTGGTTTTCATATCTGTTCCTCCTCTTCTTCACGTTCTTCCATAAGGTCAATAAGGTCGCCGTCTATTTTGGCGATTTCCTTAAGTTCGGGCTTAAGGCGGAGAGCATTTTCAAGGTGGCTTACGGCTGCCATGTATTCATCCACACGGTTTGCCGCCACAGCTTTGAGGTATTCTTCTTCAGCTGAGCCTCCGAGTTTTGAAGCCTTGCGCCAGGCCTGATCATTGGCTTTGAGGGCAAGGAGTATCACCACTTCATTGATGGGTGATTCGGCGGCTACTTCCTGCATGGCTTCCTCATAGCGTCCGTTGAACACATCGGTGTAGACTTTGGCTTTGTGGAATTTCGGAGTGTCAGGCAGAAGCGATGCCAGCGAGTCGGCTTCGAGATAGTGGTGAGAGGCGAGGCAGGCTGCTATGTGGTTGAGCCGTGATTCGTCGGGGATTTTCTTTGTCTTGTTTCCGGGTTTGAGATAGGCGGCGAGTAGGTCGTAGTCCGCTTCGCCGCGTTCGAGCTTCATGGCCGAGAGGTCAGTGGCGGCGACAATGAAGTTCGGATGTGTCTCAAGCGCTTTTTTCAGATATTCCTCTTTCTCAGCCGGTGTCTTGGCCACATAGCGGTAAAGACGGAAGAATTCGAAGCGGGAAAGCGATTTGGGATCTGTCTTGTAAACTTCGGCTATTTCATCGTCGGTCAGATAGCGGTATTGCGATGTCAGAAATTCATAGCTGACCTTACGCATGCGGGGAAGATATTTTTCGGGTATCAGCGATGAATAGAAGGGCAGTTTGCGCACACGGACTGACTGCATGTCCATCTGTCCGGGGTAGCGGGCTATGATCTCGGCCACTGCATCGGCTTCGGTGTTGAGGCTGTCGGCACGGAGCATTTTGACGAGAGTTTCCCACGGTTCGACCGAGGCATCGCTTTTGACTTCCATGTATCGGCGGGTAGTGGGGGAGAGGTTGTCCATGATCAGGTCAAGAGCCGACTGCATGCGTCTTTGCGAGAGAGTCACGTTTTTCTCATAGTTGCCTTCAGGCGACGAAGTGGAGTAGATATAGAAGCTCTTGAGGGCGGCATCCGGGTCGTTTTCGATGCGCTGCAGCTGGCTCAGAAGCGAGTTCATTTCAGAGCGGTTGTTGCCCTGGTCCATGTCAAGGCGGGCGTCGTTGACGCGGAATGTCAGCATGACGTCGCCACGGGTGTCGCGCATCTGCATTTCAGGTGTCGGATAGAATGTGGTGTCGGTGACTTCGGTCCCGATCAGATTGTACTGGAAGAAGCGCATCGGGTTGACAGTGCCGCGGGCTATGGTTGTGGTGTCGCGATAGAATACGCGGTTGTAGTTTTCCATTGCCATGAGCATGTCGCAGTGGAAGTCGTGGTCAGGATTATCGAGATAGACGGAGTCGCTCCAGAAGATCATGTCGTCCTTGCGGCTTGAATGTTTCTGGACCTCTACATAGGGTGTGAGCGGATCGTCATTGAGATCAAAGTCGAGCATTCGGTCCTGGGTGATGTTGTAGCGGCGTCCGTCAAACACGAGTGGCTTGAGATACCACATTTTCGATGCCGAGACATTGTAGAGTGCCGGCTGGATTATCAATCGGGTGGAGGAGCCGAACAAGCGGTGAGGCACTTTTATGCGGGTCTTTATGTGGGCATAGTTACCTTTGATCTCGATGTCGGTAGGCTCCGGGGCCACGGTCTTGAGTTTGCCTTTGGCCTTGACCAGGACTTCATCAAGGGTTATCGAGGAACGTGTCAGCATAACATCGATGGTCAGTCGTCCCTCTACGGGGACTTCGGTGTCTTCCATGCCGAGGATGGAGAACACGAGCTTGCCGTCGCCGTCAATGATTACGAGATACTTGCCTTCTTCGTTGGTGCTTGTGAGGAGCTGTTCGTTTTCAGCATTGTAAATGCAGACTCCCTGCATCGGCTCGCCCTGTGAATTGGTAACGATGCCGCGGACATTGATGTCACGTGCTGTAGCGGCGAGCGCTATCATAAGGATAGCCGCGATAGAGGAGAGGATGCGTTTGGCTGTTGTCATTTCCATTTCTTTCGCGGATTATTTAAAAATGTAAGAGAATGAAATTCCGGTTCCGACAGGCACAGGCACCCACCGGCTCATGTTTGTGGTGGCAGGCTGGCCGTTCTGGTAGAGATAGTTGTAGCCCCATACACGTGCCATTCCAAGTCCAAGAGTGAATTCTACGTTCCAGTGTCGGTTGAGCACGAGGGCATAGCCGTAGGTCAGACCGGCGGCTACTCCGTTGCCTTTGTAGCAGTGTTCGCGCAGGCGCAGGTTGAAGACTCCGCCGCTGAATGCTACTCCCATGAAGTGGCGGGCCATCGGGCGGTTGAACCAGTAGCGCAGCGACGGTTCGATGCGCAGGTTTTTGAGCTTGATATCTGAGCCGTAGACAGTCTTGTCGAGAGGATTTCCGGCAACGCCGATCTCGAAAGTGACTCTGCGTGACAGACGGGTGTCAAGGGTGAGGTTGGGCGACATAAGCACCCAGTCAAGCGTGTTGGTCTTCAACGCGACCCTCTGCGCTTTGGCCGGGACATAGCATAGTGTGAAAGAGAGGATGGAGAGGAGCCAAAGAAAAAGCCTATTGGTCATCGGTGAAAATTGTAAAAATAGTTGAACGGTTAAGTTATAGTGTGTGATTATGTCATCAGAAGACATGAAAAGCAATAACCACTGATAGACGCAAGAGGGTGCTACAATCGCAGTAGGGTCCCTCTTGCGGTTATATACGGTGGCATCAAGTGATGAATATTTTATTTTGCGCAGTCGTCAACAAGTTGCTGGGTGATTCGCATCGCACAGAAGTTGGGACCACACATGGTGCAGAAGTGGTCATCGTCCTTGTGGCTCTCTACGTAGTACTGACGTGCGCGGGCTGGATCGAGCGACAGGTTGAACTGGTCTTTCCAGCGGAATTCGAAGCGGGCCTTGCTCATGGCGTCATCGCGGACCTGTGCGCCGGGATGTCCTTTGGCAAGGTCGGCGGCATGGGCTGCGATCTTGTAGGTGATCACACCGTTGCGCACATCTTCGAGGTTGGGGAGTGCGAGATGTTCCTTGGGGGTCACGTAGCAGATCATAGCGGTGCCCATCCAGGCTATCTGTGCGGCTCCGATTGCCGAGGTGATGTGGTCGTAGCCGGGAGCGATGTCGGTGGTCAGCGGGCCGAGGGTGTAGAACGGCGCTTCGTGACATTTGTCGATCTGGCGGTCCATGTTCTCGCGGATCTTGTGCATCGGCACGTGGCCAGGACCTTCGATGAGCACCTGTACATTGTGTTTCCAGGCTATTTCGGTGAGCTGACCGAGCACATCGAGTTCGAGGAACTGCGAGCGGTCATTGGCATCGTGGATAGAACCCGGACGCAGACCGTCGCCAAGCGAAACTGCTACGTCGTAGCGGGCGAGGATCTCACAGATTTCATCGAAATGGGTGTAGAGGAAGTTTTCCTGATCGTGGATCACGGCCCAGCGGGTCATTATAGAGCCGCCGCGCGACACGATGCCGGTCAGACGTTCCTGAACCATGTCAGCATGAGCGCGGAGAGCTCCGGCATGGATGGTGAAGTAGTCCACACCCTGTTCTGCCTGCTCGATCAGTGTGTCGCGATAGATTTCCCAGGTCAGATCCTCCACTTTGCCGTTGACTTTTTCAAGAGCCTGGTAGACGGGGACTGTTCCGACCGGGACCGGGCAGTTGCGGATGATCCATTCGCGGGTCTCGTGGATGTTGTCGCCGGTCGAGAGGTCCATCAGAGTGTCGCCTCCCCAGTAGCAGCTCCACACGGCTTTGCTGACTTCTTCCTTGATTCCGGAAGAGAGGGCGGAGTTTCCGATGTTGGTGTTGAGTTTTACGAGGAAGTTGCGGCCGATGATCATCGGTTCGGCTTCGGGATGGTTGATGTTGGCGGGGATGACGGCACGTCCGGCTGCTACTTCCTGGCGTACGAATTCAGGAGTGATGTGGCTCTTGATGCCGAGGGCTTCGGCATTATTGTTCTCGCGGATGGCTACATATTCCATCTCAGGGTGATGACACCCTGGCGGGCAAGCGCCATCTGGGTTATTTCCCTGCCTTCGGCCGCGCGGCGGGGTGCGTAGCGGTGGCTGAAGCGGATTGAGTCGAGAGAGCTGTCGGCTTCGCGCATGCGTCCGTAGTTAGAGGTGATGCATGAGAGCTGTTCGAGGTCTTCGCGTCCGGCTATCCACTCCTCGCGCAGACGGGAAGTCCGGCGTTGATGTCAACGGTTACGTTCGGGTCTGTGTAGACACCGCTGGTGTCATAGACATAGACAGAGCCGTTCTCGCGGGTCAGGCGTTCGCCATCAATGATTTTTACAGTAGGGGTGAGGTTGACACGCCGCATGGCTACGCGGATCGGATGGAGTTTTCCGTCAATGTAGACTTTTTCTGAACCGGGATAGCTGTTTACGTCGATGTTTTCTATTTCCATATTCTGAGTTATGGTGATAAATGTCTGATTTATAGATTGAGAAATTCAGTGAGAGGGCTTGTTGCGGATGCTGATGAAGAGACAGATCCCAGACCGGCGAGATAGGCTTTACGTCCGGCTTCGACTGCAAGTCTGAATGCGACGGCCATTTCAACAGGGTCGCCTGCTACGGCGATTGCTGTGTTGACCAGAACGGCATCGGCTCCGATTTCCATTGCATCGGCTGCGTGAGAGGGAGCTCCGAGTCCGGCGTCGATCACCACCGGCACACGACTTTCCTCGATTATGATTTCAAGCAGATCGCGTGTCTTGAGCCCTTTGTTAGTTCCGATCGGTGCGCCGAGTGGCATTACAGCAGCGGTGCCTACTTCTTCAAGGCGCTTGCACAGAACCGGATCGGCCTGGATATAGGGGAGCACCTTGAAGCCTTGTTTTGCAAGGACTTCGGTGGCTTTCAGTGTCTCGATGGGGTCGGGGAGCAGATATTTGGGATCGGGGTGGATTTCAAGTTTGATAAAATCGGTCCCGAAACAGTCACGGGCAAGATTGGCTGCGAGCACGGCTTCTTCGGCTGTGCGGACGCCTGAAGTGTTGGGGAGAAACTGTACATGCTCGCGGTTGATGTGGCGCAGCATGTCATCTTCTTCCTCATGGTCCATGTCGATCCGCTTCATGGCCACAGTGATCATCTGCGAGCCTGAAGCGAGAATTGATTCAAGCATCAGGCGGTTGGACGAAAATTTGCCTGTGCCTACGAATAGGCGTGAGGTGAATTCTTTTCCTCCGATGGTTAAAATGTCGTTCATATATAAGCTTGTGTGATGATTTGTCTGGAAGGGTTATGCTGAGGATTACCGGCGCTTTTCGAATGCTTCCTGAAGAGCGCCGAGCACCTTGCGGGTATAGTCCACCGGGTCATCGGCGTTGATGATTGATCCGCTCATGGCTACTCCGTTGACACCTGTGGCCATGACTGCCGGGATGTCTTCAAGGGTGATTCCTCCGATAGCCACGATGGGGAGCAGGATGTCAGCGGCGCGGATTTCACGGACTATCTCCGTGTAGCCGTCAAGGCCGATTACCGGCGAGAGGCGGGCTTTGGTGGTGGTGTAGCGGAAAGGGCCGAGGCCTACATAGTCAACGTCCCAGCCGCGGAGCCGGGTGATGTCAGCGGCAGTGTTGGCTGTGCATCCGATGATGGCTTCCGCTCCCATGTTCTCACGTGCGATGAGCGGGTTCATGTCATCTTTGCCGAGGTGCACGCCGTGGACCGACATCTCGATGGCAAGTTCTACGCGGTCGTCGAACACGAGGAAGGCTTCGTTTTCCTTGCAGAGCGGAATGATTTCAAGGGCTGTCTGCCGGAATTCTTCATCAGTGGCATCCTTAAGGCGGAGCTGTATCCATTTGCAGCCTCCTTCAAGGACCATCTGGACTTCTTCCGCAATCGTGTAGCGCTCGGATGGATGGGTTATGAACTGGAGCATAAGAGTCAGATTAGTTTTATGGTTTGTTCCGCAAACTGCCTTACAGTTGTGGCCGGGCTGTTCCACGGAATGGCTCCAAGCATGGCGAAGCCATTGAAGTTATAACGTTTGAGATATGGAATTCGTTCAGGAGTAACGCCTCCGAGTGCGATGACCGGAGTCGGGATATCGTCAAGAGCGGAGAGGGTCTCGCCGGTGAATGCTGAGTGATAGCCTTGTTTGGAGATGCTGTCAAAAATGGGGCTGAGGGTGGCATAGGCCAGCCCTGTGCATTTTCTGAGTTCATCGATCGAGTGGCATGAACGGCTCAAGGCTCCTCTGTAGAGGGCCGGTGCGTCCGGACAGCGGTGGTTCAGATGCAGGCCTCCGAGATTGAAATCGTTGCAGAGGTCGAAGTGGCCGTGGAGCACGAGGCAGCTGTGGAAAGCCTGGGGTATTGCTTCGATGAGTTTTCTGACATCGGTGCGTGACGCTCCGGGATGGCGGAGGTGTACTCTGTGCCATCCGGCATCAAGAAGCGCGCATAACCGCTGCTGCTTCATGCCGCTCGTTTTCGAGGCGTTCCGGTGTAATGGCTATCGCTGTCATCGCGGAGAGATTTATGGCTTAGCCTCCGTAGAATGCCTTGATGATGACAATGTCATCTCCGTCGGCAAGTTTATGAGACGGACGCAGCACGGCGGGTATTACTTTTCCGTTGACGGCTGTGGCGATTCCCTGTGGTTTTATTTCTTTGGCGTCAAGAGCATCTTGCAGAGAGGCGCCGTCAGAGAGGGTTATGTCTACTTGGTTGACTTTTACGGTCATGGTTGTTGGTTTTATCTGTTGAAATAGCCTGCCGGGATCAGCGGCTTTTCGGATTGAAATTTTTTAATCGTCTGGGTGAGAAGAAGTGGTTCACGGGTCCGTGGCCGTGGCCTGTGGAGATCCATGCACCGGCTTCAAGGGCGCGTGTCACGTAGAGTTTTGCCATTCTGACGGCTTCGGTCAGGGAGTAGCCGAGTGCGAGATAAGAGGCTATGGCCGATGAGAGGGTGCACCCGGTTCCGTGGGAGTTTTTTGTGTCGACAGCATCGGCTTTGAGTTCGATGGTTTCTCCGGTGGCGCCGAGATACAGTGTGTCGGTTTTGAAATCAGTATTGTCAGAGTCGCCGCCTTTGATCAGAATGTTCTTGCAGCCAAATTTCCGCAATGCTTCGATCTGCTCTGCGGTGTCTAAAGATCCGGCCAGTTTTTCGGTTTCCATCCGGTTGGGAGTAACAAGCGTGGCCAAAGGGAAAATGCGGCTGACAAGGATTTCGATGGCATCCTCTTCAAGGAGCATTGATCCGGAGGTCGAGACCATTACCGGATCGATAATGAGATTTTCGGGACGATAGTGTTCGAGACGATCGGCTACAGCCGCGGCGACTTCTGCATTGCAGAGCATCCCGATCTTGACGGCCAGAGGCGGAATGTCGGTCATGACCATGTCGATCTGATCGGTCACTACTCCCGGCGATACCGGCATGATCGACCGCACCCCGGTGGTGTTCTGGGCTGTGACCGAGGTTATGGCCGACATAGCATAACAGCCGATGGCCGACATTGTCTTGATGTCAGCCTGGATGCCGGCGCCACCCGATGAATCGGACCCGGCGATTGTGAGAGTGGGATAGTAAGTTCTCATCGCGCTTTGTTATTATTAAAACTCCTGCTTTATGCCGTAGTGGGCATAAGGCCAGACGATACTCTTCGAAGTCCGGCTGACGTCAGGCGGTCAGACGTCGGACTGACAAAGCGGCTGAGGCAAAGTCAAGTGCAATCCCTTCGGCGGTACTAACCGCATCAGGTTCAGAGGGTATCATCTCAGCGGCAATCACAGGAGGGTGAATGCCGCACCCCTTTGTCGGCGCAAAGGTAGAGTTTTATTCGTGATTTTCCAAATCATAAGCGGTCTAAAAACGGCATCGGGACTTTGAAAAATCATCTGAAAAATCACCGATGCGCCCCACTCCGGACGCATCGGTAAAAATGAGCTCCTTTTGAGAGCAGAGTCTTATCTGCGGTTATTTCACGATGCCTTTTTCAAGATATTCGGCAAGGTTGGTGCGTACCTGTTCGCCGGCGCGTTCTACGGCTACTTTGGCCATGTCGGCATCTACCATGAGGTTGACGAGTTGCTCGAAAGAAGTCTTCTTGGAAGGGTCCCAGCCGAGCTGCTTGCGGGCTTTTGAAGGATCGCCCCAGAGGTTGACCACGTCGGTCGGGCGGTAGAAGTCCGGAGATACTTCGATGACTACTTTGCCGGTCTTTACATCGATGCCTTTTTCATCGGCTCCTTCGCCTTCGAAACGCAGTTCGATACCTGCGCGACGGAAAGCGTAGAGGCAGAATTCACGCACTGAGTGCTGTTCGCCGGTAGCGATCACGTAGTCTTCGGGTTTTTCTTGCTGGAGGATGAGCCACATACATTCCACATAGTCCTTGGCATAGCCCCAGTCGCGGAGCGATGAAAGGTTGCCGAGATAGAGTTTTTCCTGTTTTCCCTGGGCGATGCGGGCTGCGGCAAGGGTGATCTTGCGTGTTACGAATGTCTCGCCGCGGCGTTCTGATTCGTGGTTGAAGAGAATGCCTGAGCAGCAATACATGTTATATGCCTCGCGGTATTCCTTGATGATCCAGAATCCGTAAAGTTTTGCCACTGCATAGGGTGAGTAGGGGTGGAAGGGTGTCTTTTCGTTCTGAGGAACTTCTTCAACCTTTCCATAAAGCTCTGAAGTTGAAGCCTGATAGATGCGGCAGGTGTCGGCAAGGCCGGTGAGGCGCACGGCCTCAAGGATGCGGAGCACACCGGTGGCATCGATGTCGGCTGTGAATTCGGGCGAGTCGAAAGATACCTGGACGTGGCTCTGGGCGGCAAGATTGTAGATTTCGTCAGGGCGCACTTTTGACACTACCTGTAGTATCGACATTGAGTCACCGAGGTCGGCATAGTGAAGATGGAAGTTGGGCTTTCCCTCAAGGTGTGCGATGCGTTCGCGATAATCTACTGACGAACGGCGGATGGTGCCGTGAACATCATAACCTTTCTCTAAAAGGAACTCTGCCAGAAACGAACCATCCTGGCCGGTGATACCTGTGATCAGTGCAGTTTTCATTAGTCTTTAATTGATTTGTTACAAGCTACTAAGTGAGTTTTGAGCCGCAAAGGTAATGAATGTTTGTGATATATTAAAATTGAAATTTTATTTTTTTTGATATTAACGAATTGAGAGGATGCCTGATAACCAAGCATCCTCTCGAATTGTTTTATTTGATTGTTATTTTTGCCGGATTTCGTTTCTCTTTTTCCCACCGGTGTAGGTAGTTGAACCATTCGGTGGCAGAGTGGGGAGAGGCGCTGTCGCGTTCGGCTCCGGAGATAAAGCTGTAACGGATGCGGCCCTTGGTGTCGGTTTTCAGAAGTGTCAGATAATTGACGTTATCTTCCTTGACAGATCGCAGATAGGCTGCCGGCACAAAGATGCCGAGCCCGATTGTGTCGGTTATGTCGGGCATTCCTTTGTCAGGCAGATTTGTGCCCCAGCTTCCGGCAAGACCGGTTTGGGTGAGGAAGCCTTGGTTGTCAGTGGCGAGTTTTTGCACCCCTGTGCAATAAGTATATGTTTTGGGAGCGCCTGAAATGGTGATGTCTACGTCGATGTCGCGGTGACGGGCATAGATTGTGTAGCGCTGACGCATTTCGAGGGGTGCGCCGTTGTAGATCCAGCCGCGGTCAGAGACTTCGACTATGGAGCGGACCGGACCTGAGGCGATCACGCGCTGCATTCGGGTGGTGACGGTGTCAATGGTGACGGGGTTGCCGTTTTGCCATCCGCGGAACGAGCCGAGCGCTACTGAGGTTCCGGCCCAGAGCACGTCGCGGCCGTAGCCTTGTTCGAGCTGCTTGCGGGTGGTGTAGAAGCCGGTGCTGTCAAGTTCGAGCCGCGGGGTGTTTTTGGCGTAGAGGTCTACGCTCTGGCGGTTGTCCATGTAGATGCGAATGGCATTATAGAGCCCTTCAAGCACAACTCCGTGGCCGTAGATGCTGTTGTACATCTGGCGGTTGTCAACATCGCCCGGAAAAGCGATGGCCTGTATCTCAGGGTGCTTCTTGTTTTTGTCGTTGAGCTTGAGGTAGGCCTTGGTTTCGGGGGTGAATGATGTTTTCGGACGGGCCGACGAGAGGTCGACGGTCAGAGTCTTTGTCTGGTTGGCTTTCAGGTCGACGAGGAAAACGAGTTCATCGGGACGGCCGTCGTCGTTGAGATCGTCAAGTTGCCAAGGCGTGTCGGGCTGGCCTTTGATGACCGCCGAGTTGATTTCTTTACCGTTTTGTGCTATAGGAACAACAACCGGCACCGCCTGGCGGGGTGTCGGTTGTGGATTCGTAACGGTAACAGTAATTGAAAGCAGGAGTGAAAACGCGAGCATGAAATTGAGTCGGTTCTGAGGTTTATGCTGATTACTGGCCGAGATATGCTTTGAGCAGGTGGCTTTTCTGACCCTTGAGCCGGCGGATGGCCTTTTCTTTAATCTGGCGCACTCGTTCGCGGGTCAGGTCGAATTTGGCGCCGATTTCTTCGAGGGTCATTTCCTGACAGCCTATGCCGAAGAACATTTTGAGGATTTCGCGTTCACGGTCGTGGAGCTGCTTGAGGGCGCGCTCTACTTCTTTTGACAGAGATTCCTGGGTGAGTGTTGCATCAGCCATAGGAGAGTCATCGTTTGTGAGCACGTCAAGAAGACTGTTGTCCTCGCCTTCAACGAAGGGGGCGTCGACAGAAATATGGCGTCCTGAAACTTTGAGTGTATCGGCGATTTTGTCGACAGGCACGTCGAGCTTTTCAGCGAGTTCTTCAGGCGACGGACGGCGTTCGTTTTCCTGTTCGAATTTCGAGAGTGCCTTGCTGATTTTGTTGAGCGAACCTACCTGGTTGAGCGGCAGGCGCACTATGCGGCTCTGTTCGGCCAGAGCCTGGAGGATGGACTGACGAATCCACCACACGGCGTAGGAGATGAACTTGAAGCCTCGTGTCTCGTCAAATTTCTGTGCCGCTTTAATCAAGCCGAGATTGCCTTCGTTGATAAGATCGGGGAGGCTGAGCCCCTGGTTCTGATACTGTTTTGCCACAGATACAACGAAGCGGAGGTTGGCACGAACGAGCTTGTCGAGAGCTCTCTGGTCTCCTTGGTGAATGCGCTGGGCGAGCTCTACTTCCTCTTCGACGGAGATGAGCTCTTCGCGGCCGATTTCCTGGAGGAATTTATCGAGCGACGCGCTTTCACGATTGGTTATAGATTTGGTGATTTTTAATTGTCTCATGTCTACTTATAGCAGATAATTCGTGCAAAGGTAGTAATTTTTCGGCTTATATCAAAATTTGAGAGTCTTAAAAGAGGTGAGATCAAGGTCTGAAAGTCGAAAAGTTGCTGTTTGGATGCGCGCGATGGTGGAAAAATGAAAAAAAAATTGTAACTTTGCAATCCAATCACATAACAAAGAGCCTGGGCCAAGAGTTCAGCTGTAAAAAATATGGACCTTGGCCGGTTCGCTAAGACTATCTATCCTAAATGGCGCCCAAAAAAGTTCTATTCGTCTCGCAAGAAGTATCGCCTTATCTGCCGGACACATCAATGTCAGTCCTTGGTCGTGACATACCGCAGGGTATTCATGGCAAAGAATTCGAAGTGAGGAGCTTCACCCCGAAATATGGCTGCATCAACGAACGCCGCAACCAGCTCCACGAAGTGATTCGTCTCTCCGGCATGAATCTTATCATAGATGATTCAGACCACCCTTTGATAATTAAGGTGGCGACCTTGCTGCCTTCGCGCATGCAGGTCTATTTTATTGACAATGACGATTATTTTCAGCCATTACCTGAAAAGGGGCTCGAAACAGATCTTCTGCCGGCCGACAATGACGAACGCATCATGTTCTTCACAATGGGTGTTGCGGAGACCGTCAAAAAACTCCGTTGGCAGCCGGCTGTGATCCACTGCAGCGGCTGGGTTTCGGCTCTGACTCCACTGTATCTGCGCAGACGTTATTCGGATGACCCGATTTTTCGAGACTCAAAGATCGTCTATGCCCTGCAGCCTGAAAAGTTTGAAGGAACTCTTGACCCGCGTTTCGCAGAGAAACTGCGCATGAGTGATTTCAGCGAAGAAGATATAGCGGCTCTCGGCTCCGACCCGTGGATTTCGCCACCCTTAACCATCTGGCCATTGACTATGCCGATGCCGTCATCCAGGTGACCGGCGATGTCGATCCAGTGCTGGTTGAATATGCCAAGGCTTCCGGTAAACCATTCCTTGCTTATGAGGGCGAGGAAGATCGCGTTGACCGTTACACAGAATTTTATCGCTCGCTTTTAGGC
>PDYJ01001648.1_pt1 | contig 19048 bp, 17 predicted proteins | sample 1430841 | NCBI WGS metagenome assembly PDYJ01 (sample SAMN07237672, study PRJNA390542) | Gut metagenome, whole genome shotgun sequencing project. | isolation source: fecal pellets | host: Mus musculus | place: USA: New York, NY | collected 2016-10 | reverse complement strand
GCAAACATCTGAAGAAGCTGACATAACGGGTCAAATGGACATCCTTATGGATTCAATTTGCGCTTTAGGAGTATATGCTTATCCAGCAATCCTGGATAATCTAAGAAATATGTGTTATGCAGACAAAGCCAATACCATAGTCATTAATAGTGATGGCCGTATTTTTAAATGTACCGCAATCAATTTTGAAGCTGAGAAATCTGAGAGTAACATAACTTCCACCACTATTGAAGATGATCTAAAGCAAAAATTTCAAATCAGACAACAGAAACGGTTCTCTAATCAGAATTGTATTTCATGTCCTATATTTCCTCTATGCTTGGGAGGATGTTCAAGGAGTGTGTTAAATAATTCTGACAATGATTATTGTATATATCAGAATTGTCCCGAGAAGAAAGAGCAACTGGTCATGACTATCATAAAGGATCGTATTCGCAGAAATACATTCTATAAGCAATCTTAACTCCAAATTCTATGAAATTAATATATACAATTTTATTAGTTGCAACTTCTATTGGATGTTGGGCTAAAGGTATTCGAGGTACTATTGTAGATGAGATTGGACAACCAACCCCATTTGTCAATGTTGTGCTGATGTCTGACTCAACTTTCATTGATGGGAAGGTTACTGATGATACTGGAGGTTTTATGTTTGAAAATGCTGATAGTACTGCCAACAAGGTCAAAGTATCCATGATTGGTTATGAAGATCTGATATTGCCTATCCCCGCCGATGGTAATTTCAATACTCTTTCTCTGTCACCCTCGTCAGTAATGCTGGGAGAGGTAGTTGTCAAGGCAAGTCTTCCCTCTACTCGAATAAAGGGCAATGCGATTGTCACCAACGTGGAGAACAGTGTGCTGGCTACCACAGGCTCGGCTAATGATGTGCTTAAAAATGTGCCGATGCTGACTGGCAGCAACGGTAATTTCAGCGTGTTTGGCCGTGGCAATGCAATAATTTATATCAACGGTCGCCTCGTAAGAAACTCAAGCGAGGTGGGACAGCTTGCTTCCTCGGACATCAAGGAGGTGCAGGTTATCAATAATCCCGGTGCGCAATATGGAGCTGATGTGAACGCTGTGATAAAGATTGTTACCAAAAAGCCAGTTGGCGAGGGTTTCAGTCTTTCCGCATATACTGACAATATTTACAACAAATGGTTCACCACAACAGAACAACTTGATTTGAAATATCGTACAGGCGGACTTGAAATATTTGCCACAGGCAATTTCAGTCATGGCAAGAACTATGATGATGAATACATTTTTGAGTACAACGAATGGCAAATCGGTATTATCCATGGTGTCGGAAGAGTCCGTTAGCACAACGCAAACCACTATATCCGGCAAATTTGGGTTTAACTACCAATTTAACGAAAATCATAGTATAGGCGCTTATTATCGTAATGATTATAATAGAGGTCATCACTATGGATATTTTCTAAATGATATTACCGAAAATAGCTCACTCTCTGAGTCAAGTGCATCAGATCTTAAAGGTTGGTTCAAGGCCCTCCCTTGCAACAGCGCGAATGTATATTATAACGGCACCGTCGGAAAATTTACTTTTGATGTGAACGGTGACTATATGCAGACAAAGGATAATGACCGCACATACCAGTACGAGCAAAACCAATTTCCGACAACCGTAATGTAACGACATTCAACACCTCCCGAAACCGCCTTTTCGCTGAAAAGGCCACGGTGTCATATCAACTGCCGAAAGGGAGCGTACTCATCGGAGAAGAATATACCAACTCTCGCAGCCGTAACGATTTTCAAAATCCGGAAGCGATATTGAACAGCGAGGAAACCGATGTACGGGAAAACAATATCGGTGTGTTCGCGGAAGTCAGCCAGACTTTCGGTGATTTCAGCGCATCAGCCGGAGTTAGATACGAACACGTTAAATCCGACTATTATATCAACAATCGGCTCGCAGACGGGCAGAGCAAGACCTATGACAATTTCTTTCCGTCGGCCAACATAACTTATTCGCCCGGTGATTTCAGGTTTTCGTTATCATACAGCAACCGAACCGTGCGACCGACATATCAAAATCTTAACGGCAACTATTTCTATGTAAATTCCATTTTATATACCCGTGGCAACCCATATCTCGTGCCCTCCAAACGACAGGACTTTACCGCACAGGCATCTTGGAAATACATAACCCTTTCAGCCAGTATTCCTACACAAAAGATGCTATCGTGCAGGTCTATGAACCGTATGAGGGCAACGACCGTATCAACGTGTTCACCGTCACCAATATGCCGAGCCACAAGTTGTTTTCAATATTTGTAAACGCCTCACCTCAATTCGGCATATACCACCCGTCGCTCTCCTTGGGTATGCAGAAGCAGTGGTTTGATGTCGAATATCTCGGGCAGCATAAGAAAATGAACAGCCCCATATTCACCATTCAAATGAATAATACCCTGACACTTCCGCACGATTGGTTTATCGAGGCTTCACTATGGTGGCGCAGTCACGGTGATTGGAAGAACTGGGCCTATACCCATACTCTTTCAACCGTCAATCTCCGGGTCTATAAAATGTTCCTTGACAAAAGCCTTACCGTTTATCTTGGCGTGAATGACATATTCAACGGTCAGATATACAAGGCAAATATATACAGCGGCAATGTGATGATGCAGTCAAATGTCAACAATCACGGTCGAAATGTGGAGTTGACAATCCGCTACAATTTCAACACCTCAAAGAGCCGCTACAAAGGAACAGGTGCAGGACAAACTGAGAAAAATAGATTCTGATGTTCCCATATATTAGACAGCATGATAATATGCAGTGTGGAGCTGCATGTATTGGTATGATCTGTAGATACTATGGGTCTAAAATTTCTCTGTCTGCCATTTCTTCTATATGTTCTGCAACGAATGAGGGTATTTCTCTTTTAGGAATGGCCAATAGCGCAAAAGCTATTGGCTTTGACGCATTACCTTGTAAAGTAAAAATCGGCTCTTTGTTTAATAATGATAGCCCGTGTATTCTTCATTGGAATCACAATCATTTTGTTGTTCTATATAAAATAAAGAGAAACACTTTTTATATTGCGGATCCAGGTAAAGGCTTATACAAATGCCCCATAACTGATTTTATTCAACATTGGGCAGAAAATGAAGCAGAAACAGAAGCATCTGGGTTCGCTCTATTCCTAAAGCCGAATGAAAATTTTTTAGACTTTAGTCTTAAGTTTGAAAAGATCAACTCACACCATTCTTTTAGATTTTTATTTAAGTATTTAACTCTATATAAAAAGCATTTAATCCAAATTTTATTAGGGCTTATATTGGGTTGTCTTTTACAACTTATTCTCCCTTTTTTAACTCAATCTGTTGTAGATATCGGAATAAAGCATAATGATATTCACTTCATTTGGTTAATTCTATTAGGAGAACTAATGATAGTCATTGGAAAAACTGCAACTGATTTTATTCGCAGATGGTTACTCCTTCATATATCCATGCGTATTAATATATCCTTAGTTAGTGACTTTTTTATAAAGTTGCTAAAACTCCCCATGTCTTTTTTTGATACAAAGTTAATGGGTGATTTATTACAACGCATTAATGATCATTCGAGAATACAGACTTTTCTAACAAATCAGGTTCTTGGTGTCATTTTTACATTTATGAGTTTTACTATATTTGGAATAGTTTTGCTTATATACAATAATCTCATTTTCATTATATTCATGGCTGGTAGTGTTATTTATGGACTTTGGATAACCATATTCTTAAATAAACGGAAGATTTTAGACTATGAATTATTTGAGCAGCAGGCAAACAACCAAAATAAAACATATCAGTTCATAACATCCATGCAAGAAATAAAATTGCAGGACTGTGAAAAACGTCGTAGATGGGAATGGGAAGATACTCAAGCTGATTTATTTTGCGTACAAATGAAATCATTAAAGCTTCAACAAACTCAAGAAGCCGGCTGTATATTCATTAATGAAGTAAAAAATATAGTCATTACAGTTCTTGCTGCCACTGCTGTTATTAATGGGCAGATGACACTTGGAGCCATGCTTGCTGTACAGTATATTATTGGTCAACTAAACTCTCCTGTGGAACAGTTCATGTCGTTCATCTATTCCTTACAAGATGTGAAAATATCCCTTGAACGCATTAATGAAATCCATGAGGGTAATAATGAAGAAACCGCAGAAAATCAGATATCAGAATTTAATGATGAGAAATTTATCACACTAACAAATGTGAATTTCAAATATGACCAACATGCACTTAAGAATACTCTAACCGATGTATCTTTTGACATACCTGAAGGAAAAGTGACGGCTATTGTTGGCGCATCAGGAAGTGGTAAAACAACGCTTATAAAACTCATACTTGGCTATTATCCTGTAATGTCTGGCTCAATCTCTATTGCAGGAAGCAATATCAATGAATATAATCTCAAATGGTGGCGCAGACATTGTGGTGTGGTCATGCAAGACGGTGTAATATTTTCAGAATCCATAGCCCGGAACATAGCTGTGGATGACGGAGATATTGACACCGAACGTCTTGAAAGAGCAGCCCGAATAGCCAATATCTATGACTATATTATGGGACTACCTCTGAAATATAATACTCAAATCGGGCGCGATGGCGTAGGTTTAAGCCAAGGACAAAAACAGCGAATACTCATTGCCCGAGCAGTCTATAAGAACCCAGACTTCATTTTCCTCGATGAAGCAACAAATGCCCTCGATGCCAAAAATGAGAGAGCTATTGTGGAAAACCTCGATGAGTTCTACAAGGGAAGGACTGTTGTTGTTGTGGCTCATCGTCTGTCTACAGTCAGGAACGCCGACCAGATCATAGTCCTCGATAGTGGTAAAGTTATAGAATCCGGCAATCATACCTCTCTTATAGAAAAGAAAGGAGCATACTATAATCTCGTTAAAAACCAACTTGAATTAGGAAATTGACATGGAAGCAGATAAAACTACACATGACAAGATCGAGCTTCGCTCCGAAAAAGTCAGACAACTCATAGGAGAGATACCTCCATCATTAGTCCGATGGGGTATAGCAATTATTGCAATCGTTTTCATTGCCCTAATCGCTGCGGTATGTCTATTGCCATACCCATATTCCAACGGAGAATCTATCCTCCGGCATTTCATCGGATAAGGGTACATATCTAAATCGACCGTTTTTGAGACTGCCCGGCGAACTATCTTAGGATAGAAATATACATGCCGGATACAGTTTCATAAGCCATCTCAAAATCATCAACTCAAAACAGAGCAAGCACTCTGACTTTTGAGATTGATTCCTTTGAAAGATACCGACTCATTATCATGTTGTTCCTCTTTTCCATAAATCGAATTATAGCCAAATATGGGTGTTTTTAGCCACTTTTGGCTATAATTCAATTTTATTTTGTATCTTTGCAGAAAAATAAAAGCTATGATAATCGGCAGAAAAGAAGAGACAGCCAAACTAAAAAGAGCCTATGACTCTGACCATTCAGAGTTTGTGGCTGTGTATGGGCGGCGCAGAATCGGTAAAACCTACCTGATAAGGGAAACCTTTGAGGGTAAATTCACATTCCAGTACAGCGGAATATTCAAGGCCAGCAATAAGGAACAGCTTGATGTATTTTACAAAAGCCTTCTTGAACAGGGATTGGATCCGACAGAAAAACCACCTAAAGACTGGTTTGATGCTTTCTTCCTATTGGAACATCTTATAAAGAAGTCGGAGGAACAACGTAAAATCATATTCCTTGACGAGCTGCCTTGGATGGATGCCCGTAATTCCCGGTTTATCCCGGCCTTTGAACATTTCTGGAATGGATGGGCCTCCGCCAGAAAAGATATACTCCTTATCATCTGTGGCAGTGCAACATCATGGATAATAAACAAAATATTCCGCAATAAAGGAGGGTTATACAACCGGGTAACATTCAAGATTAAGCTCCAACAGTTCTCTCTTCATGAATGCGAGGATCTGGTTCATTATTTGAAATTGCCACTCAACCGCAACACGATTGTTGAAGGTTATATGGTCATGGGTGGGGTTCCGTATTACTGGACTAAGCTGGAGGCTAAAATGAGTATGGGAAAGAACATAAACAATCTTTTCCTTAACGAAGACGGAGAACTACACAATGAGTTCGACTACATTTATTCCTCCATGTTCAACAGCCCGGATAAATATATATCTGTCGTAGAAGCTCTCTCCGGTAAAAAATCAGGATTGACCCGTGATGAAATCATAACGAAAGGGAAACTTGAAAGTAATGGTCAACTCAGCCGAGTATTGGAAGATCTTATCGAATGTGGCTTCGTCCGTAAATACTGCCATACCGACAAACATCTGAAGGAGGCCTTATACCAACTTATTGACTGCTATACTTTATTCTATTATCAATTCGTAAAAAAGGCACATGGGATTGATGAAGAATACTGGGTTAGATCGATGAATACTCCAACGTATAACACATGGTGTGGTCTTGCCTTTGAGAGAGTGTGCCTCCTGCATACAAGACAAATAAAATATGCCATAGGTATTTCCGGCATATCGGCAAGTCTGTTCTCATGGCATGTCAAGAAGAACAATGAGCATCCCGGAGCCCAGATTGACCTTATCATCGACAGAGCAGACAATGTGATCAACATCTGTGAGATTAAATATGCCCCGACTGGATATAGACTGACCGACAGTGAACTGAAAAAGATTCACAACAGACTAAGTATATTCAACCTTTATATTCCAAGGAACAAAGTGGCACAACCCATTCTCATTACATCAAACGGCGTTCTTCAGAACAACAATTCTTTTGAGATCCCCATTCAGGTTACCGGAGACCAACTATTCCAACCATGATCATAGGCTACGCAAGAGTATCGACCACCGGGCAGAACCTCGATGGGCAAACAGATCTGCTCACCCAGAACGGATGTGAGCGGATATACAGTGAGAAGATATCCGGAGTTAAAAAGGAGCGTCAGCAACTTGACAGGATGATGGACTCCCTCCGTTCCGGAGACACCGTGATAATAACGGAACTTACCCGACTGGGGCGTTCCGTCAAGGAACTGCTCTCAATCATCGAGAGAATACATGAAGCCGGAGCGTCGATAAAATCACTGAGAGAGACATGGCTCGACACCACCACACCACAGGGAAATCTGCTGCTCACAATCTTTGCCGGACTCTCACAGTTTGAGAGAGATCTCACACGGCAGCGCACAAGGCAAGGACTTGAAGCTGCGAGGGCAAGAGGACGTAAGGGAGGCAGACCAAAGTCTGATGAAAGCAAAGTATCTACCGCTCTGAAGATGTACGACTCAAAGCTGCACTCTATAGATGAGATAACCAAGGCAACCGGAATTAGCCGGGCAACCCTTTACAGAGCCATCGACAAACGCAAGAAAACAACTTGATTCAGCTTGCTGTCCGGCATCGGCTCCAATCATGGAAGCACACCTGTCCTTGACTGGTGCGTATTAGGCTACGCACCTACGGTTTATACGGCAAGCCGACTGTAAGGACGCATTATCCCTACATTCGCCTTCCCCTGCTTTTCTTCGGAGGTTCCTGAGTCTGTCCCGTGTCCGGCTTTTGTGTCTGCTGCTTCCTTTTCTCTTCCTCCTGACGCTGCTTTATTCCAAGTGCAGCCTTCACCTTTGCCCAGATATCCCGGAAGAAATCGGAGATACGCTTACCGCATATGGAGATGAACGAGTCTTCTCCATGTCCTTCAATCCTCACGGAGATATTATCGGCATATTCCTCCGGAATCCTCTTTCCTGTCGCCGGATCCATAAACGGATATTTCTTCCATGTCAAGGTCTGACCCGAAAGAATGGCATCCTGATAATCCGGATCTTTAATCTCAATCGACACAAGTTCCCTTATCAACCGGGCTTCAAGAGGATGTCTGCGCTCAAGTGCGGTCTGTGTGCCGGACACGGTTTCCTTCAGATGTTGCAGTTCCCGTTCCGCCTTCTCTCTTCCGGCTTTCTCATGCCGTGTGGCAGCGGCTTCTCTCTCCAGTGCGGTGGCGTTGCCGGACACGAGCAACTTCAGCTCCGCATTCTCCTTTGCAAGCCTCTCAACCTCTTTCTTGGCAAGGAAACTTATCGAGGCGTTGTTTATCCTATCCAATGCCTCCTTCTCAACCTTGGCAACCTCTTTCTCCCTGCTGTCCGCCGCCTGAAGAAGACGGTCAGCGGACTCTATGCGACCCTCGGCATATTCTCCGGCTTCAGTGTAAGTGTCGAGCCTGTCCTGCGCCTTCACTATCAACGGAAGAAGTTTGTCGAGCTGCTGCTGTTGCCGGGCTATCTCATTTTTCTTTTCAGTGAGTTCACTCCTGGTCTCGTTCAGTTCCTTTTCCTGCTCCCGGATCTGACTGTCCTTTTTAAGAATCTCCCTGTTCTTCTCCTTCACCAGATCCTCCTGTCCGGCAAGTTCCTTGAGCAATTCGTCCAGCCGCCCGCGTTGCAGCTCGTATTGCTCCTTATAATACTGGGCAAGATCCTTGTGCTTGGCAGGACTTCCTTCCTCACCTCTCTCCAGTCCGAAAGGAGCCATCGCAACAGCATACTCTGTCTGCCGCCTTTTCAGATCCCATTGGGTCATGACATCATCGGCACACAGCCGCAAGGTCTCCACTGTCGCCTTTTTCTTATAGCGGCGTTTCTTCTTCGGGACTTCCTCGCCATTCTTCTCCGCTTTCTCCTTATCCTTGGCGGCTCTCTTTTTTGTAGTCCTCTGTTTCTTGCTCTCTCCGGATACAACAGGGACAAGAGACACATGAAGGTGCGGAGTCTCCTCGTCCATGTGCAGAACCGCACTCACGATGTTCTCCTTGCCATGTTCTTTCTGCGCCCACTTGATAGACTCCCGGCACCATTCCATCAGCCTGCCCTGCTCGATGATCTCAGCCATACCCTCGACCGATGCGCTCATGCGAATCTCGATGCAGCATATCTGACCTTTCCGGATCTTGCGCTCGTATTCATTGCCGTCGGCATCCTTCTGATGACGGACAGCATCAAGTCTTTTCTCGATGGCTGCGCTGCGGCCAATCTCACGGGCTTCCTTTATAAACTCCTTGTTATGTCTGGTAAGGTCTCTGCGCTTGATGTTGTACGGCACATGCTCCGTTCCGTCCGCCTTCTTCCTCTCGATATGGGTAGAGTAGGACACCGGTGGACCGTAGCATTTCTCATAATGGCAGACTGTATAGTGGCTCATATATTTTCAGTGGAAGGTGGACGGAAACGGCCGGGAAGGGATGCAAGGGGAACGGCGGCCGCAGAGCTGTTCCCTTTGCCGGAGAGTGCAGAGAGAGGGTCACTCTCTGCCCGGGGGTGACGGGGGCTGGAAGTCCTTGTCCGAGGGTCCGGGAAGGGTCATCCCGGCGGTGGGGTTCAAAGGGGAGAGGACACTCCCCTTGTGGGGGTTGTAGGGGGCGAAGCCACATGCCTTAATAGGGTTAAATATAGCATCCCAACGGAGTGGATGCGGTGGCTTAGCCAATATTTTGCCCTATTAAGCTATGGCAAATTTGAAAAATTTGCTCTCGCGCAAGCGATGGAACCGCCTGAAACAACTGACCTCCGGAGGATACCTGTGCTATTCCCCGACCTTGCCATATCCCATTTTGACACGGTTACTCACAAGCAAATACCCACTGAAAAAGCGGTCGAGTATGTTGTTGATTGTAGATGTGATCGTAGCGTGCGGGACACCACTTCCGGCGTTCATATCCTTGATCATCTTCACGAACTTCGGGGCGATTGGAACCTGCGGAAACTTCATCGAGGAAGAGCGATATACCATAGGGGAGATATAACCCTCTATGAAATCAGACTCTACGGTTTCCAAAATATGTCCGTTCTTTGACAATACAAATAGAGCCTCTGCCTCATTTGCCAGCTTCGGTCCCTCAGGGGGAGAAAGCAGGCTTAAATTCAACGTGTTTTCCATAGCATATATGGTTCTCTCGGAGAATATGCCATCCTTGTTCATCTCTATCTCAATGACCTTTCTTGGATCTTTCTCAAAAGATTTTCTGACTGCTAAAAGATCAACCTTTTCTTCTTCTGTTTCATCCATTGATAAAGCATTTGTTATTTGTTTCAATGATTCGGTAAAATTTGAGGTTGTTCATCCTAGGCTAAGCCGCTAACTGAGCCAACCGATGATTTATTTTCTGAATTATTTTTAGATGCGGAGATTTTCCGTAGGTCGAAATAATTGTTGAGGCGAGATAAGATTCAAACATAAGCCGTTTGAACTGTGCTAACGAAAGATCCGGATAATCTTTCCTTATGACCTCCTTGCAGACATTGAGTGCAGTGAAGGAAAGATTGAATGCGAAGTCAAGCCGGTCTTTGTCGCGTGTCTGTTGCGACTGGAGTCCTGTAAACTGTTTGGCATCGCGTATGCCGAACTCGATCTGGAAGCGGGTGCGGTAGAAACCGATGATCTTTTCAGGTCTCATGTCGGTATCGGTAGAGAAGTAAAGAAGATGCCCTCCGTTTTCAACCGGACAGACGACAATACGGATGTCGCGTCTCAACGCCCTTGAGTGGACGACAGCGGTATGGCATTGTGTTCTGACACCTTTTGAATCCTCATATATGAATGAAGTGAACACAGACATATCGAGGTTGGAGAAATCCACTTTCTCCCCGTACTTCTTTTTCCGGCCACGCTTACGCGGTGTGGCGGGATCCGGTATGGCGGGATACCTCAGATATGAGTCAGCCCGCAATCTTCCCACAAACCGGAAACCCATTGCAACCGTTTCATTCACAAACTCGTACTTGGAAAAGAAGGCATCGGCCACCAGTATGTCGGTCAGAGACAGCAACTCGGAGGCCTTTGACCTGACAAGGAAAATATACCAGTCAAGCATTGACATGTTCTGCTCGGACTCCAGAGTCCTGAAGTCAGGAGACTGGATTGCACCGAGCATGACGCAGGTGTGCCTGCTCAGACTGATGGCTCCGATTGCCATTATCTCCAGACCGCGTTTTACCCGTTGCGCCACCCCGGACCAGAAACGCCCCATGCCATATGTCAGTCTGCCGGATTTGGAGATAAACGACGGATCAATTGCAATGGCTACATCATCACCGCAACCGAAATTTTCTCTTGCGATGCCTGTGTTGACTTTCATCCAGTCTACGGATGTCTTGAAATTGGAAGCAAAGGTCTTGGCCGTGCGTCCACCATAGCGCGACAGCCGGGTGAAGTTTATCTTGCCAGGAATCAACGCTACAGTGCGTATTGTTAAAATCAGCCAGTTGAGGAACCTTTTGCTCATCTTGGTTGTAGTATTTTCAAATACCGACTTACACTGAAAGGTGAAGTCTTTGAGAATCGCCAATACGTTCATATTGTCTAATGTTTTTATAATGAACGCTTTGGCGATTCATTTGTGCTTGATAATTCGATATATTAACTTAAGTTTCAACTACTTCTGTAATTTTTACCGAATCATTGTTGTTTTGAAAATTCATATTTCTGAAAATTATTTTACCTGAACATTCTGGCATAAATATTTTCCTTACAAATAACATTCATACTATGGTTATAGTTCTTGAAGAGGACTATGAAACGGACTCGCAAGCCAAACAATAAAACAATATATATTGTTTTATTTATTTAATGTTTTAATGTTTTATTGTTTTAGTGGTTCCAGCACGGCAGAATCCCACCACCGGGTAACAGTAGGTCTGGAGAGTCCTGTCTCCCGGGCACACAAAGATTTATTCTTGCTATCCGGATTCTTCGCTCGCCATTCTTTTATGATAGAGGCATGAGGACTATTACCCGGAGTTGCAATCTTTCGTCCATTCCCTTTACGCCATGTGCCATCAGGATAATCTACTTCTTGAAGCATTCTAATTCTTCGTAAATGGACATTCTGCTCTCTTCCATTACGTCTATTTCTTTCTACTTTTATACCTGTGGTTGTCTCAATAACCCTAAGCGGCCACTTGTTATATTCCTCGTCATAAGCTCTCATGGCATCGTTTACATCGTCCTCCGTAAAGGGATTATCCACTGTCTCAGTCTTGCGGTCAAAAGCCGGAACCAAGGATAGTGCATCGGCAAGGACTTCATCACGGGGTACGCTACATTTGACAGCATAGACAACCAATGTAAGAATACACCAGTACCGGTGATGCACTTCCACCTGCTGACCGTCTTTAAGGATATTCAACCACCAATCATATAATCCACGATTGAGTTGCCACTTCTTGCCTACCCTGCGACGTCCTATGACACGGGAGGCATACCACTCCGGCCATCGTTCCTGCGCCTCTTTCAGCGTCACACGGGACGGATTATGCGGAGTCTTATCTGTCAACTGTCCGAGTTCTTCATCAGACAATCCAAAAGCACGCCCTAAAAAGCTATTCAGTTCCTCCGGCGTGTGCATGGGCGCGGAACGGTTCCAGAATGCCCGGATAGGTTTGCCGAACTTTGTCTTGGTTCCCGGCACACGGAAGCCCTGCACCACACTCTGAACCTGCGCCCTCTCCGCACCAAGTTTTGACACGAGCCACACAATCTTGGTCAAACCTCGTTTCATCTTGTTCAACGCATCAAGGCGAGTGGCGAACATTTCAATCGGACGCTTCAACAGGTAATACACATGAATCCCATGTCCGGAATTGACTATGATGTTGGCAACAGGATAGACCCCCGTTGTCATACCACGCAACAACATCCGGACCTCGTGCATACTCACACCGTCAAGATCTATCGCAAAGGCATAAAGAAACCGAGCGTTCCTATAAGAGTTGGTACGCCCTACATAAGTCACCGGGGACAATATCGCAAAATCCCGCCCATTGAGGAAACTCAGACTCTCGCCATCATCCTTCAGCAACAACCTATGCCTATTCTTCTTTCCATCCTTATAGAACACCACAGGATTATATCTCCACATACGATAACCACTATAGTCTATCTTCTCTGACTGTGCATCATCTGAATTGGAGGACTCTGACCTCAAAGCCTTGTTCCGGATCTTCTGCTTCAACCACAACTGATATTCATAGCTCTGTACTTCCTCAAAAGGAATAATCCCCTCACCATGTTCAAAGGCTTTCCTCTCAAACAACAACTCGACAAACTCATCAGGATAAAGCTCTGACAATTCATAATGCTCCCCACACTGAAGATAATCGGATTTACGCTCAAACTCCTGCTCCAACACATCCACAGAAACACGGTTCAGCCGACCATGATAATCCGACCAAGCCTGAAGAAACTCCCGGTACTCATCCGCAGGAAGAGTATCGAAATCAAAATTATTCAAGTCAATCTTACTAAAATCTATACTCATAATCTAAAATTTTGAACAGGGGGGCACTCGTTCCTCGTGCCCCGTTAGGGGGGGCGTATATTATCAATACAATTTCTTTTACAGTTTTACAAAAATAGACATTTCTCCCGAAATACACAAATCTGCTCCTATTTCATATAGAGAACGTATGTGAATTTAATTGGAGCGGACTCAAATGCGACCGCTCCAATTAACAACAATATAAATTGTTTTATTTGTTTAATTATATATTGAAATATTTTTATATTGTTATTTTACTCTTTGAGAAACATACTCTTTCAATGCAGTCGTTATGATCTCCTTTTGAGTTGTACGCTCAACCACAGCAAGCATCTTTATTTCTTGGGCAAGTGAGTCCGAAGTTTGAATGTCACACATATTTCCGGTTCTCCAGAGTTGGCAGATGGTCTTCCCGGTCTGCGCTTATCGGATTGTCCCGGTATTTCAGGTGCCACTTCTTTTGCATTTCGACAGGGGCAACAGCCGAATTAGTAGATACTGATTCAGCCTCCTTGCTCAAGCCTGTCACTGTACCAAGCAATCCTGATGTCAATGTCTTTTTTGCCATACTTTTTATATTGTTTTATTTATATATTGTTATACTTATTTATTTTTATCTTGTTTGTCTATTTCTTTTGCGAGTGCTCTATAATCCTCCGCAACGGTTGACCCCGGAGCATAGTCCAAAACACTTTGACGATATGTCGGAGCTTCTGCCGCCGACACACAAGTTCTTACATAGGTCTTGTAGATCTTATCTCCATACTTCTCACGTATAGCCTCGATAACCGCATTATCAAGTTTGCGCCGATTATACTTGGCGATTATGATGCCAGAAACATGAAGTCCCTTGTTGATGCTTTGAGCGATGTCTCCTATCATTTCATCGAGCATCACCAAACCTCGGAGAGGGAGAGTTTCCGCACAGATTGATATGATCACACTGTCAGCGGCAGTGAGAGCATTGATTGTCACCAAACAAGAGCGGGGGGTGTATCTATAATTATATAGTCATATCCAGCCTTCAGTTCATCAAGGATATTCTTCAGGATCTGTTCCCGGGCAATCTTATTACTGAACACCATATCTGCTCCGGCAAGATCTATATGGGATGGTATCAAATCAAGGTTCTCCAATATGTGCATGATTGGTGCCGGAGCGCCTTTCATTGCATCATAGATTGAAGCCTCTATCTTGCTTTCGTCAGTGAAACTGCTCGTAAGGTTCGCTTGTGGATCTACATCCACCAACAACACCCGACGGCCCATTTTTTGCCAAGGCTGCGGCTATGTTTACGCAACTCGTTGTTTTTTGCCACACCACCCTTGTGGTTGGCTATCGCTATTATTTTTCGCCATGTCCAATTTGTTATTCGGTCAAGTTCCTCGATAGCTTCTGCCTGAACAATTACTTTCCTGAGGACTTCACACACGTTATCTTCCAAGGTTGCCCCAAGACGTGCAGTTGATTGAGAATGGTGCTCCAAAGCCTCATGAGCATTGGCGACACTCACCTCATTCTGCTGCAATATTCTCTTGAGCTCTTCCACTCTATCTTCGGCCATCTATATTGCTATATTTATTTAATGTTTTATTTTTATATTGTTTTATTGTTACAAAGTTAGTGATTATTTTCCAATCCACAAAATGAAACTAAAAAAATATTCATTCACTACAACCAGATTATTTCTGTAAAATTTTGTTATGCACCCAACTTTAAATTCCATATTTTGTTTTTTTTAGTTGAACAGTTTTACTCATAAAGCTATGAAAAAGAGAAAACACAACCCTATCCAGCTTCATCTCAACGCTGGATGCTGAGATCCTCAAAGAGGACGAAGCCATCCTTCTCACAGGAGGATTGCATCTGCTACGACCACCGTAGATGCAAAATCGAACTACGGATGCAACACAGACAACTGCCCGTGTCCATTACTAAACAACTGCAAGAGTGATGATCTCATCTCTCACACTTGAGCAGCTAAAGAAAAATTTATCAGCAGATGATTTGATCATCTGCTGATAAATTAACGATTTTACACTTATCAAACTATATTTATGAGTAAATTAAGCCTATACAATATCAGAGTTCCCATGTCTGAGAAGAGTGATTTACTATACAACTCTGTCTCCGACAAATTCATCGCAATTCGTCATGAAGTAGATTTGAGAGACATTTCTGTTATAAACCTACAATTTTTTCTCTTCTTCAAGAGAATGGCATGATTGTACCCTCGAATCTAAACGAGAGAGAAAAGGTTATTGAGATCTGGAACTCCAACACATTATCTTCTGATAGTTTCACTTTCATTATAAATCCAACACTTAGGTGCAATTTTAATTGTTGGTATTGCTACGAGAACCATCGTAATGCACCAATAATGAATAATGATATACTAGAAGGACAAAAGGCTCTTATTGGCCAGACAATAGAAAGAACCAATCTTATAAAATTGTCTTTCTTTGGAGGAGAACCTCTTCTTGAATTTTCTCGTATAGTAAAACCATTAATTGAATATACTGAAAATGCCGTCTCCAAAGTAAACAAAGATATTCAAATATCTTTTACAACAAATGGGTTCTTACTCACACCTTCAATGATAGATTTTTCTTTCACAGCATTATGTGAAATTCATGCAAATAACATTGGATGGTGGTTAAACAAACCCATAACAAAACTCGGATATCAAAAGGGAAAGACTCTTTTGACACCATTACATCTAACATAGAATCTTTGCTTAATAAAGTATCTCTGTAACATTAAGAATAAACGTAACTCCAGCAAATATAAGCGAATGCAAGGATATTACCTCTGGATCAAGGGGCTTTCAGATGATTGCAAGAAAATTTCTATCAGTTAACATACAACAGGTTTGGCAAACATCTGAAGAAGCTGACATAACGGGTCAAATGGACATCCTTATGGATTCAATTTGCGCTTTAGGAGTATATGCTTATCCAGCAATCCTGGATAATCTAAGAAATATGTGTTATGCAGACAAAGCCAATACCATAGTCATTAATAGTGATGGCCGTATTTTTAAATGTACCGCAATCAATTTTGAAGCTGAGAAATCTGAGAGTAACATAACTTCCACCACTATTGAAGATGATCTAAAGCAAAAATTTCAAATCAGACAACAGAAACGGTTCTCTAATCAGAATTGTATTTCATGTCCTATATTTCCTCTATGCTTGGGAGGATGTTCAAGGAGTGTGTTAAATAATTCTGACAATGATTATTGTATATATCAGAATTGTCCCGAGAAGAAAGAGCAACTGGTCATGACTATCATAAAGGATCGTATTCGCAGAAATACATTCTATAAGCAATCTTAACTCCAAATTCTATGAAATTAATATATACAATTTTATTAGTTGCAACTTCTATTGGATGTTGGGCTAAAGGTATTCGAGGTACTATTGTAGATGAGATTGGACAACCAACCCCATTTGTCAATGTTGTGCTGATGTCTGACTCAACTTTCATTGATGGGAAGGTTACTGATGATACTGGAGGTTTTATGTTTGAAAATGCTGATAGTACTGCCAACAAGGTCAAAGTATCCATGATTGGTTATGAAGATCTGATATTGCCTATCCCCGCCGATGGTAATTTCAATACTCTTTCTCTGTCACCCTCGTCAGTAATGCTGGGAGAGGTAGTTGTCAAGGCAAGTCTTCCCTCTACTCGAATAAAGGGCAATGCGATTGTCACCAACGTGGAGAACAGTGTGCTGGCTACCACAGGCTCGGCTAATGATGTGCTTAAAAATGTGCCGATGCTGACTGGCAGCAACGGTAATTTCAGCGTGTTTGGCCGTGGCAATGCAATAATTTATATCAACGGTCGCCTCGTAAGAAACTCAAGCGAGGTGGGACAGCTTGCTTGGACATCAAGGAGGTGCAGGTTATCAATAATCCCGGTGCGCAATATGGAGCTGATGTGAACGCTGTGATAAAGATTGTTACCAAAAAGCCAGTTGGCGAGGGTTTCAGTCTTTCCGCATATACTGACAATATTTACAACAAATGGTTCACCACAACAGAACAACTTGATTTGAAATATCGTACAGGCGGACTTGAAATATTTGCCACAGGCAATTTCAGTCATGGCAAGAACTATGATGATGAATACATTTTGAGTACAACGAATGGCAAATCGGTATTATCCATGGTGTCGGAAGAGTCCGTTAGCACAACGCAAACCACTATATCCGGCAAATTTGGGTTTAACTACCAATTTAACGAAAATCATAGTATAGGCGCTTATTATCGTAATGATTATAATAGAGGTCATCACTATGGATATTTTCTAAATGATATTACCGAAAATAGCTCACTCTCTGAGTCAAGTGCATCAGATCTTAAAGGTTGGTTCAAGGCCCTCCCTTGCAACAGCGCGAATGTATATTATAACGGCACCGTCGGAAAATTTACTTTTGATGTGAACGGTGACTATATGCAGACAAAGGATAATGACCGCACATACCAGTACGAGCAAAACCAATTTTCCGACAACCGTAATGTAACGACATTCAACACCTCCCGAAACCGCCTTTTCGCTGAAAAGGCCACGGTGTCATATCAACTGCCGAAAGGGAGCGTACTCATCGGAGAAGAATATACCAACTCTCGCAGCCGTAACGATTTTCAAAATCCGGAAGCGATATTGAACAGCGAGGAAACCGATGTACGGGAAAACAATATCGGTGTGTTCGCGGAAGTCAGCCAGACTTTCGGTGATTTCAGCGCATCAGCCGGAGTTAGATACGAACACGTTAAATCCGACTATTATATCAACAATCGGCTCGCAGACGGGCAGAGCAAGACCTATGACAATTTCTTTCCGTCGGCCAACATAACTTATTCGCCCGGTGATTTCAGGTTTTCGTTATCATACAGCAACCGAACCGTGCGACCGACATATCAAAATCTTAACGGCAACTATTTCTATGTAAATTCCATTTTATATACCCGTGGCAACCCATATCTCGTGCCCTCCAAACGACAGGACTTTACCGCACAGGCATCTTGGAAATACATAACCCTTTCAGCCCAGTATTCCTACACAAAAGATGCTATCGTGCAGGTCTATGAACCGTATGAGGGCAACGACCGTATCAACGTGTTCACCGTCACCAATATGCCGAGCCACAAGTTGTTTTCAATATTTGTAAACGCCTCACCTCAATTCGGCATATACCACCCGTCGCTCTCCTTGGGTATGCAGAAGCAGTGGTTTGATGTCGAATATCTCGGCAGCATAAGAAAATGAACAGCCCCATATTCACCATTCAAATGAATAATACCCTGACACTTCCGCACGATTGGTTTATCGAGGCTTCACTATGGTGGCGCAGTCACGGTGATTGGAAGAACTGGGCCTATACCCATACTCTTTCAACCGTCAATCTCCGGGTCTATAAAATGTTCCTTGACAAAAGCCTTACCGTTTATCTTGGCGTGAATGACATATTCAACGGTCAGATATACAAGGCAAATATATACAGCGGCAATGTGATGATGCAGTCAAATGTCAACAATCACGGTCGAAATGTGGAGTTGACAATCCGCTACAATTTCAAACACCTCAAAGAGCCGCTACAAAGGAACAGGTGCAGGACAAACTGAGAAAAATAGATTCTGATGTTCCCATATATTAGACAGCATGATAATATGCAGTG